>MDSV01217950.1_pt1 | contig 11439 bp, 11 predicted proteins | sample 810851 | NCBI WGS metagenome assembly MDSV01 (sample SAMN05326640, study PRJNA326480) | marine metagenome | isolation source: seawater | place: Atlantic Ocean: North East | collected 2012 | reverse complement strand
TGAAAAATTTTTATAAAAAAAATAATTTAACTCCAATAATAAATGTTAGTGGTTTTATGACTAAAATTGGTGCCTCAATAACAAATTCAAAATCAATTAAAGCAGCTAATGAAATTTTTACTAATTTTATTAACATTGATGAATTACAAGCTATGGCATCAAAAAGAATATCAAAATGTTTTAATACAGAATCAGCGGTTATAACTGCTTCTGCCGCAGCTGGTTTAACTGAGAGTGTTGCTAGTATGATGACAGGTAACGATTTAAAAAGAGTATCTAGACTCCCAAATACTACCAAAATGAAAAACAAAGTATTAATTCAAAGAGGACATCTAACAAATTATGGTGCTGAAGTCGGACAAGGTATAGAATTATCAGGAGCAAAAATATTATCTTGTGGTTTTAAAAATTCATGCTCAACAGAACAATTAGAAAAATCTTTATCAAAAAATAAAAAAAATATCGCTTGTGCTATGTATGTAGTTTCCCATCATTGTTCCGACTACAATGCTGTAGAAATATCAAAATTTTTAAAATTATGTAAGAAATATAAGATTCCAACAGTAGTTGATGCGGCTTCAGAAGAATATATGGAAGAATTCTTCAATATTGGTGCCGATATTGCAATTTTTAGTGCTCATAAATTTATGGGATCGCTTACAGCTGGTATTCTTGCGGGTAAGAAAAAGTATATAAAAAATATTTATCTTCAAAATTTAGGTATTGGAAGAGGAATGAAAGTTGGCAAAGAAGCAATTTATGCAGCAATAATTGGTGTAGAAAATTGGTATAAGAAAGATTGGAAACATGAACTTAATAAACAAAACAAAATATTAAATTACTGGATAAAATTTTTAACTGAAAAAAATTATGAAGGTTTTAATTTTGAAGTAGAATCAGATCCTACAGGAAATAAAATTAATAGGTTAAGAATTTATATAGATTATAATAAAACTAAGTTCACACCACAATCTTTATCATATGGTTTACAAAAAAATAATATTTCTATTTATGTTAGGGATGATTTAATTCATTTGAATCATTTTGAATTAGATACTTGTAATTTAAAAAAAAATCAGGAAAAAATTGTAATGATTGAGCTTGATAAAATTATAAGGCAATTAAAAAATGGTAAAATCAAATCTAATATTTCTCAATCCCAATATGCTAAATTATCTAAGTATGATTGGTTAAATTGGTTAGATTAAAATTTACCAACTAGTATATCCCCCATCTACTGACAAAATAGTCCCTGTGCAATAACTTGAACTATCAGCCGCAAGAAATAATGTTGCGCTTGCGATTTCCTCAGGTTTGGCTAGCCTTCTCATTGGTGTCATATCAATCCAATATTTAAACCATTCAGGTTTATTTCTTCCTAATAAAGTCATTTTTGTTGCTACATAACCAGGTGCTATTGCGTTTACTCTGATATTATATTTTGCCCATTCACATGCAAGAGATTTAGTTAATTGATGTACCGCTGCTTTACTTGCATTGTAGCTTGCTTGAGGTTGTGGTCTATCAACAATTAATCCAGAATTTGAACCAATATTTACTATATTACCTTTTTTTTGTTTTATAAATAATTTTCCAAATTCTCTACATAAATAAAACATAGAATTTAAATTTATATTTATAACTTGATCCCATTCTTTTTTTGAAACATTTTGAGCATCTTTATTTCTGCATATACCAATAGCATTTATTAATATGTCTAGTTTTTTGTATTTTTTGACAATAAATTTTTTTAGATTATTAATACTGTTTTCACTAGTCGCATCCAATTTAAAAAATTCTATTTTTTTATATTTTTTTTTCAATTTTTTTACAGTTTGATTAGATTTTTTTTCATCAATATCAGCTAATATTACCTTTGAATTAGCTTCTAATAAAGCTTTGCAGATTTCCTCTCCAATTCCTCCAGCTCCACCCGTTATCAATACAATCTTTTTATTTAAATTATACTTTTCTAAGTAACTCATAATTTTTCAGTTAATTCAAAAATTGCTTCAATTTCAACAGGGATGTTATTAGGTAAAGCAAAAACTCCTAATGCACTTCTTGCATGCACTCCTTTTTCTTTTCCAAAATGAGTCACTAAAAGATCAGAGCAACCATTAATAACTTTTGGTTGATTAATAAAATCTTCTGTACAATTAACAAGACCTAAAATTTTAATTACTTTATTTATTTTATCAAAACCAATTTCATTATTTATTACTGATAAAATTGAGATACCAACTCTTCGTGCAGCTTCATAAGCTTCATTTATATCTAAATCTCTCCCTACTTTTCCAGTTATTAATTTTCCACTATCATCAAATGGTCCTTGACCAGAAATATAAGCATGATTGCCAGAAACTCTAACATTAACAAAATTACCAATTGGTTTTGGTGTTGGAATAAATTTTATATTCATATATTAATACTTTTTTCTTAAAATACTTGCAATTTCAACCAATTTTTTTAATTTTTGTCTAGTTATTTCAATTGGCACATGTCCAAATCCACATTCACTTGTTAGTAATATTTTTTCAGGATTAAAGTATTCTAACAGTGGTAGCGTATATTTCTCAATTTCATCTATAGATTCTATTTCATCAATACGTTGATCAACTACGCCAGCTGATAATGAGCCAGAAAATTTCCATTCATTAAAGATGTCAAGCATATCATAATGAAGACTGCAATGTTCTAAATGAATTTCATCAATTTTTAATTTTTTAAAGGCTTCTATCATATCTGTGTATTTACCAAAATAACCTCTTTTCCTATGCGCATTACCACCACAGATGTGTAAATTAAAATTTATACCTGGAAATTTTTCAATAATATAATTTAATACATCGGCTCCCCAATTAGACTCAGAAACATTTTCAGTCCAAACTGGTTCATCAAATTGAATATAATTACAGCCCTCATTGCAAACTTTTTTTAATTCTTCAATCAAAAGATCAGCATAAGCCATTGCTAAAGATTGATCATCTGGATACAAATCTTTTCTCTCATTAACGCTAAATCTTGCAAGCATATGAGGTCCAGTAATTGTTTGTTTAACTTCTATATGACTGGGAACAGTCATGCGAGCTGCCTTCCATTTTTTTGCAAGGTTTGTTTTAAGATTTTTTATTTCATTATTAACAACTGCACATTCTATACCAAATCCTTTTGTACCGTGTGTTTTGCTCAAATCCACTCCTTCAGTTGATCCACCAATAGAAAATTGTTTATATTTTTTATTTATTGCATCTACCCCATCAGTTCTTAGTTGATAGAACCAATACATGTTTTCTCTATATCCTTCTCCATCGGTAATTATATCTAAACCTAAATCTGCCTGTTCTTTAGAAGCCCACTTTACCATTTCAATAGCTTCTTCTTCGCTTACAGACGGTTTTCTTAAAGTATCTTTTTGAACTTCTCTACGAGGATAACTTCCAGTAACAGTAGTTTTAAATTTCATATAATCCTTTCATATTATTGAGCGTTTGCTATTCTTGCATCTTTGATCAATTCATTTACTCCATTTTCAAAAGATCTTGGTGAAAAATCTATTTCTTTTCTAATTCTTCTATCATCTTGGTTATCTATTAAAGGAGTTTTTTTTATTGATTCGTCAAAGTTTAAGATCGCATTAGGGATAAACTTTTTTACAACTCTTTCTAGTTTTTCTCCAGAAATAGTTTCTGAACCAGTGTTATAACAAGAAAACGATAAATTTTTTTTTAGTGTTAAGCGAACTAATTGTTCTGCACAATCGTCTACATATATCCAATTATCTATATTCTTTTTTGAAAAAGGTAAATCAGCAGCTTCATTTATAGCTGGTTTAGCAGCAAAATCCTCTGCCCAATTTAAAGCTGTATTTTGTCTTCCATATCCAAAAACAACTGAGGGCCTAGTATAAGCAATACTGCATCCATATTTTTTTATATATTTTTCAGCCATAAATTCATTTAATAACTTCATAACTGCGTACGTAAAAAATTGTTGATCTATGCCACAAAAATCATTTTCATTAATTGGCCTATTTCCATAATAAGATTGATTAGTGCCGTAGACTGATTCACTTGATGTAAAAACTAATCTCTTAATTTTATATTCAATTACTTTATTAAATATACTTGTTGTACCAACAATATTAATTTTACTTGCTAATAAAGGATTATTTTCACAAATTAATCCTATTCCATAAGCAAGATGAATAATTGCATCAAAAGTATATTTCTTAAATAGTAGATCTATATTTTCTTGATCAGTAACATCTAATTTTTCAAAAATTATTTTTTTTAAATCAAGATTGTAATTTGAGTATTCTTTAATTAATTTTTCTTTATCTTTAATAGTATGAATGTCAGTGGCTATTATTTGTATATCTCTTTTAGCTAGTTGGAAAACTACTTTTTTTCCTATAAAACCTGACGCTCCTGTTACTAATACTCTCATTTTTTATTTCATATGAAATATTTCGTCCATTAATACCCAGGATTTATTTTTTTCATTATTGGGAAAAGGTTTAAAACATTCAATCATTGATTTTTCCCATTTGTTAATTATTGGAATTTTTTCCATCTTTTCCATATCTTCTTCAAAATTATTACCACCATATTCTAAATATCCAAATAAGAAATTTTCTTTTATAAAAATACTATAATTATAAACTTTATTCTTTTTTAACTCACTTAAAACTTCAGGCCAAACATTTTGATGATTATTTATGTAATAATCTTTTTTTTCTGGCCTTAATCTTATCGCCATCCCATATCTTTTTACATTCATATTTATTTTTTTTTATAGATTAAAAGTATCTACTAATTCATAAAAATTTTCCACATTAATATCAAAATTATTACTATTATTATTTAAAGTCATATAAATTTATTCTATATTATTTCAAAAAAAGAAATTAAATGAATTTTAAAGCTGAAGATATCAAAAATTTAAATTCAAAGTGGCCTATGCCAACTATAAAAAAAAAAATTGTAATTATTGGTGCTGGTGGAATTGTTAGCGACGCTCATTTGCCTGCTTATAAAAAAGCAAATTATGAAATTTTAGGAATTTATGATCTTAAACATGACAAAGCAAAAAAGTGTGCTTTAGATTTTGGAATTCCAAAAGTTTATCAAAGTATTGATGAGGCATTAAATGAAAAAGATGTTGTTTTGGATATAGCTGTTCCTCCCAAAGAACTTTTAGAAATAGTTAAAAAGATACCTCAAAATTCAATTTGTCAATTACAAAAACCAGTTGGAAATAGTTTAGAAGATGCAAGAGAAATAAAAAAGATTATAAGAAAAAAAAATATTATTGCTTGTGTAAATTTACAACTAAAATTTAGTCCTATGATGTTAGCGCTAAAAGATGCCATTGATAAGAAAATTATTGGAAATATAACTGAGCTAGAAGTAAATTTAAGCGTAGCTACACCTTGGAATCTATGGCCATTTATGCAAGAATTAGAAAATTGTGAAGTTCCTTTACATTCAATTCATTATTTAGATTGGATCAGATCACTTTTAGGAGAGCCGAAGAGTGTTTTTTGTAAATCAGTTAATCATCCTAATTTTCCAAAAATGAATGATGCGCGGTCCAGCATAATTTTAGAATACCAAGGTATTCGTTGTTGTTTATCTTTAAATCATACACACAATATATTGTATGGAAAAAAACACTCTCATGCTTATGCTAGAGTTGAAGGAATAAATGGAGCAGCTTTTGTTAAGTTAGGTTTACTTTTAGATTATCCAAAAGGAGAACCAGAAGAAATTGAAATAAGTAATAAAGATATCCCTTGGACTAAAGTAAAAAATATTGGATCTTGGTTTCCAGATGCTTTTATAAATACAATGTCTAGTTTGCAGAGGTTCGCAGCTGGAGAAGATAAAATTTTACCACATTCAGTAGATGATGCTTTTAATACTATGTCTCTTGTATATGCTTGTTTGGAGTCAAATTCCCAATTAGGAACTTTACTTAAATATTAAATTGTGGATGATTTGATAAATTAACAAATAAATTTTATTTATATAGTCTATATTCTAAAAAATAAATTTGGTTATTTATGGTTTTGAAAAAGAAAAATTATAGTGCTCCTGCTTTAGAAAAAGGATTAGATATTTTAGAGCTTTTATCTGCATCAGATAATGGTTTAACTCAAATAGAAATTGCAAATAAACTTAAAAGAAGCATAAATGAAATTTATCGTATGATAAATACTTTAGTTAAAAGAAATTACCTTGAATTAGATAAAAGTACTGACAAATATAAAATTACCTATAAGTTATTAGAAATATCATTTCATGAACAGCCAATAAAAAAATTAGTTCAAAAATCTACTTCTATTATGAAAGAAATAGCTCATTTAACTAATCAATCAGTCCATTTATCAATTTATTCTGCAGGTAAATTATTAGTAGTTGATCAAGTAGATAGTCCATCTACTTTTAATTATGCGATTGCTGTTGGTTCTACATTTGACTTATTAGAAACTTCATCTGGTCGTGTTTTATTGACTTTTCAAGATGAATTTGAAAGAAAAAGAAGGTTAGATAGAAGAAAATTTTTTATAAAACTTGAAAAAAATTATCACTTGAACTTAAATCAATTAAAATTAATAGAAAAAAAATTTTCTACAAAAATTATCCATGAAATTCTAAAAAAAGGTTATGAAGTTGTAGAAAGTTTACAAATTAGTGGTATCACAAATATAAGTATGCCAGTTTTTGATTATACTGGAAGTGCAATAGCAGCTATAACAATACCTTTTGCTACAAGAATTAATGCTAAAGGTGATATGAGTATTAAACAGTCGACAAAGTTACTACTTGAATATACCAAAAAATTGTCGAGTAATCTCGGATATAAAAATTAATTTTTTATTAGAGTAATTCTTATTTTTTTCTTTCGACAAGTAAAATATGTTCTGAATAACAAACAACTTTATCATGTTGATTTATAATTTCACAAGCTTCTATTACTTGACCATATTGAGGTCTTTTCGAGTCATCTTTTTTTTCTTTTATAGTTACTTTTGTATGAATAGTATCGCCAATTAAAACTGGATTAGGAAAACGCAATCTTTCAAAACCATAAGTGAAAGCTTTTTTGTTAACAACTGAAGCTGTAAGCGCAATGCCAATAGAAAAAGTACAACTAAACTGAGCAATTCGTTGACCAAATGGACCTGTTTTTGCAAATTCTGCATCAACATGGTGGGGATAAAAGTCACCAGAATGCATAGCATGCATAACTATATCGGTTTCAGTGATAGTTCTGCCACTAGTTAATCTAGTACTACCAATTTCATAATCTTCAAAATATTGTTCAATTTCTGTCATATTATTAAGTTTTTTATTAATTCTTAACATATATTCAAATATGAATAAAGATTTTAAATATAAAATTATTTAATTAGATTAATTATACATAAAAGATTAAAACAAATTTTAAAAAGATATGAAAAATAATTTTATCAAACCTTTAACAGGATTAACTGTGCTTGAGTTTAGTCAATTTTTATCAGGCCCGTATGCAGGATTAAGATTAGCAGATCTTGGTGCAAGAGTAATAAAAATTGAAAGACCTAATATTGGTGACTTATGTAGAAATTTATACATAAGTGATACTGATTTAGAGGGAGACAGTACTCTTTTTCATGCAATTAATAGGAATAAGGAAAGTTTTTCTGTAGATTTAAAAGATATAGAAGATTTAAAAAAAATAAAAAAATTAATCCAAAAAGCAGATATCATAACTCAAAATTTTAGACCAGGTGTTATTAAAAGAATTGGACTTGATTATGAAAATGTAAAAAAAATTAATCCAAAAATAGTTTATGGTAGTATTTCTGGTTATGGAACAAAAGGTCCTTGGAAAAAATTACCAGGTCAGGATTTATTAGCTCAATCACGTTCTGGTTTAGTTTGGCTTAATGGAAATGGTGGTGATGCTCCTACTCCAATGGGACTTGCCGCTGCTGATATTTTAGCAGGTCATAATTTAGTTGAAGGTATTTTGTCAGCTGTAATTAAAAGTATGAAAACTGGGCATGGAAGCTTAGTTGAAACAAGCTTATTAGAATCATTGATAGATTATCAATTTGAAGTTTTAACTACTCATTTTAATGATGGATTTAGAAAGCCTGTTCGAAGTAAATATAATAATGCCCACGCTTATTTATCTGCACCTTATGGTATTTATAAAACATTAGATGGTTTTATTGCAATTGCTATGACACCTATTCCTAAATTAGGTCAATTATTACAACTTGATTCATTAAAAGAATTTGATAATCAAAAAGATTGGTTTTTAAAAAGAGATCATATAAAAAAAATTATTGGTGAGTGGTTAATTAAAAAATCATCACAATTCTGGCTTGATATTTTAGAACCTGCTGATATTTGGTGTGCTGAAGTTTTAGACTGGAAAAATATGTTAAGCCATGAAGGCTTTAAAATATTAGATATGAAACAACGAATAAAAAGATTTGATGGTTTAAATATTGAAACACTAAGATGCCCTATCACAATAGATGATAATATATTTAAATCAGAAATAGCTGCCCCAATAGTTGGTCAGCATAACAATAAAATTATTGAGGAATTTAATTTATAAGTTAAATTGAGGAAATATGATTAAGATAACAAATATTAGTGTTGACGATGTAAGGTTTCCTACATCTAATGATCTAACTGGTTCAGACGCCATTCATACTGATCCTGATTATTCTGCTACATATGTAACTATAAATACTTCAGATGAAAAATTAAGAGGCTATGGCTTAGCTTTTACGATAGGTAAGGGAAACGATATAGTTGCAGACTGTATAAAACATTATTTTTATATTTTTGAAGGAATGGAATTAGATGATCTTGAAAAAAATATTGGTAAGTTATGGTTCGATTGTGTTGATCACAGTCAATTAAGATGGTTAGGACCTGAAAAAGGAGTTGTACATATGGCTGTTGCAGCGATTTTTAATGCTTTATGGGATTTAATTGCTAAGAAGCACTCAAAACCGCTTTGGAGATATGTTGTGGATAGTGACCCTGAAAAAATTATGGGGTGGCTTACTTTCAAATATGTAGAAGATGCACTATCGGAAAATGATGCTTTTAAAATTTTAAAAGACAATCAAGTCTTTAAAGAAGACAGAATAAAAAAAGTTTTAAGTGAGGGTTATCCATCATATACAACCGCAGCTGGATGGTTGGGATATTCTGATGAAAAAATAGTTGATCTTTGTAATAATTATTTAAGAAAGGGCTGGAAACATTTTAAGATTAAAGTTGGTTTAAATTTAGATGAAGATATTAAAAGATTAGAATTAATCAGAAAAACAATAGGTGATGATTGCTCTATTATGGTGGATGCAAATCAACAATGGAATATTGAACAATCTATAAAACATATTAAAGCTTATAAGAAATTTAATTTACTTTTTGTTGAAGAGCCAACTAGCCCTGATGATGTAATGGGCTTTAAGAAAATAAAAGATGCTGTGGGCGATGTAAATCTTGCAACTGGAGAAGCTTGTGGTGGAAGAGTAATGTTTAAACAATTTTTAGAATCAGGAGCAATGAATACATGTCAAATTGATAGCTGTAGATTAGGAAGTATTAATGAAATATTAACAGTATTATTAATGGCTAATAAGTTTAATGTTCCTGTTTTTCCACATGCGGGAGGAGTGGGTTTATGTGAATATGTTCAACATCTAGGTATGATAGATTATGTATTAATAACTGGTGAGAAAGACAAAAAAGTAATTGAATATCAAGATAGTCTTCATGAACATTTTATATATCCATGTGTTATAGAAAATGGAAATTATATGCCTCCAAAAGATCATGGTTATTCAGTTGAAATGAAATCTGAGTCTGTTAAAAGATATCTTTTTCCATCTGGAGAATATTGGAAACAGGCAAAATAAATGAAACTAAAAAATAAAGATATAATAGTAACGGCAGCAGCACAGGGAATTGGAAGATCAACAGCTTTATTATTTGCATCTGAAGGTGCCAATGTGATAGCACTGGATATTAATAAAGAAAAATTAGATGATTTAAATAATGAAAATAATAAAATTAAAACTTTTGTATGTGATGCTACAAATAAAAAAGAAGTTGAATATTTTACAGATACTATTGATAATGTAGATATTTTATTTCATGCTGTTGGATTTGTTCACAATGGAACTATTTTAGACTGTTCTTCAGAAGAATTTTATAATTCAGTTAACATAAATATTTATTCTGCTTATTTGATGACACATTCTATATTGCCAAAAATGATCAAGAATAAAAAAGGAAATATAATTATTATATCATCTGCAGCATCAAGCGTTAAGGGAGCTCCAAATAGATTCATTTATGCAACTACAAAAGCTGCATTAAATGGCTTTGTTAAAGCTATAGCTGTAGATCATGTAAAACAAGGAATAAGATGTAATGCTATTCTTCCTGGAACGGTAGAAACACCTTCATGGCAAGGGAGAGTAAATGAATCAGATGATCCAGTTCAAGCTAAAATTGATTTTATTGATAGACAAGCAATGGGTCGATTAGCTCAACCAGAAGAAATAGCTTCCTTAGGTTTGTATTTGGCGAGTGATGATTCATCGTTTGTAACGGGTACATTAAATTTAATAGATGGAGGATGGACTTTATAATGAAAATATTAAGATATAGAATAGAAAATGAAATAAGACCTGGGGTTTTTGACAAAGATGAAAATATAAGAGATTTGTCAGATCATATCAAAGATTGGGATAATACGACAATTACACCAACAGAAATTAATTCTATTAGATCATTAGAATTTTCTACTTTACCAAAAGTTGAAAAAATAGATAGCTTGGCGCCACCAATAAGTAAATCAAATATCGGAAAATTTATTTGTATTGGTTTGAATTACTCTGATCACGCTGCCGAGAGTGGAATGGAAGTTCCTCCTGAACCTGTTATGTTTATGAAAGCAACTAGTGCTGTTATTGGTCCAAATGATAATGTAATTATTCCAAAAAACTCTTTTAAATCGGATTGGGAAGTTGAGCTTGGCGTCATTATTGGTAAAGAAGCTAAATATATAAAAGAAGAACAGTCTCAAGATCATATAGCAGGATATTGTGTTGTTAATGACTTAAGTGAAAGATCTTTTCAGTTAGAGAGATCAGGTCAATGGGTTAAGGGAAAATCATGTGATACTTTTGGACCTATTGGACCTTATTTAGTTACTAAAGATGAAATAGCTGATCCTCAAAATTTAAAAATGTGGCTGGATGTTAATGGTAAGAGAATGCAAAATGGAACTACTTCAACAATGGTTTATGGCGTAAATTTTTTAATTAGTTATTTAAGTCAATTTATGTCACTTCAACCTGGAGATATTATTTCTACAGGCACTCCTCCTGGGGTAGGAATGGGAATGAAGCCT
>MDSV01143486.1_pt1 | contig 11439 bp, 11 predicted proteins | sample 810851 | NCBI WGS metagenome assembly MDSV01 (sample SAMN05326640, study PRJNA326480) | marine metagenome | isolation source: seawater | place: Atlantic Ocean: North East | collected 2012 | reverse complement strand
CTTTTGACCTTTTTAAAGGAAAAGCACTTCATATTAAGGGTGAAAATGGTTCTGGAAAAACAACACTTCTAAAAATAGTTTGTGGGCTAACAAAACCCATAAAAGGAGATTTAATAACCAATACGAATAAAAAAATATGCTTTATCGGTCACAAGAACGCTTTAAAACAATATTTAAGCATTGAAGATAACTTAGCTTTAATGAATGTAGGTAATCATCAAGATATTCAAAAATATTTATCAATTTTTGATCTAGATAAGTCTCTTGATATAAACATCGCTAACCTATCTTTTGGTCAACAAAAAAAGATTGCGCTTTTGAGGCTGTTTCTTAATAATTCAGATCTTTTAATTCTTGATGAACCATGCGTTGGACTTGATATGAATACACAAAAAATATTAGTAGAGTTTCTTAATCAAGAATTGCTTAATGGAAAAGTCGTTCTATTTTCATCACACATATCACTTGATATTGTTTCAGATAGTTTAAGTATTTAGCTTATGGATATAATTAAATTTGAATTTCTAAAATTATTAAAAAAATCTAGAGGTTGGCTTGGCCCGATTTTAGTTTTTACTTTGATAATGATTGCTTATCCTTTAACAGTTGAGCTAACTGATATTGAGTTAGGTCAATCATTTTTTTCAATATTGTGGATTGCTGCATTGCTAGTGATGATGCTAGCTACAGAAGATATTTTTTTAGAAGATTTTAATGATGGCTCATTAGAGCAATATGCAATCTCTCAAAATAATCTTTCATTTGTTATAGGCTCAAAAATTTTTATATATTGGTTGGTAATCGGTCTACCCATATCTGCTTTGGGTAGTATTTTTTGTGTCGGCATAATAAATCAACCTCATTTTGGTTTTCAAATTTTTCCAGTTCTATTAATTTCAACTTATATATTTATGAATGTTTTTAGTTTTGGAAATGCTTTAAGTTTAACGAAAGGTTCGATACTTGGTACCTTGGTAACACTACCTTTGCTTTTACCTTTATTAATTATTTTAGGTAAAGTTGTTATTGCGATTAATTTTGATTTAAATTATTCAGGCTTTTTGTTTCTACTTTTAGGCATCTTATCGATTATAATAGTCATAATTCCAATGATAACCTCATATATTATTAGAGCGCACTTAGAATAATTATTTATCATTGAGAATCTATTTATTGTGATAAAAAAGTTTATACATCAATTTGCTTCGCCAAAAACATATATGTTTCAAGTAAACAGAGCTTATCCATATATTTTTTACTCATCATTGGCAATATATCTTTTTTCAGTTTTTTGGGGATTATTTTTAACACCTGAAGATTTTGTGCAAGGTAATTCTTATAGAATAATTTATCTTCATGTTCCCGCATCATTTATCTCTCAATCATTATATCTGGCAATGGCAATTGCTAGCGCTGTTTTCCTAATATGGAAAGTAAAACTATCTGTCTATCTTGTAAGATCTATAGCACCAATTGGTGCAATGACTACATTCATAGCTCTTATATCAGGTTCTATTTGGGGTATACCAACATGGGGCACTTGGTGGGTCTGGGATGCTAGAATTGTATCAACCTTGATCTTATTTATTATGTATTTAGGTCTTATTTCTCTTCATGATTCTTTTAATAACAATGAAAAAGCAGATAAGTTTCTATCAATTCTTGTCTTAGTTGGCTCAGTTAATATACCAATAATAAAAATGTCGGTTGAGTGGTGGAGTACTTTGCATCAACCAGCATCAATAACAATAACTGAAAAACCAGCAATTGATTTAGTCATGCTTTATCCATTATTTGGATCAATAATTGGTTTTACTGGGCTGGTAACTTGCCTAGTAATTCTTTCATCTAAACTTCAGATCTTAAAGAGAGAAAAAAATAAGTCCTGGGTAATTGATTATGTTTGACTTGCAATTTAATACATTTACGGAAGCGCTTTTAATGCAAAGCCAAAACGGACAATATCATGGCATTTATGTATGGCTAGTTATTTTAATAGTTGCTTTATGTTTATCAATTTTTTTTATCTTTTATAAAATAAAAATAAAAGAAATTTCAAAAAAAATTAAATGAAGCTTATAAGAAAAAAAAGACTAAAAACAGTTCTGCTAATATTAGCAACATCTGCACTTGGATCCTTTCTCATTATTCGAGCTTTAGATTCAAATTTAGATTTCTTTTATACACCTTCAGAAATATTTTCAGAGGATATACCAGAAAATAAAAGAATAAAGATTGGCGGTATGGTTTTAGAGAGCTCAGTATTAAGAGAAAACACTAAAATAACTTTTATTGTTACAGACTACAAAGGCTCTATTAATGTTGAATTTGATGGAATAGTACCTGATTTATTTAAGGAAGGTAGTGGTGTGGTTGTATTAGGCTATCTAAAAGATAAAACTATAATTGCTGAGGAAGTATTAGCAAAGCATGATGAAAATTACATGCCGCCAAGCATAGACATAGAAAAATAATGATAATAGAGGTAGCACAATTCTTATCAATTTTAGCTACTGGACTGTTTTTCTTATGCTTTGTATTTTCTATTTTTTTTAATGTTAATGATGTAAATATTATTAATCTAATATCTAGAACTTATTCTCATAGTTTTTTTCTATTCTTATTCTCTTTCCTGATATATGTTTGGTTAGCAATCAATGATAATTTTAGTGTTCTATATATAGCTCAGCACTCAAATACAAATTTACCTGTTTTCTACAAAATATCTTCAATATGGAGTGCGCATGAGGGGTCAATGTTTCTCTGGATTATATTTCTTAGTTTATGGGGAGCAATCTATAATTTTTCTGTTGATAATAATGAGCCGCTTAAAGCAAGAAGCATTGGAGTAATATCAATAACAACTGTTGGTTTTTTATTGTTTTTATTATTAACATCAAATCCATTTGAAACAATACTTCCAATGCCTCCAGAAAATGGAGCTGATATAAATCCAGTACTTCAAGATCCTTTGTTGGCGATTCATCCACCAACTTTATATCTTGGATATGTTGGTTTTGTAATTGCTTTCGGGCAAGCAATTGCTTTTTTGATTGAAGGCAATTCTGATATCAATTGGGAAAAGCAGGTTAGATTTTGGTCGATAATTGCTTGGTCATTTTTAACTTTAGGAATTACCTTAGGTAGTTGGTGGGCATACTATGAGTTAGGATGGGGTGGATATTGGTTTTGGGATCCAGTTGAAAATGTTGCTTTAATGCCATGGTTAGCAGCAACAGCATTTATCCATTCGCTAAGCGCATCATCAAAGTCATCAATTCTAAGAATTTGGACTATTTTATTATCCATTCTAGTTTTTTCGTTAAGTTTGTTTGGTGCATTTATAGTAAGGTCGGGAATTATAGATAGCGTACATTCTTTTGCAAACGATCCTGAAAGGGGTCTTTATTTGCTCGCCTTTATTGGACTTTTGGTAATGGCGTCTCTTATCTTATTTTCTTATAGATTTACAATACTGTTTTCTAATAAAAGAATAATTTCTTTATCAAAAGAATCTTTTATTTCAATAAATAATATTTTTTTTGGAACATTAATTTTTTCAACAATGCTTGGCGTGATGTACCCATTAATATATGAATTTATTTATGATCAAAAAATAAGTGTTGGAGGACCATTTTATAATGCTATCTTTGTTCCAATTACCATCTTAGCTTGCCTATTTTTATTTTTTTCTATTGAATCTAAATGGCAAAGCAAACTTAAAATTTCTTTTTTAAATAACCCTTTAATAATTAGTGTAATAATTTCTTTATTTATTACCTTTTTATCATTTAAATTTTATTCTATATCCAAAGTTTGGACCATTGTTTCATTATTCACTGGCTCATTAATAATTAGTAGATACATCTTGGTAATTTATGCTTATCTTTTTAAAAGTAAGTTTGTAAACATATATAGTGTTTTGGCTCATTTAGGACTTGGACTTTTAATAATATCTATCGCGCTAAACAATGACTTTAGTTCCGAAAGAGCATTAAATATTAGAATCAATGAAACCGAGACTTATAAAAATTATGAAATTACATTTAGCAATTTACAATTAATAGAAGGCCCAAACTATGAATCTGTAAAAGCAGATTTCACTATAGAAAATGAAAGTGGAACTATATTTTCTTTAAATCCTGAAAAAAGAAAATACTTTGTCAGAGGTCAAATAACAACTGAAACCGCAATACATGCCTCTTTTTTAAAGGATATTTATTTAACGATTGGAGATCAATTAGACGATGGGAGCTGGATTGTAAACGTTCAGTTTAACTATTTTATAAGATGGATATGGTTCTCAGCGACATTAATGATTATTTCAGGTTTATTTTTAGCTAGATCATTGAATAGAGCGCACTTATGACAGTTTTTTTTAGATTATTTTTATTAAGCGCGTCTTTGATGTTTTTTTACTTTTTTTATTTATATATTGAAGAAGATAAATACTACCCAGGAGCAAGCTTTCAAACCTCAAATATGCCATTGTTTGAGCTAGAAGATTTGTATTCGGACAAGCTGATAATAAATACAGATATTGAAGGCGCACACTTAATCAATGTCTGGGCAAGCTGGTGTATTACTTGTCGAATCGAACATAGTTATTTAGTAAAACTAAGCTCACAAGGTATTCCAATAATTGGACTAAATTATAAAGACGAAAGAATAGATGCAATAAATTGGATTACTAAGTTTGGTGATCCTTATAAACTTATTATCCATGATCTTAAAGGTGAATTAGCATTAGATATGGGTGTTACTGGAGCGCCCGAGACTTTTTTAATTAATAATGGAAAAATTATTGCTCACTATAGGGGCGAGGTGAATGAAATGATTTGGAGCGATGTCTTTTCTCCAATTATAAAAAAGGAGAACCTTTTTAATGTTAATTAAATCTTTATTACTAACATTTTTTATATCGTCAACAAGTGTTATAGGCGATTCTTTATATAATTTCGAAGATGTGAGAGATGAGGAAAGATTTTATAGCTTAATAAAAGAAATTAGATGTCCGAAATGTACTAGCGGATCCTTGGCAAGTTCTAACGCGCCGGTATCTGAGGATATTAAAAAGAAAATCATACAATTAATCAAAGAAGGTAAAACTGATGATGAAATTAAGATTTTTTTGTCTAATAGGTTTGGAAACGAAGTCTTATATAATCCAGGGTTGAATAGCAGCACATATATTCTATGGATAGCTCCAGGACTATTTTTGTTCATTGCTCTTTTGATGTTCTTTTTTAGAAGAAAGATATAATGTTTTTTATATACTTCTTAGTTTTTTTTGCATTCATTCCAATCTTGGCATATCTGTTATCGCAAAATACAAACAATAAGGGATATATATTTGGAATCTCTTTTTTAGTTATTATTTTTTGTTTATTCACTGTTGTTGGTAAATATTCATTTTTAGGCTCAATCCAAGAACAAAAGATTAATTCAGAAATTCTTATCAATATTAGCGCTGATAAAAAAATTTCTGAGAACAATAAAAAAAATTTTAATAAAAATATAAACAATGAAGACAAGGTGTACTGGCTGCAAAATTATATTAATAAAGCCATTAAAGACAGCAAATTTATTGCTGCCGAAAGCTTAATTTCCATCTCTGAGCAATACTTTCAAACTACAGATCAAAAATTTATTTTTTATGCTTTATATACAAAACTTAGAGATGCAAAATTTCCTGATTTTGCTAAGTCCAAATTAATAATAAATTTTGTACCTCCACCAGTATGCTCAGATTTTTTTGGTACAGCAGAAGTATTTATTATGAATGGCCCTAATATACCTATAGCTTCTAAAAAATTCTCAGACACTTCTGAATTTATATTCGAAAATATTGATTCCTCTATTCCTGGTTTTGATTTGGCTTCTGCCTACCTAAATCAAGAAACTCTTGATTTAAAAGTATCATTAAATTGCCCTGAAATAGCCTCTATTTTTAACTCTGAAAACGCTTTGTTAATTGATAACAATAAGCCTGTAAATTCCTATAATATTAGGGCAAATGAATGGTTTAAAAGGGAACAATAGTTTAATATATCATTAAGAAAAATATTCTCAAAAATGCAGCTAAAACATATAAAACTATCAGGTTTTAAAAGTTTCGTAGATCCAACGAAGATATCTTTTCCTTCAAATTTAGTTGGCGTAGTTGGCCCTAATGGTTGTGGTAAATCAAACGTGATTGACGCCGTGAGATGGGTTTTGGGAGAGCTCTCTGCAAAAAATCTTCGTGGAGAGTCTATGGTTGACGTCATCTTCAATGGCTCAGAAAATAGAAAGCCATCTGGACAATGCAGTATTGAATTACTCTTTGATAATTCTAGTGAAAAGATTGGTGGTGAATATGCTTCTTTTAATGAAATTTCTATCAAAAGAGTTATGACAAGAGATGCGCAGTCTACTTATTTTATTAATAGTACAAAGTGCAGAAGAAAAGATGTTCAAGACATATTTTTAGGAACTGGTTTAGGACCAAGTTCTTATGCAATTATTGAACAGGGAATGGTCAGCAAGCTTGTAAGTGCTAAGCCAGAGGAGCTTAGAACCCACATTGAAGAGGCTGCAGGAGTCTCTAAATATAGAGAAAGAAGAAGAGAAACAGAGAGCCGTATTAAAAAAACAAAAGAAAATTTATCAAGAGTTAAGGATATTAAAGATGAAATAGAAAGGCTTATTAGAAGGCTCGAAAATCAGGCTAAAGCTGCTGAGAAATATAATAATTTAAAAGAAGAAGAAAATCAGAAACAAACTGATATAGCAATTCTTTATTCACTTGAAGCAAAAAATAATAAAAATCAACTCCAAAAGAACATTGAAGCTTTAAATAGAGATCTAAAAATAAAACAAGCCGAATCAGATTCAAAACAAGCACAAATTGATGACTATAGAACTCAGAATGAATCAGTCATTAATGCTTATGAAGATGCTCAGAAAAATTTTTATACAATTGGTGCTGAAATAGCAAAACACGAATCAGATCTTCATAACATAAATAAATCTGAAGCCACTAATCTAGAAGCCCTTGAGAGAGCTCAAAAGAGTTACAAAGATGCTCTTCAAAAAGAGTCTGCATTCAAGGACTTAAACCCTAAAGAAAAAGAATTAAAATTAAATATTGCTATTGTAAAAGCATTTGATGCTCTAGAGAAAAAAACTACTATCGGTATATCAATCCAACCACTAGAAGACCAAATAAATATTAAACAAAACGAATTAGATTCTAAGCAAGATATTTTTGATGGTATTAAAGCTGATAAAGATAAAATCGTGAATGAGATAAAAGAAATTCAAAAAAATCAATTTTCTATTGACGCTGAAATTGCAAGAATTGAAGGCTCAATAAAAAACCTTAATAATTTAATGGAAAATGCGAAATCAGATTTTGATGAGGCCTCGCGTAATTATGCAAATGCAGTTGAAAAAGAATCAAATAACGAGCAATTAAGTCCAAAAGAAAAAGCAATACACTTACTAGATTCAATTACAGAATTATTAAAATCATTTGGAGTAAGTGCAGATAAAGTAAATTCAAAACTATCTGAGCTAAAAGAACTTCTGATGAGTATATTAAAAATTGCGTCTGATCAATCTAAAAGTTTTACCGCAGAATATTTAAATCAAAAAAATAGAGCAGAAGATTCTATTAATAAAGCCAAAGAAGATAAAAGAATTGCTGAAACTAAGCTTGAAGATCTTAATAATCAAAGAACTTCAATTGGCAATCAACTGGAATCACAGATTAGAATTCAGACTAATATAGATAATCAATTGCAAGAATTGGATAGCAAAAAATCTATTGTATCAAATGAACTCAGAAATCTTGAGAAAGAAATTAATGATCTAAGGCTTGAGCTAAGAACTCATGAAATTAATTTAGAAAATGCTTCAATTGTTCTAGAGAAAGCAGAGGTTAGTATTTCAGACCTTGATTCGGCTCAATACAAGGGTATGGATTTAAAGGGGCTTGAAGTCTCTTTAGATGAAATACAAAAAAACATTGCTCAGTTAGGTTCAGTCAATCTAGCTGCCCCTGAAGAGTACTTAAGCAGAGAAAACGAATTAAAAAAATTAATTGAAGAAGCTGAAAAAAGAAAGTCTGACATTCAAGTAATTATGGATAGTTTAGTAGAAAAGAGCTCTCAAGCAGAATCTGAATTAACAGCAATAAGGCAAAAACAATCTCAGTTTAATGAAAGCTTAAGAGATCTTGAAAATCAAAAAAATGTAGCTGAATTAGATCTTAAATCAATTACAGAGAAAGTTACTAATCTGAGATTAGATTTAAAAACTCATGAAATTAATTTGGATAATGCAAACACTAAAATTAAAGAAGCTGGTTTAGATATTGAAAATATAGATTATACAGAATATGAAACTATGGAGCTTAATGTTCTTCAGGATTCACTTGCTGATATACAGGCAAAAATCATACGTCTAGGAGCTATTAACCTGGCAGCTCCAGAAGAAATAGCCGCAGAATCCAAAAGAAAAGAAGAGCTCGATGTTCAATACAATGACCTTACTGAAGCTCTTGAAAAACTTACAGGCGCCATAAAAACAATAGACCAGGAAACAAAAACAAGATTCCAAGATAGTTTTGATTCAATAAATAAAAGAATGAAAGAGGTATTTTCTAAGTTATTTGGTGGTGGCTTTGCGGAGCTTGCTCTTACTGAAGATGATGCACTTAATGGTGGAGTGGTAATTATGGCTAGACCTCCAGGAAAGAAAAATTCATCAATCTCTCAGCTCTCAGGTGGAGAAAAAGCTTTAACTGCTTTAGCTCTAGTGTTTGCAATTTTTGAGCTGAATCCAGCTCCGTTTTGTATTTTAGATGAAGTAGATGCACCATTAGATGATTTAAATACAATGCGTTTTATAAATATGGTTGAGGAGATGTCAAAGACAGTTCAATTTATATTTATAACTCATAACAAAGTTTCTATGGAAAAAAGTGATCATTTAATGGGGGTTACAATGCAAGAGGCTGGTGTCTCTAGAATGGTTTCTGTTGATGTTAATCAAGCTTTAGAATTTGCTGAGGTATGATGGAATCAAATATAGATATATATTTAATTGGTCTTTCTGTTCTAGTATTCTTAATAATTACATTCCTCTTTATAAGAAAAATTTCTAACAGAGGACAACTCAAAGTAAAAATTGAGCCTGTTACAGATACTTTTGAAATAAAAGAGTTTAATGAAATTGATATTAAGTCTCAAAAAGCTTTTGATTTTGAAGATAAAGATCATATTGACTATCAAGAACAAAAGCTTGTTGTCCTAAATTTAATATCTGTTGATAAGTCCATGTTCGAAATTGACCAAGTATATGGTTTTATGAATAATCTCGGAGCAACTTTATCTCATGGATTTTTTGTTATAAAAGATAGCAATAATAAAGAGTCTTTCAGAATAGCTAATGCTTTAAACCCTGGAACATTTGAAGCAGAGACTAGCACTTTTGCAATTCTTGTTGCAGCTGACCTGAATAATGTCATGGACCCAATTAAAACAGTAAAAGATATGGTAAATTTTGCTTATGAATTTACTGAAAAATTCTATGCCAATATATGTGATCAAGAGAGAACGCCAATAACAAAACAAATGATTTCGCATATTGAGTCTCAAGCACAAGAGATAGCAAGACTAAAACAACTAGCAGTTGCAGAAAAATCAGATTAATGAAGCCTTGGAAAATAATTCAAAAACTTGAAAGTGACAATAGTAGGTTATTTAAAGAGAGTGTTATTGAAGAAAATATTAATGACTTAGATTTCCAGGAAGGCCTATCGATGTGCTTAGATGTATTGATAACATTTGGTGTTAAACAAGTACCAAAATCTGATAAAAATGGAAAAGGATTGGATTGGAATACTTTTAAGAACTCAACTTTACTTTTGATAGAAAGAGAAAAGACTGGTCATGCTGCTAGGGATGAAATTTTAGAGCTAATGGATAAGGCCACCTCAGAAGAATGGAATGATTGGTATAGAAGAATCTTAATGAAGGATTTGAGGTGTGGTGTAAGCGAAAAGACAGTAAACAATGTTGCAAAAAAAATGGATATTCAATTTAGGGTGCCTGTTTTTGCGTGCATGCTATCTCATGATGGCATGAAACATCCAAAAAAGATCAAAGGTAACTGTTTAATTGAATATAAATATGATGGGGTGAGGGTAGTAGCAATAACAAAGAAAAATAATACAACCCTCTATAGCAGGAATGGAAAAATATTTAGCAATTTCCCTCATATTGAAAAAGCATTAAGCAAACCTGAATTTAATAATATGGTTTTTGATGGCGAGGTCATGAGCGATGACTTTCAATCATTGATGAAACAGGTTCATAGGAAAACCAATGCAAAAACAGAAGATGCATATTTAGCTTTGTTTGATATCTTGCCTCTTAAAGAATTTAACAACGGCAAAAGCAAGCTTACCACCCTTGAAAGAAAAAACCATCTAGAGAAATTTTCTAAAAAATTTCCTTCATGCATCAAGATTGTTGATTATACAGTTGTAGATTTTGATGAAGAGCAGGGTGAAGCAACTTATTCTAAAATGAATAAAGAGGCTTTAGAGCGAGGCTATGAAGGATTGATGATTAAACCTGAGAATGATTTATATGAGTGTAAAAGAAGTCATGCTTGGCTAAAAATGAAACCTTTTATTGAAGTTACATTAACAGTAACCGAGGTTCATGAAGGCACTGGAAGACATGTTGGCAAACTAGGAGCATTTACAGTTGAGGGTAATGATGATGGAAAATTTTTTTCATTAAATGTGGGTAGTGGTTTGACAGATGAAAATAGAGAAAAATTTTGGCAATATAAAGATTCATTGATCGGGCAATTAATAGAAATTAGAGCAGATGCAGTAACACAGAGCATGGAAGGTGAAAATTACAGTTTAAGATTTCCTCGTTTTAAAACATTTAGAGGTTTTGAACCAGGAGAAAAGCTTTGATGAATATTAAATTTTTAAAAACTTCATTTTTTATAATTTTGATTTTTTCTCTTCAATCATGCATGACACAACCACCACAAAATCCAGATAACATATGTTTAATATTTGAAGAAAAGAAAAGTTGGTATAAAGCTGCAATGAAGGCAGAAAAGAGATGGAAAATTCCTCCTTATGTTCTTATGTCATTTGTTTATCAAGAATCTAGTTTTAAAGCAGATGCAAAACCTGAAAGAGAAAAGCTGTTATGGGTAATACCCTGGAAAAGAAAATCTACAGCAGTAGGTTATTCTCAAGCACTCAACATGACCTGGGAAGACTACAAAGATGAAACTGGAAACTCTGGAGCAAGCAGAAAGAATTTCAAGGATTCAGCAGATTTTATAGGATGGTATGCATCTAAAGGTTATTATCAAGGATTTGATAGGTTAGATGCCAGATCGCTATACCTTGCATATCAT
>MDSV01030451.1_pt1 | contig 11439 bp, 10 predicted proteins | sample 810851 | NCBI WGS metagenome assembly MDSV01 (sample SAMN05326640, study PRJNA326480) | marine metagenome | isolation source: seawater | place: Atlantic Ocean: North East | collected 2012 | reverse complement strand
GCAGATCCAAACACTGTTGTTCCAACAAGACCCAGAAGAACTGCGTCTTGCTTGTTTAAGCCGAGAGCAGAGTCAAAGTTGAGGAAGATTCCAAGCAGCATCAAGAGGACAATGAAAGATGTTCCCGAGACCGGTTCAATACCTGTCTCACCCATGACACGAACTGCGATTGCGCCCAAAAGGAACGTGGTCATGATGAGGACCGTAGCGAAGATGAAGGCAGCAGCAATCGGGAAACCACCAACCCAAAAAATGAGAATCATCGAAAGGAAGGTGAGTCCCATGAAGATTGGAATGTGCATGAGTGGCCATTCGTACCAACCCTTACCTTCCATGTATTCTTGTGAACCTTCACCTTTGAAGGCTGCACCAATGTCCTTGAAGATGTTCGCAAAGGTTCTCCACATCTTTGCAAGCCCAAACATACCTCCACCAACGATTGAACCAATTGCAATGGTTCGAACCGTCTTTGAGAATGCAATCATCTGCAAGGCTTGTCCACTCTCACTTGCATAGGATTGGATAGGGACATTCGCTTGCATTGTGGCATCGTATACAGGGAAGTTCGCAAAGACGGCCAACGGTACGAGGAAGAACCAACCGACAAGGGTTCCGAGATTGACCAAGAACGCTACTCGAGTTTTCATGAACCAACCAATCGCAAACATGGACGGAGTCAAAGCGACTCCAACATAGGTGTAAGCAAACGGATTCCATGCACTGTCTTCAGACCATTGCGTGTACTTCTTTGAAGAACCATCTTCGTAAATCCCAGATGGTTGGTGGATCTTTCCTGCACTGTAAAAAGAGGCAAGTCCAACATCCCCGACGTGCAGTGTTTCAGCGAGATAGTCCATTACAGAGAGTTTCTTATCCGAGAGCCAAATGAGCGGGTATTCAATCAAGAACATACCAATCATGGTTATTCCTGTCCATAACCCAATTGTTTTCAGCGACTCTCGGGCGTGTTCTACTGCTCCTGTATTAACGTCAGAGGCAATGTCCAGCATCTTCAGTGTTGCTTCAAAACCTGGCAACGGCAATGGGTCTTCGACCAACCAAACACGTCTAAAGATAATGAAATACATCACACCAAGGAAACCTGCGAACATCGAAGCAACAATTGCGATGAAAGCCAGTCGGAATGCTTCTCCATCCTCAAGCGTGATCAGCGGGCCATCTGCCAGAGAATATTGAGCCTTTGATGCGAGTAAGAAAATCGCCGGGAATGTGAAAATGAAGCCTGTTGATGCGTGTGTGGCACCTGTAGTTGCAGATGTTGCAATGTTGACTTCTGATGGAGACCACTTGAGCGCCATTCCAAGGAGGTAGGCGATGTACCAAGCTGCCGAGATTGCCAAACCAAGTTTCAGACCGATGTAGGCAGTTACACCCGAAAAGATTGCACCAATTGCAATACCAATCATAACTTTGGAAGGCGACCAGTGAGATACTTCAAACGATTCATCGAGGTTCTTTTCCTCAAGATATTGCTCGAGAACACCAGTGTTGAGATTGTTGTACATTTCATCATCAAGCCACGTTAGAGTTCCATCCTCGATGGCTTTGAGACCCTTTGCAGTGACCGGTTGACGGTATGCTGAGCGTTGAACTGTTGAATCCGAACCAGATTTCTCGTCCATAGTGTACACTCCCAGTGTATTGTTGGTATCGCGGACACTTGAATACAGTTGCCCTTGCTAGGTTCGGTTTTTTTCGTATAATCGCAGGGTTTATTCATGCCGAATACGATGGAACACTATGAGCGGAACAACTGGTGAGGCGAAACTGTCTCGACTTGGGGCTAAAGATTTGAACAATGATGGACGTATCATCAATCTCGTGATTGCTGGTTCAAGCCGATTTTATGACTACTCGGTTATCGAAGAAATTCTCGATCAATGGATCGAAATTGAGGATTTCCCTGACCTGATTATTGTCGGTGGAGCGAGTGGAGTGGACTATCTTGCTGAACGATGGGCAACCAACAACAACATTGAGTTCATCATGTTCTCAGAGTTCTGGGATCAACCAAGACCCGGATTGAAAGACTCGGGACGTGGTGAAGCCTCGTTGGATTTAACGGAGAAGCTCCTCGAATCCGCAACACATGTGTTGGCCTTTTTGAGCAGTGAAAGCAAATGGACCAAACTCGTCGCTGATGAGGCGCATGACCGTGGAATACCGACCTATGTCCATCATTTAGATGCGTAAGATTGAAGACTTGAGATTGGTCTAGCTGGGATTCCAACCCAGATCTCACCATCAGGAATGACCTTACGCTTGGCTAGAACTGCACGGTTTCCTAGAATGCTGTTTTCTCCTATACGAGCACCTGGTCCAACCATCGTCGCACCACCAACGGTGGAATTTTTCCCAACAATGATTTTCTCAAGGACAAGATTGCCTTTCTCAACGAGATGCCCGTTGAGCGTTGCACCACCGCCAATGACGACATTATCACCAAGTTCAACGAGGGAAGGATCGTTTATTGTAAAGGAATTGATGTTGACATTTTTCCCAATCTTGCAACCTGCTAATCGATAATACGCATTGGCGAAAAAAGATGGAACAATGTGTTTTAGGAACGGTTGAGTTGAGCGATGAATCTGCCCACATATCGCCCAACGAATGGTCGTCAATGAGGCTAGAGGGGTGACAATTCGATCTTCAAATCGCAATCGAATCAAGAACTGGAGAATGCCTGATAGAAGCAAAAGGAACATTCCCCACGTCAAAAAAGCAATGGACGCTGAGAATCCGATAATCATCAAATCCAGCCATCCACGATCGCCTGGTCCATACGAGGTTAACCAGTCGAAAACATACAGTGCAGGTGCGATAGGAAGACCCCACAGAGCACCCATCAGGAGAATCATAGCCACAGACAAAACCGCTTGAATCTGAGTGAAGCCACGCATGGCATCTACTCCTCAAGATTCGGATTTAGCCGCAGCCTCTGCACGTGCCCTGGCATCTTCTTCTTCTGCAACACGAATTCCTTCTTCAAGGTCGACCCGACTGGTCAGGAATGTTCCTGCGAGGATAACGATCGTAATCGTTAGAATTGCAACACGACTGTCGAAGACTGAACTTGCAATACCATAGAGGAACGTCCCAATCATTGCTGCAGACTTGCCGAGGAATCCAAAGAAGCCGAAGAACTCCGAAGTTCTCGTTTCAGGAACCAATTGAGAGAACATCGAACGGGCCTGAGCACCTGCACTTCCCATTGCAACACCTACGAACAATCCGAGAATGATCCATTGTAATGATACGCTGATGTTCAACGGACTCCAAACATTGTCTCGCATGAATGTAGCCCAACCATCAGCAGGGCCGCCTTGATCAACAACTGTTGGGTGTCGGTCACCGAGTTCAGCTTCACCAGCCATTGGTCCTCCAACAAAGAGAATCGAAAATCGGTGATCGCTCGTGTTGTTGAAAGCCGCAGCCATTTGTGTCGCATCCGATTCACTAATTTGCAAAATTTCTTCTTCTTCAGACTTTTTCTGATCCGCTAGGAACGTTGATCCCAAGATAGCAATTGAAACCATTGCGATCATTGCGACAACACCGATCCAACCCAACTCCTTTCGTTGAATGAACATGATACCACCGCCAAGAATGGCGACGAAAGCAAGGATGACAACACAGACGAGCAATCCATTGCCGATGGTGCTCTCACCTTTGTCTCCAACGCTGTAATCTGGGTCAGGGAAGTGTTCCTGGAAATTGTCTCTGAATTGGGCATCACCTTCTGCAGTTTCACCAATCCATCCCTCATAGCCTCGATCATACAACGTCTTCATGGTGTAATTTCCATCTTCCCATGTGAAGGTGAAATCATAGCGTTCTGCATCATCTGGAATTCCATCACCGTCATCATCACCCGTTGGGTCCAATTCCAGAGGTGCAAATCCTGCCGCAGTTACAGCGACGAAGCAGTAAATGAGAAGAGCAAGCATCAACGCAAATTTTGTACCTTTCACATCAGCCAGTTTTCCAAAGACCAACGTCATTGGAATTGCTACGACGTTGACTGTAAGGAGAAGAATAACGTTCATGCTCGGGTTAAGTCGAAGTACCGATTCACCGAAAGCACTCGCCATGCTAGCAATCGTGTTGACACCGTCATAGAACAAGAGATATGCAAGTAGGAAGTATGCTAATACCTTGAATCGCTTGACTTCCTTGAAGGTTTGAAGGACTTGACCATAAGCCATTTTGGTCGCCTTTCCAAACCCTTCCCACTCAACTTCAACAGGGATTTCAGGTTCAGGCGTCCACTTGAAGATGAGGGCACCGAAGCCCCACCACCAAATCGATGAGGTTGCGAAAATAATTGCCATTTGGAAATTCGTATCCCACGAGGTTCCAAGGAGAACGATGAGATGAAAAATCAATAGCGATGAACCACCAATAAATCCGTAGGCATAGCCCCAAGTTGAAACATGGTCTTGGCACTTACGAGGAGCAAGATATGGCATAAAGGAGTAGTAGATGACGTTACCACCGGTGAACCCAATCGTACCGATAGTATACATCAACGCAAGAATGATGTAGCCTTGTGAACCAAAATACGGCGCTGCGCCCATCAATGCTGTGAAGAGAATTCCAGCAGCAGTATACCATTTCAGCAACTTCTTTTTGATCGGCATTTTATCTGCAATGACACCCAAAGCAGGTGCCGTAACAACAACGAAAATCATCGAGAACGTTAAGACCCAAGCATAGAACGTATCACCAGATTGCGTACCAGTGGCTGTATTGTAGAGTGCAGCCATCAACGCAGGAGCGATGACTGTCATCACTGTCAGGGCATAAGCTTGGTTCGCCCAGTCATAGAAATACCAACCTTTCAGAGCTTTCTTATCATCAACGCTCATTGATGACATGATCTCTTTTGTTGTACGGGCTTCTGTAGGATTTGCTGTTTCACTCATGGTATCCCTAACTACACCAAGTCGGACTTGGTTTATGAAAACAACACCTGCACAGAATTCTGTTGCATCCGTTTGGGATGAGGCGACAAATGTTCAAACCACAAAACTCCCAGGGACAGGTATGAACAAGAAGTACCCCCGGATTTTGGTCACTGGATGTACCGGTTTCCTCGGCCGCCAAGTCACTCAAGAATTTCTTTCTCGAGGATATTCTGTCCGTGGAACAACGAGAACACCTGAACCGCAGCATGCAGAAATCCTATCAAACTTTGATGCAGGTGATTCATTTGACTTACATTCACTCGATTTGACATCCGATGAGGGTTGGAAAGAGGCGATGGAAGGCATCGATGCAGTCGTTCATACCGCATCTCCGTTCTCAGCTCATGAACCAAAGGACGAGATGGAATTGATCGGCCCAGCTCGAGATGGAACACTGAGGGTTCTTGAAACAGCATACAATTCTGGAATTCGTAAGTTCGTAATTACTTCATCAACTGCAGCCATATCTGGGGCAACACCGACATCAAAAAACAAAACCTACTCCGAACGAGATTGGACCGACCTCAATAGCGATGTTTCTGCCTATACGAAGAGTAAAACCCTCGCTGAGAAAGGTGCACGCGAGTTTGCATCCAGTCATCAGGACGTTTCTCTCACTACGGTCAATCCAAATGTCATCTTTGGACCATTGCATAGTGGAAAATCAGGAACCTCGTTGAGGATTATCGAGTCCATTGTTAACAGTTCATACCCTGGATTCCCAAAAATTAGTTTTGCACCCGTTGATGTCCGAGATGTGGCATGGATGCATGCAGAAGCTTTGGAGAATGACGAATTAAACGGGGAACGTTTGATGATGGCTTCAACTCCAATCACAATGCCTCAGATCGCCCGACATCTCAAATCGAACGGTTACAACGTTCGAACACGTGCATTACCAAACATTGTCATCAAATTCATGGCCCTCTTCATCAAAGAAGCACGATTGGTAACGCGAGGGTTGGGTACAACCAATCATTATGATTGTAGCACCACAATCGAAAAGACTGGATGGAAATCAAAAAGCCATGAAGAGATGATTATCTCGGCAGCCCAATCGCTCGGGTTTCAATGATCTCGAATGATAATGTAACGGCCAAGTGCTTCTTGCCACATAATCTTCTGACCGGCTTCAATGTTCATTCCGCCTTCAGCGTCAGGCATTGGGAGAATCATCATAGAGTAATCACGATCGTTCATAGCGTGAACTTCGTTGCCTTCCATGTGGGTAACAGTTGCAGTTCCTTTCTCAATCATTGGGACGTTAATTGAATCGGTTACGGTTCCTACGTGGGAGATTTTCTTTCCTGTGAAAATGCTTTCAAGAGAGAGACGTGCTTTTGCAGAACCGTGCTTACCTGGCTTGGATTTGGAAATACTCAAGATTTTGTAAGCTTCATCGTCTACAACACAAAATCGTCCAACTTTGAGAGTTCGAATTTCAACACGGTCGGTTCCTGGCATGTCTCGACGCTGTGGTGGTGGCTTAAGACAGTTCGGTTCGCTATGTACGGATTTCAAAGATCTCGCACATCAAATCGCATCCCGGATTGTTCCACTGAATGACCAACAATGAGTGGATGAAGTTGACGTGCAACATCGTCAGGATTGGTGAGTTGGCCGTCCCTGTGGTAACCGGAAAAGGAGTCTACCAACGGAAAGTCATCAGCACTCGAAGATCGAATTTGCAGTTGCATGTCGGTATTGACGATTCCAGGTGCAATCGAAATCGCTGTAATTCCATCCTTGGAACCTTCCTCTGCCAAACATCGAGACCACATGTCCAAGCCTGCTTTGGAGATGCAGTATGATGACCATGAATGGAGGGGGCGTAGGGCTGCACCGCTGGAAATCGTTGTGACGCGACAATGCTGAGATGCTTTCATCTTTGGATACAATCCCTTTGTTAATCGTTGAACCCCAATCAAATTAATTTCAATATTGAGAGCCCATTCATCATTATCTGCTTGACTCATTGGTTTGATTGGAGCAATTGCCCCTGCGTTGTGAACAATCCCGTCAAGCGATGTGGTTTCAATTAAATCTTCAATCGCTTGTTTGATGGAATCTGAATCACTCAAATCACACGCAACAGAGAAGGATGTTGGTGAAATGGACTGAACTGAATCACATGCCATCTGTAATTCATCCGATTGACGTGAGAGAAGAATGACTTGAATCCCGTCCTCTGCAAGGGTGTGAGCGATTGAACGTCCGATTCCTTTCGACGCTCCAGTAACCAGATACGTTTTTTGTTCCATAACTCAAACAAGTCGAGGCAACTAATCATCGTTTTGAGATTGTTCAGTCAAACAGGAGTATATTTACCAATGGCTAGAGTTGTTGTCATGTTCGATTTACCAGAGCACCTCTCTGAACGGTGTCGAATGGTGAATTCCGTCAATGAATTAAGAACAAGTGGTCCGATTGTCGTGTGGCTCAAAACGTCATTGCGTACTCATGAAAACCCTGCCCTTGACGCAGGTCGAATCCTTGCTGAACGACACAATCTTCCCCTCTTGGTATACCAAGGAATTGATGAACGATACCCGCACGCCAATGCTCGCCATCACAACATTCTACTCGATGCGGCAGTTGACCTACATCAAGGTTGCAAACAGCTTGGATTGGACTATCATTTGCACGTTGCAAGAGAAGGACATCGCCCGCCTGTGATGAGAGGATTTGGTAACATTGCAAGCATGATCATCACTGATCTATTCCCATTGCCTCCATGGACCTCGTGGGTGCAATCGATAGCAGCATCGGCACAATGTCCAGTTCTCGAAATCGATTGTCACTGTGTCGTACCCTTACCTGTGTTTGGAAAATCAATGGATCGACCCTTCCGTTATCGTGATGCTACCAAGAAGCTGAGGAAGCGACGTGTCGGTACACCTTGGCCAAGTCCACAACTGGAGAAATCATTGCAATGGAATGGAGATTTGCCTTTTGAATCAATCAATATTGTAGCCATAAGTGAGTATGAAGAACGCCTGCGACTACTGCAAACGTGCAACATCGACATGTCCGTTCATCCTGTGTGGAATCAGCGTGGCGGTGAACGTGCAGCGTTAGCCCAATGGGAGGATTTTCTTGCCAATCGATTATCGGGTTACGCCCGAAGAAGAAACAATGCCGCTGATCCAGAGGGAGTCTCAAGGCTCTCGATGGCAATTCATTATGGCATGATTTCCGTTATGAAAGTCGTTCGAGAAGCTCATGAGGTTGGAACAAAGGCAGCAGAAAAATTTCTCGATGAATTGCTCATCTTCCGTGAACATGCATGGCATCATGTCTACTCGAAAGAAGAACCCTATGGAGCACACAACCTTCCTGCATGGGCTCGAGAATCTTGGGAAGACACCGCTGATGATGTGCGAACAGTAGTACTTGGGACGGAAGAATTTGAATTCGGACATACTCCAAATCATCTCTGGAATTTGTGCCAAACCTCCTTGTATCGACACGGTGAATTGCACAACAATCTGCGAATGACTTGGGGCAAAGCGACACCTCATTGGACTGCAACACTCGAAGAATCACTGAAGATGGGACAACACCTGAACGATAAATTCGCTCTGGATGGAAGAGATCCATCATCCATTGCAGGAATTCATTGGTGTCACGGACTTTTCGATCGTGCCTTTTTACCACCGCTTCCAGTCATGGGAGTTGTGCGAAAGCGTGACCTGGAAACACATCAATCAAGGCTCGACATGGAGACCTATGAACGACATGTCAACAGGCTACCCTACGCACAACAACGACCATTCATCATTGTTGGAGCGGGATTCGCTGGTGCACGTGCTGCACAACTCCTGACGAACTTGGGCTACGATGTTCTCGTTCTCGATAAGGGAACCATTCCGGGTGGACGGTCATCAACCAAGCGCCGGAACACTGGGGCCTACAATCACGGAGCAAATGCACTTGGAGACGGTGTCTTTGCCGAGAGTTCCATCAATAAAATGCTTGAGAGAACGGATGTACGATGCGAAACACGTGTCACGTCCATTCAGTCAAAGGATGATTATGTCGTTCTTGAGGATGAAAAGGGATTCACTTGGGAAGCTGAAGCAGTCATCTTAACATGTCCAATCCCTCAATTGCATTCGTTGATGCCAGAAGAACTTCCACAGACATGGAAGGAGCACCCCTATACATCAAATTGGACGCTCATCTGTACAGGAACAGGCCCTGTTCCACAACAACTTCTTGACTACGAATCAAGTTCTATAGAATTAATTCGTAGAGGAATTGACCACTCGAGATCAAATGTCCTCATTGTTCATATGTCCAATCAATGGAGTAAAGAAAACCTCGAGAATTCCAGAGATGAGGTTGCAGAAAAAATTCTCCAAGAACTTCAACCCTTGAATTCAGAGTGGTTGAAAAATTCAAACCTCCACTCCCATCGATGGCGATTCGCCCGGCCACTTGCTCAGCCAGAACAATATGAACATGATAGAATTTCTTTTGCTGGCGATGCATGGTCGAGCCCGATCGGAACGATCGAAGCATCGCTTAAATCCGCTGAATTTGCAGCACTCGAATTGATTTGGAAACTTCACTATGCGAAGAAGCCAGAACCGATTTCACTGCAAACAACGCTGTTCTAAAGCGAGTCGTTAGGATAGACATCCCATGGCTTTGATCCACGCGTTCTAAACATCGATTTACGCATTGCTTTGAGGATGTTCCAAGCAAATTTGAAGGTACGTTTGATGGACTTGAATGGATGAACAACGTACCATAACGGGTTTTTCCATGACTGCAATGGATAGCGTAACTGTCGGAGTATTCCAACGGGAATTTCCTCATTAACACCATACTTCTCAGGCCTTCGATTCTTTGGCATGAAATACGTTCCAAACAACTGATCCCATAAGGGAAGGAACGTCGAATAATTTGTCCAAATCGCGTCACGTTCATTGGTATGATGCCAGTGATGAAATTCAGGCGTGATGATCAATCGATGCAACCATTTCATTCTCCACCGTACGTTTGCATGCAGGAAAAGACCTAAGATCAATTGAGCTGCAGCAAGAGCTCCCGTCAGTTCGAGGGAAAATCCGGCAGTTACGAGGAAGACAAACGCAGGGGCCAGAATGGTTCCATCAAGAGGATGACCTCGGAAACCACTTGCCCAGTCCAGATGCTCAGTTGAATGATGAATGGCATGGAATTTCCACAACACTGGTATCTCGTGGTAGAATCGATGGGTCCAGTAAACCAGTGAGTCAAACAACAAGAAACCAACAATCGGCATGTACTGTTCTGGAATTTGTTCAACATAAGAGCGGACCAAAAGACCCGGAATCCATGCGAGACTCAAGATGCCAATAACAATTGCAACAAATCCCGTTAGCAGGCCGAGAAGGGGCGAGGCGAGGGCATATCCAACATCTGTAGACAAATGAGGGCGACGAACTTTCTGCCCTTTGTGACGTGGGAACATCTTTTCGAACGGAACAACCAGAACAAACAGAAGAAGAACAACAAAAATTCCATCTGTTGAGATGTACAATGCACCTGCAATCAACATTAGTGTGAGGAGACGAACGAGCATTGAGAAGATTCGAGTCTTGAACCCAATCGCTTCCTCCATAGGATTGTCTACATCTGGTCCATTATAGTCCTGTATGATGTCTGTGCAAATGCGAGAGGTCATAAAGAACGTCGACTAAGGCTATTCATGTCCTTTGTTGCATGTTCGACCTGCTTGAGTATTCGCGTTTACCCGTACATGGGATTCATGACTGGTCAACAATACCAATGCCAGGACTGTGAAACAATTTCTCCGATCGTCATTGAGTTTGATACTGAAGAAGATTTCCATGCCTTTCGAAAGGCCCGGGCAGAACAAGAAGAGGAATAAAACAGTCCTCATGTGGCCTTAAGTTGTCCGAATCTTCTTATGTGAAAAGGCTGAATTCCTACTGGATGGGATGCATATGATTGAGCGAAAGCAGGATGGACTTAACGGGGCAATGCTCCGAGCATTGATGGCAGAACACTTGCGAGAAGAACGAGAAAAAGTCGAGCATCAACCGATTCAGGATTCTTCATTCTCAGCTCTTGCATCACGCATTGTCGATGATGCACGCAACGGCATGACCCATCGCTCTGCAGCAACCGACCTCCTTACAGAAATTGGAGTTCAATCGCCAAAGACCATTGTCGAGCAAACCCCAATGCGACATGTTGGACAAAGAGCACGTAAAGTACCACTCAAAACACGCCGCGTGCGAAAAGTAAAGCGTACATCCAGAGCACCATCACAGACACGTACTCGCCCACCGATTGGCCATGCTAACAGAAAGAGAAGCATACGGGTTCCACGCTCCTAAGACCAACCGTCAAAAAGGGAAAACACTGCGGAGGGTTAGGTGAGACCCTCATGGACATAGCAAATCCGAGCGAAGAACATCAAATGCTTCGAGAAATG
>MDSV01153820.1_pt1 | contig 11440 bp, 10 predicted proteins | sample 810851 | NCBI WGS metagenome assembly MDSV01 (sample SAMN05326640, study PRJNA326480) | marine metagenome | isolation source: seawater | place: Atlantic Ocean: North East | collected 2012 | reverse complement strand
TTAATAAATATTTAGTTATATTTATTAAGTATGACTTTAGAATTAAAAAAATTTGAAATGAAATCTATTAGTTTTAAACCTGATGAAAATAAAGGTCCCGTTATTGTTTTAATTGGTAGACGAGATACTGGTAAATCTTATTTAGTTAGAGATTTACTATATTATCACCAAGATATTCCTATTGGTACTGTTATTAGTGGAACTGAAGCGGGTAATGGATTTTATAGTGAACATGTACCTAAATTATTTATTCATGATGAATATAATTCTGCCATTATAGAAAATATATTAAAAAGACAAAGAACTGTTCTAAAACAAATAAAAAAAGAAGTTGAATTATATAAAAAATCTACCATTGATCCTAGAGCATTTGTTATATTAGATGATTGTTTATATGATGCTGGCTGGACTCGTGATAAAATGATGAGATTATTATTTATGAATGGTAGACATTGGAAAATGATGTTAATTATTACTATGCAATATCCTTTAGGTATACCTCCTAATTTAAGAACTAATATTGATTATGTATTTATTTTAAGAGAACCTTATATTTCTAATAGAAAAAAAATATATGAAAATTATGCAGGTATGTTCCCTACATTTGAATCTTTCTCTCAAGTTATGGATCAATGTACAGAAAATTATGAATGTTTAGTAATTAATAATAATGCTAAATCTAACAAACTAAATGATCAAATTTTTTGGTATAAAGCTGATCATCATAAAAATTTTAAACTTGGATCTAAAGAATTTTGGGAAATATCTAAAAATATGGATTCTGATGATGATGAAGAAGTATATGATCCTAATTCTAGAGACAAGAAAAAAGGTCCTAAAATAAATGTTCGTAAAAGTAAATGGTAATTTTATTAAATTTACTAGAAATTTAATTTAGATTTTATTTATTTTCTCTGAAATACATTTCATATTTTCTACTTTTTTTTCTACATCATTTTCTTTGTAATTATAAACACAATTATGGTTTTCTGGTAATCTATGTATTTTGCAAAATATTTTATCACATTTACATGGAAAATCTGTTAATTTTATTTTACGATTACAATCAGGATAACTACATTTTACATTATTATCCCATTTATTCATATATAAATAATTATTATATATTAAATAATAATTATTTCAGTTTTTTTTCTTTTTGGTTTTTTTTTGTTTCTTATTTTTTCTCTTTTTTGTTTTTTTATTTTTTTTTCTTTTTTTTGTTTTTTTATTTTTTTTTCTTTTTTTTGTTTTTTTATTTTTTTTTCTTTTTTTACTTTTACCTTGACCTGTTTTTTGTTTTTTATTTTCTTGTAAGTCGTTTTCTTTTCTATTCGCTATTATTTCTCCATCTGATTCTTTAATCGAATTTCTTTCTTCTTTTTCTTCTTTTGGTGGAAGATTTGATGCATCTTCTACATCTTCTAATTGGTTGAATAGTTTATCAAAATCTGATGTAGGTTCTCTTTCTGGTGATATCTCATAATCTAATATAACTTGAGTAGGTATAATATCAGTAGATTCTTGTGATTGTGGTCGTGGTGGTCGTGATTCAGAATCATGGCTTAAATATGGTTGTACATCTTCATCATTATATACTTCTAAAATTACAGGTTGAATAGTTTGTTCAATAACTGGAGGTATAGTTCGTAATATATGTGCATTTCCTCCTGTATCTGGTTGAGGCGTAGTTCCTTCCATTCTTACTCTAAATCCTAAATTTTTACCAACAATAGGTGTTTCTTTATTATAATCTACGATTATTCTACTTTTATCTTTAAATGCAATAGTTAAATGATCTCTATTATCTCGATCATTTGAAAAAACTGTAAGATGTATATTATCTATATATGTTGCTAAATGATGTTTGTATTTAAGAGCATTATTAGGTATACCATCTGTATTTAATTTATTTACAGTATCTGTATCTTCTTCTACTACACCATCTTTTTTCATTTTTTTAATAAGTGTATTATTAATAAAATTTCTAGTTTGTGTTCTAATATTAAATTTTTTACCTTTAGTAAATGTAGATCCAACAAATGGATTAACGTATAATCTTATATATTGTGCATCGCCCATTAATATATATTGATATTTTTAATTTACTATTAATATAAATGTAAATATATAATTTTATATAATTGTAAAAATGTATAAATGTATTACGGTCAAATACAAGAAGATAAATTTTTTTCTTATCTTGTTAAAAATAAGATAAATGGGTTTTTTTTCTAGAAATTGGTTCTTATGATTCAATTTTATTTTTTTTTTTCTAATTCTTTTTGTCTTTCTAATATTTCTCCTAATCCATGATCAGTATTTTTATCAAATACAACATTTTCACCATCAAATAATTCTTTTCTTAAATCTGCCGTAGCTAAATCATCATTTTCTCCATCACCAAATAATAAATTTTTACCAGGAACATCCATTCTATCAGCATTAATTAAATTATCATTTTCATCAATAGATTGCATTAATTTATTACCACTTTTTTCAGCTTTAGCAACATTTTCTTCTATGGCTTTTCTTTTAGCGTCTTTTACTCTTTTGTTAAATTCTTCTTTATTTACTTCATCATTTTCTTTTTTCTTTGCCATTAATTCATTTAATTCTTTTTCAAGATATTCTACTTTTCCGGTTTTATAAGCTTCAGGATGAAAAGGTAACCATAAACCTACTTGTCCGACATAAACATCATGAGAATTATCATTTTCTCTTAACATTTTACATTTCATTTCTGCTTCTTCTTGAGAATCAAATACACCTCTGACTTTAATACCACGAGTATTGGTTTGGAAATTATGTAATTCACTAAATTCTTCTTGTAATTTTTTTTCAGTATTATCAATAAAACTTTTATAATCATCTTCAATTGTTGTTTCACTTAATTTGTTTTTCTCTTCTGTAACAAATTCTTCTAAATCTTTAGATAATTTATCAAAATTTAAATTATATTTATAACTTAAATAACTTAAAAAATGAGTATATTTATCAATTGATTTTTTAAAATCAAAATGTTTAATAAATTTCTCAAAATAAAATACTTGTTTTTGTTTTAAAATATTTTCAGGAGAAACAAAACTTAAACATACAAATTTTTGTCCTGCTATTGGTGGATCTGGATCTAATAAATCAACATATTTTGAATCATTTATATTATTTGTATCTTTTACTTTAGCATTTTTATCAGTCATTTTATATTAAAAATAATAAATATTAATTTTAAGTTATTTTTAATATAAAATTAATATTAATTTAAAATTAATATTAAATTAATAATTTTTTTCTTAGTTATTATTATAAACAAAATGAATCCAGGAGTAGGAGAATTAGTGAAAAGAGCTATTAAATATTTAGTAGAAGGTCTAATGGTTGCTATTGTTGCTTTTGTTATACCTCCAGAAAAACGCGCATTAAAATTTGAAGAAATAGCATGCATAGCATTAATGGCTGCTGCTACATTCTCAATTTTAGATACTTTTGTACCTAGTATGGGTGCTACTGCCCGCTCAGGTGCTGGCTTCGGTATTGGTGCTAATCTTGTCGGCTTTCCCAGACTTGGTTAAATTTAAAATATAGTACATTTATGCTAATAATTATTTTAATATTTATCAAAATAATAAATATTAAATTTTCACAAAAATATTTTTTTTGCTAAAAAAAAATTTATACTTCTGTTTGTGAAATATTTGTATCTTCTTGGTTAGGTGTTTCTAATGATCTTCTTATATTATTTACTGGATTTAATACATTATTATATTGCATATTACTTATAGTATCATTACTTAAAACATCTCTTTCAATTAATACGCAACAACATTTAATTCTATTATATCTAGATTTTATTATACACATACAACATCCAGATATAGTACCTATTAATATACCAACAATCATTAATGAATTTGTTGTAAGAAAATTAGATACTACACAATCAGGAACATCAGGCATATATATTGTAATAATATATTATATTATCAGCTTGTTAAAAAATATAAAATTTTTTAGTTTATTTTTTACTTTGTTTTTTAGTTTGTTTATGTTTTTTATAATTATTTTTTATTCCTTTAGTTTTAAACTTCTTATTTTCATAAGGTATATATCTAAGAAAATATTTATCATAATTTAAATTACCACTTTTTAATTTTTGGTTACGTAATTCTTTAAATTTTTTAGTTTTTTCATATCTTATATCTTCTAATGTTTCATGTTTACCATAACAATTTATACTAAATCTTTTTAATAATCCTTTTTGTTGTAATCTATTTTTTAATTGAACTTTAAATAAATATTCAGACATACATAGTAATCTATTCACATCATAATATGCTCTATCAATATAAATAAAATTTAAATAAAAACTTAACATAGTATCAATTGTTGCAATTTTTAATTTTTGTCCATTAATATTAATAATATTATAACTATGACATGATGAAACTTGATATATATAACACAAAACATTAATAAATTTACCATTTTTAACAATAATTTCATAATGAGTATTTATTAATTCAGAAATTTTAGATTTTTTATTAATAATTATATTTTTATAACCTTCATATATTAATTGTTCTTTAATTATATTAGCACTAGTTAATGCATCTTCTGATAAAATATCAAAATCAGGTATATTAGATAATTGTTTTCTTTCTTTCCACGGCATATATTTACCATATAAACTCGAAGCATAACCTCCAAAAAAAACTAAACCTTGGTTTATTATAGATTTTCTAACTATATTATAAGTATTATCTGCATTATAATTACTTCCATCATATGATCTCATAAAATCTATATTTTTACAATTATAACCTTTTAATGGGTAATGTTTATTTAATAATATTAATCTTTTTAAAACCTTTTCCCATCTAGTTAAATCTCCCATTGGTCTTGATAATTCTACATACATAGACATTCTTAAAAAATTAGCTGGACAATATGATATTCCATTTATTTTAATAGATTGTTTTATTAAATTATTAAATATTTCTTTTTCTAAAAATGTTATATCTGCTATTGGAATATAATTAACATAAACTTTATATGTTCCACTGTGAATTCCAGCTTTAGCTTCAACTTCATGATAACCGTTATTATAAAAAATATCTGCTAATTTTTTTGCATATATTATTGGTGTAGTAGAAAAAAAATCATAATCAGGAATTTCAACATTTCTATTATAAAATCTATCTTGTTCTGGTAAGATATTATTAATTGCTGTTCCACCATAACAAAGACATTTATTCGATCTAATAAAATTTTCTAAAATTTTTATTATATTTTTTATTTCTTCTGATTGAGCTAATTTTTTTCCTAATATAGTACTTGCATTATCAACTGCATTACGTAATATATTTAATTCTTTATCTTCATAAAATTTATCTTTCATATATATATATATATATATGAAAATATTTAATAATATTTATGATTGTAATATTATTAAATATTTTTCTAAATGCAGACACTCATAATTGCTCCTAAATGATGTTTTATATAATGTCTAACAAGAATTTATAGTGTAATCAGTATCACTGTCTGTTAGATATTTTATTAAAGTATTGTATATCATAACTTCTATCGAGTTAGGTAAAAATTTTTTTTTTAAATACACTAACATCTCATTGTCTTTATCTGTATGGGTTGTAGCACTACTTAATCCTACTATTTGATTTTTTGTATTGAATAAATTACATATATCTTTTTTAAATATATCCCTTTCTTCTGTTGTTATAGCATGGGTAGTACTTTCTAGATCATATAATCTCCACATACGTTTGGGACTCTCTTCAAACATACTGGATAAATTATCTGTATCCTCTCTGAACTTTTTCTCTACTATATATTTACTAGGATTCAATTTACTACTAATTAAATTGTCATCCCTACTTATATTCGTAGATCTAGTAAAAGCATCTGATATTAGATTTTCATCACACTCTGCTTTTTGTGCAGCCGATATTGCAGATAATAATTCACCTGAATTTATTTTATCATTAGGATTTACTAATATTCTCTCCAGGTCTTTAGCTGCCACACATTTATCATTTGGTTCATCAGCAACCGACCCCTCTAACGTCATACAATCCATTAATGGTGGTGTAAGTGTAACACCATGATCTATAGTTGCCGGCTCACGTTTATTATTATTTCTTAATTTTTCAGATTTTAATTTAAAAGAATAATAAGTAGCACTATCTTCAAAATAATCTAAATATGATTTCAAGTTTTCATCATAATTTTGAAATTTCATTGCTATAAATTGACATCCATTACTTAATGGAAGAACAATATCAAAGTTATTTATATTAGATTCTAAATCAGGAATAACCATAACAAATTTATTTTTACATTCTTGTATTAATACAGAATTAGATTCACCTTTATTATATAACTCATTATATCTTATTAAATTAAAAGATTCATTACCTGAAATTATATTAACATGTTTAGACAATTCAGAATTACCATAATTTAATAAATTTTTAGATTTAGTATTAACTATAATTATTACTTTATTTTTAAAATATTCAGAATTTATAATTTTATCAGTTAAAAATTTTTCATAATTAGCTTTATCAGCTAAATCATTTCTATCTTTAAATAATTGATCACCAAATACACTATCTATTTGATTTCCTAATTTATCGTATATTTCTTTATTACTGCTCATAATTCTAAAATGTAAATATAATGGATCACTATTTTCATTTTCATCAAAACATTTATTTTTTATACGTTCAAGTATAGGATGAGTATCTAAATGATTATATGTTTCTTTAATATAATTATTATTAACACTAGAAGCTGCTATTATTGGTTCATTATTATATGAATATATTTCAAAATCTAAACATCTAGCACCTTTATTAATACAGTTATCTAAAGCACATTTATTAACAAAAGTATTTTTATAACTATCACCACAACAAGAATTATATGCAGTTTTAATATAAAAATTTATAGGTAAAGATTTATATTGATCATTAAATTCATCATTCGGTATACCTGAATTAGCATTTGGCATAGAAGCAGTATTATTATATTTATTTTGTTCGGGATTAATATCACATCCTCTAAATTGCTTATTTAAAGTATATATTACCCAAGTAATTAATATAGTAATAATAGCTATAACAACTATAAAAGCTACAAATATATATTCACTACCACTTGATCTAGATGAAAACAAATGATTATTTTTAAAAGCTTTTTTTATACTACTAGCATTCATTATATATTAAATATTATTATAATATTATAATATAAAAAAACACATTATTATAATTTAAATAATAACAATATATAATGACAGGTGGGTTATTAAATTTAATTGCTTATGGAAATCAAAATATAATTTTGAATGGTAATCCTACTAAAAGTTTTTTTAAAAGTTCATATTCAAAATATACTAATTTTGGATTACAGAAATATCGAATAGATCAGACAGGCCAAACTAATATTTCGATAACTAAAGAAACACATATAAGTTTTAAAATTAAAAGATATGGAGATTTGTTAATGGATACATATTTAGTAATTAATTTACCAAAAATATGGAGTCCTATATACCAACATATAAATACAGATACTGATACAATAGAATATAGACCATATGAATTTCAATGGATAAAAAATATAGGAACACAATTAATTAAAAAAGTTGAATTTACTATAGGTGGACATATTATTCAGAAATTTTCAGGTAATTATTTACAAAACATGGTTGAACGTGATTTTGATAATAGTAAAAAAGAATTATTTAATAATATGATAGGCAATGTAAAAGAATTAACTGATCCAGCTAATTATGAAAATAGATCAAATAATTACCCAAATGCATATAAAAGAAATGATTTAAGTTTTAATTTAATAGAACCATCAATTGATAACTATCAATTACAAATACCATTAAATACTTGGTTTTCTTTATTATCTAATATGTCAATACCTTTAATTTGTTTACAATATGCAGAATTAGAAATTAATTTTGAACTAAATAAACTAGAAAATTTATTTACTATCAAAGATGTTATATATAATCAACCTTATAGTACATATGATGAAATACCAAGAATTAAAATAAATTCAAGTGAAAGTATTGCATATAATTTTAATAGATTTACACAGGAACCTCCAAGTAGAGATATATCATTAACTACATTTTATCCTGAAAATAATGTAAATATAGATATTCATTTAATTACAACACAATGCTTTCTTGATAATGAAGAAAGAACACATTTTTCTGAAAATATACAAGAATATTTAGTTAAAGTAATTTATGAATATAATTTTATTAAAGTTAATAAAACTTCAAAAGTTAATTTAGATAGTAATGGATTAGTATCTAATTGGATGTGGTATTTTCAAAGAGATGATGTGTATAAAAGAAATGAATGGTCAAATTATACAAATTGGCCTTACGAAAATATAATTCCAAACAATCTTATAAAATTAAAAGATAGTAATGATGATTTCATATTTTACAATAAAAACGATATATATGATATATCAAAAAATATTTATATAACAGGAAATCAAGCGGAGACTAATGAACAAAATAATAAAAAAGAAATTTTAAAAAAATTTTCAATTATCGTTGATGGTAAATATAGAGAACAAGAATTTAATTCTAATATTTATAGTAAATTAGAAAAATATACTAAAACAAAATCAAATTCTAAAGAAGGATTATATCATTATAATTTTTGCTTAACAACTGATCCTTATAAATATCAACCTACTGGTGCTTTTAATACTAATAAATTTAAAAATGTTCAGTTTGAATTTAATATTCATAATAATCCACCAATTGATAGTAGTGCTTCTAATTTCAGTACTATTTGCGATCCTGAGACAGGTGTAGTTATTGCAACTACAATGGAACCTACAAGTATTTATACATACAATTATAACTTAACTGTATTTGAAGAAAGATATAATATTTTAAGATTTGAAGGAGGCATGGCTGGATTAGTATACAGTATATAATTCTTTTTAGTAATTATAATTAAAAACGTATATATAATCGTAAATAAATAGAAAATTAATTAAATATAAAATCATAATATTAATATAAATTATAAATAATATGATTTCAAAAAAAATATTTAATTTTATAAAAAATAAAATTCCAAAAATATCATCAACAGAATTAATAGCATTAAGAAGTGGTAATACATCTTTAGATCGTTCTATTTTAATAGGTAAGATAAATTTTCCAAAAAAAAATACTTTGAAAAATAAATTTCCAGAATCTAAATTAAATGAATTATTTAATAGCTATGACGGAACAAAAATTTATCCAAATAATAATTCGAATTATTGGATAAATTATTTAGCAAAAAATAAGTATTTTAGTTTTTTAATAGACGAAAGTTACGGAGGTATAAAATTAAGTGTTAATGAAATATCTAATATTCTAACAAAAATAGCCAGCATTGATCCTGCATTAGGTGTTGTAACTATGGTTCCTAATTCTCTTGGTCCTGGAGAATTATTAATTCATTATGGAACACTAGAACAAAAAACTAAGTATTTACCTGGGCTAGCAAATGGAAATTATATACCTTGTTTTGGTTTAACTGGACCAAATAATGGATCAGATGCAACCGGTTCAATAGATGAAGGCGAAGTTGTAAAAGTCAATAATAAAACTATGATTAAAATAAAAATTAATAAACGTTATATAACATTAGCTCCTGTTGCAAATTTAATGGGTATTGCATTTAACTTAAATGATCCAAATAATTTATTAAATAATAATAAAAGTGGAATTAGTCTTGCATTATTAGAACGTCATCATGATGGATTAATTCAAGAAACACATCATAATCCACTTAATGCTGGGTTTCCAAATGGCACTATAAAAGGTGAATTTTATATAGAGCTTAATCAAATTATAGGTGGTCCAGAAAAAATCGGAGATGGATGGCAAATGTTAATGGATTGTTTATCGGCTGGACGCGGAATAAGTTTACCCGCAACAGCAAATGCAAGTTCAAAAGTGGCTACATTTGGAATAATAAATTATGCTAAAGTTAGAACTCAATTTAATATGCCCCTCTCTAAAATGGAAGCAATAAAAGAAAAAATTAATGCTATGGTATTTAATACATGGATTATTCAATCTTCTATTGATTTAACAAATACTATATTAGATTCTGGTGATAGTCCAGCAGTAATAAGCGCTATAATGAAACAACAAACAACAGAACGCGGAAGAGAAGTTTTAAATCATGGTATGGATATTCAAGGAGGTGGTGCAATATGTTTAGGTTATAGTAATTTTTTAGAAAAATTTTATAGAGCAGCTCCAATTGGAATTACTGTTGAAGGTTCTAATACGTTAACTCGTTCATTAATAATTTTTGGCCAGGGTTTAAATAAATCACATCCGTATATTTTTCCAATATTAGAAAATGTATTACAAAATGATGAAAAAACCTTTATGACAAATTTTAAATCTATTATCATGCATTCTCTCAATTTATATTTTTCAACTTTTAATTTTACGAATTTATTACCAGGAACATCAAAAATATTAGAAAAGCAATTATTAGACTTTGCATGTTTAACTAATTTTGTTGCATTAAAAGGAGGTTCATTAAAAAAAGAACAAATGCTTTCTGGAGCAATGTCTGATATTTTTAGTAATTTATATCTAGCCATGGCAGTACAATATTATCATAATAATTATAATTCAAGTTTAAAGTTAACAAATTATATTATTAATAAATTAATAAATAATAATCAAAATAAAATAAATGAAGTAATTAATAATTTAGGACCTGAAAGAATATTCTTAAACCATTTAATAAATCCTGTTAATAATATTTCTTATGAAGAAGAAAATAATATATTTCATGAAATTATGTCTAATACTAAAATAATTGAAGAAATTAAAAAAAATATACATGTAGAAAATAATATATTAGGCGACTTAGAATTAGCCGGTTCAGGAAAATTAGATATTAACTCAAATGAATATAAATATCTTAAAAATCGTATAATAAATGTTGATGAATTTAAAAATAATTCATAACTTAAGAAAGTTTTATTTTTGGAACTTTTCTTGTACCATAACCAAATTTCTTTCTAGCATTTTTTGCTAATCTTAATGCTTTAGAATTTTTCATACATCCATTATTTAATATATTAAAATCAACCGCAGCTGCTTTACCTCCTGAAATAGTACTTCCTAATCTAGCATAACCCCATGAATGCGCTGTTTGATTTGGTCTTGAACCAGATGAATAATAAGCACCTTGTCCTTTTTTAATTATAGCGTTGAGAGATTTTGAAGAACATCCAGTTTTTTTTACTAATTCTTTATTTACTGCTAAATTCTTTATTTTATATATTCTCTCTGCATTTAAAATATGTTGTGATTTTTTTGATTTAAATGATTTAACTTTTTTTCTTGTTA
>MDSV01152509.1_pt1 | contig 11440 bp, 6 predicted proteins | sample 810851 | NCBI WGS metagenome assembly MDSV01 (sample SAMN05326640, study PRJNA326480) | marine metagenome | isolation source: seawater | place: Atlantic Ocean: North East | collected 2012 | reverse complement strand
TTCTTTATTTTATTTATATTATCATATACATTTATTAAAATAATATAAATAATTTCTTTAGATAATGAACTAAATTCTTTATTTAATAATATTTGTATAATATAATTATGATAATAGGATTAGAAAACGATATATTTTCTATGTTTAATATGAATTTATTTGGTCATGATCCAATACATGATTTTAGAATGAGTAATAGATTAAATAAACCGCAGATTAAAACTATATTATTAGAGATTCATGATATATATCAAAGAAAAAAAATTCTAACACCTTTAATGGGTGGATTAAAAGAAATGCCATATGATAAAAAATTATCATTAAGTAGAACACAAACAAAATCAAATAAAAGTCAAAGTAAAGAAAAATTACAAATAGATTCAAAAAAAGTCAATATTAAATCTTTAGTAAAAGAATTTAGTATAGAAATTATGTTTTTAATAGGAAATTTAACAAGTTACGAAATAAATTCAATAAAAAAAAAATTTCCTAATAATATTACAGATAAAATTATTTCAAGTGCAATTGAAAAACGTTATTTTGATATAAAAAAAGGTGGTAAAAAAACTAAAAAAAATAAGAAAATTAAAACAAAAAAAAAGCAAATAAAATCAAAAAATAAAATTACAAAAAAAAAATACAAAATAAGAGCAGGAATGGGTGTACATGAAAGAAATAAATTTAAAAGAGATAATCCTGAATGGGAAACTCGTGGAGAAGGTAAAGAGGAAGAATACCAACATCCATTAACAAAAGCTTGGTTAGGTATCAGAGAGGCAAGAGCGGCTGTTAATGAAATGGAAAGATTAGAAGCATCAAAAAAAGAAGTAGCAGAAGAAGTTGAAAAAGAAGTAGTAGGAGAATTAGCAGCAGAAGTTGCCGATGAATCAAAAAAAATAGAAGAATTAGATAAATTATTAGATATTTCTGAAGATGAATTAAATGAAAAATCAAGCAAAGAACTACAATTAATATTAGACCAATTGAAAAAATTAGATGAAGAATTACCAGATGATTTATCAGAAGAAATAACTGATAAATTAGCAGAAAAAACAGAATATATTTCAAATTTATTTGATGATAAAAAAGCTGCTGAGAAAAAAGCAGAACAAGTTGAGAAAAAAGCAATACAAGATGAAGAATTTGAAAAAAAAAGACTCGCAGAAGAAGCAGAAATAGATGAAGCAAATAAAAAAGCAGAAATAGATGAAGAAAAACAACCAGAATTAGAACCATATTTACAATTACAAGAAATTCAAAAAAATGAAGATAAAGCAGAAGAAGATGAAATATATTTTAAACAACAAGCAGAAAAAGAAGAAGATTTACAAAGAGAAAATATTACAGGGGAAGAATTAAGTAATGAAATAATTAAATTATTTGCAAAAATTGGTTTAAATTTATGCGATGAAAATGTTTTAGATAATGATTTAATAAAAGTTCAAAAAAATATATTAGAAAAATTTCTTGAAACTAAAGATGTTTCCAAAAGAACTACAATGCCAAGTATTGATGCATCTTTAGAGGAAGGTTTTATTAAATATTTAAGAGATAAACAAATAATATTTTATGAAGAAAATAAAGCAACAACTACAGAATTGAATGAAGAACTAAAAAAAATTATAAATGAAAATGAAGATAAAAAATATATTATTAACAATGGTGCTATTTTAACAACAAGTAATTTGTCAAAAAATATAGTAGGATCTGCTACAAGTATAATAGATTCTGCATCGGGAGGATTTGGTGTAAGTGAAAATACTTATCCAGATACAGAAGTTGGAAATATGGATGTTATGTTTACATATAAAACACATACAAAAAGTTTAAAAAAGAAAGTCTATCATATTAAATTAAAAAATAAAGGTAAAAATTATACCGTATCTATTAATTGTTATTTACCATATACAAATAGATTTAGCACAGAAAAAAGAGACGGACGTCCAGTTGAATCTATTAAATTTCATACAGGAGAATTTGAAATTGATCCAAATAAAATGAAAAATGAAAATAATAAATTAGTTGCTCATGTTGCTTATTTTAATGCGTTAAAAATATTATTGAAGCAAGTAGAAGAATGTACTTATTTTGATTGGGACATTTTGTCTTACAATAGAGACTTTCTTAATCAATTTATTAGAGAATATCATACAAAAGCAGTAGGGGATTTACTTCAGGAATTAACTTCTATTTTGAAATTTGGAGGCTTTGAAGGGCATAATATAGAAATTCCCATTTATAAAAAAGGTTCAAAAATTTTAAAATATGGAGATATACTACGTTTATTTTTAGCGTCTGATAGACCCTCGGCTGTAAGATTTATGTTATTTAAATTACATTTAGATCCTGAATTTGTAAATCAATTAGCATATGGTGGTTTTTATGGTCCTGCTAATAACCCTAAAAGATATATTATAGCTTAAGTTTTATTAATATTTATTAATTAAACTTAAACAAATTACTTTACATTTAAGCTCTAAGTTGTAACATCATACGTGCTTTTTGTCTTTTATTTAAATTTGGATCATTTTTAATTTCTTCCATTCTTCTACGATTTTCTTCTTTTTCTTGTTTTGCTTCATGTGCTTCTCTAACTGCATTATTTGCTTCTCTAATTGCATTATTTAATCTTTCTCTATCAGCAGAAGTTGGTTTTTTTAACTTTTTAAGCTCTTCTTTTTTTTTCTTTTCTTTAATTTTTTTAACTTGTAGAGTAATTTTATCTAAAGCTTTCTTTTGTCTTTCAAATGTATATATACCTTTGGCTGTTCTTTTAAATTTTTTAGTGACTGCTCTTTTATTTCCTTTTCCTTTTCCTTTTTTTCGTGTTCTTTTTAATTTTTTATTCATTTATATTATTAAAATATTAAAATTTTAATGATATTGAAGAACAGACATTCTTAAATTACTGAGTAAAAAGTTAATCTCTCTACCTTTCTTTTGAGATTTTAAATGTAAATATATTTTTTCCATAAATTTAAAATTAAGAAGGAGAGAATTATCGGTTGCAACAGAAGACATATAATTAAAGAATTGTTGCATATTTCGGAGAGAATTACTAAATTTAATAGTATTCTCTCTTGAAACAGAGATTTCAGAATTAACAAATAATTTATAATTAAATATAAGGTATAGTTTCAACATATAATAACTGAAAATATGTGTATTCTCTCGATATTTTAAAGTATTTTTATTATATTTGGAGAGAATATCAATATAAGTAGTATTATTATGATATACAATTTTGGTTGTTTGGAAGAAGGAATGTATAATTTCAAATTTCATGATAGTTTCGAAAATATGGTTGTAAATTTTAAATTTATGATTATGGTCGGAGAGATTGCAACTTTTTGAATAAATATATGAATAAATAACATTATTAAAAAATTCACCCCAAAATTCTACTAAACATTCTTGTAATCCTAAGTCATTCTCTCTACCTAAATTGAAATTATTTAAAAATTTATGATATAATTTAAATTCTTTCGAATTTTTTATCTTTGCCGACGAGATAAAATCCCATATATATTTATCTACTCCAAAATTATGTATTAATTCATGAGAAAATACTTTAAAAAACTCCTCTTCTCTATAAACTACAATTTTTCCGAGAGAAACACACCCATAACAGAAACCTCCATTAGCATTAGTAGCACCTAATACATTCTCTCGTTTTTTCTCTAATTTTCTCTTAAATGGAGTAAAAAATAGATAAATACTTAATCCTGTATCAGAACAGGTATTATTTTTGGTAAGATTAGTTATTAAATAAATTTGCGCCATCATATTTTTAATAATTTTATCAAGTGTTTTAACATAATTCGGAGAGATTTTAGAGTATTTAAATAAATTAATAGTAATATATTTGTTTTTATATGGTAATGTATAAATTACGAGAGACCCAGGTTTATTTTTAATATATTCTTTAATATTATCATCAATATAACGATTATTAACAAAATGTTGATTGTATATGTTTTGTAATAAACTCCTATATTCTCTCGAATTATTATCATATATCTTTCTAAAAGTTTGAATATTACATAAATCTTTGTCTAAAATATCATAAATGGAATCTAATTTATCATAAACAGTTTTTTGTAATTGAGAATAACAAGATGTTTTTTTACTATTATCGAGAGAGAAATTGAAAGCATTATTGGATACTTTCAATAAATTATCATAATAATCAATTAAAAACGTAGATTCAGATGATACATTTAACATATTACTTAGTTAATATATATAAATATTTTAATACAAAATAGTAAAATATTTATGTAATTATAATGTGTGTTAGGCGGGAGTAGTATTATCATTAGGATTAGCAAAAGGAGCATCAGCATTGGGAACAGGAGCATCAGCATTGGGACCAGGAGCACCAGGAGCACCAGCAGCGTCAGACCCAGCAACAGGAGCACTAGCAACAGTAGAACCAGCAAGAGGATCACTAGCAACAGGAGCAGCACCGGGAACAGGAGGAGCATCAGCGGGAGCACCAGCAACAGCAGGTGAAGCAGCATCAGGACCAGGAACAGGAGGAGCAGCAGCGGGAGCACCAGCAACAGCAGGTTCAACAGGAGAAGCAGCATCAGGATCAGGACCAGGAGGAGCTGCAGGAGGAAGAGCAGCATCGGTAGGATTAGCAAGAGGAGGATTAGGAATATGAGAATTAGTATCGGTAGGACTAGCGGTTAAACTTTCTACTATTTTTTGTTTATTTTTTAAGTTTTCTAATTCTTCTTCCTTATATGCTATTTGTTGTTTTATTAAATCTTTATCACTCATTATTAAAAGTCCTTCATCAAATTGAAATGTAATTCCATCTCTACCAAGATTAATTAATTTAGGTATTCGTGTTTGTAAATTTTTATGTAATTTTCTAATAGAAACACCATCAAATTCATCAATATCCTTATCTATATCATTAAGAATATTTCTAAACATACCAAAGTTTCCAGCAAATATATTATTTAATGCAGTTCGAACTTGATAACTCTCGATCATACCTTGTTTCGTGGGTTGTTTACCTAAAATTTCTACAGTAAATCTATAATCTAAACGAGATGCTATTTTATATTGTCTATTTTCTAATTGCGCGTCATCCATAGCATTTTCTAAATCTTTAATATTTTTATAAGTTTTAAATATAAAATCTCTAATTTTTTTATTTTTAAGATTGAAAAACGAATCAGTTGAAAAAAGATTAGCTTTTTTAAATTCGTTTTCAATTGCTTCGGTTTCATTTAAATTAGATTCTTTATTTTGATCAATTATACCATTATGTTTATTTGTAAAATCTATAGTAGAAGATTTAAACGCTGTGTCTAATTTTGTTTTGAAAGTAATTGCTAATGCTTTTGCTACCGAAATATAAATACTTAAATTATTAATTATAGTTGAAAAATTCTTTTCAAACATATCCATTAAATCATCTATATAATCACCAAAAAATTTTTGCATTTCAGATTCTCTTACTTTTAATTCATTTGAAAAAACGTGATAAATTCCATATGTAGAATAGTATACAAATTCAATGAATAATAGTCTTTCTCTTTCACTAGTTTTTCTATTAAATAATCCTTGAAACATTTTTTCTTTAGAATGTTTTATTATATCTCTTCTTGAACCCATAGATGGCGTAAAAAAAGGTCTTCCACCGTGTTGTGTATTGAGCTCGTCCTCCTCGAGCTGGAAGTCGACATCGCCCTCCTCCTCCTCTTCAACCTGCTCCATTGGCGGCGCAGCAGCCGGCGGGGCCGCCTCGTCCGGAGGCTCGAGGATGAAGTCGGGTTGAGGCACGCCCGCCACATCGCTCTCGCTCTCCGAGCCGTCAACAGAGCTGGCGGGCGGCATGCGGGAGGGAGGCGCAGAGGGCGGCTGGTACTCCCACGACTCCTCCATCTCCTCCTCCTCGTCGTCTTCGCCCTCGCCCGGCTTATCAAATACTTGACTAATTTTTTCTGTTTTTTTCTGGATTTTATCAACTTCAATCATAATATACTCAACAAAATCTTTATATTGCATCAATTTAAGAACATTTACTGTAAATTCTTTAGTAATAGATAAAAATTGCTTCTGTTTTTCAGCATTTAATTTACAGACAGCATAATCAGGTTTATTTTTATCGGGATTTACATCGAACATCGCTATATCTATAAATTCCCCCACCGCTAACGTCGTTGTTAATAATTCAGTATTAAAATTTGGAACAAATTCAGGAATCCCAGGTATATTAAAGGTTTTGGCTTCATCAGAGCCCAAACTTCTATCACCTCCGAATTCAGATTCGCTAGTTGCGCTAGTTGCGCTAGTTGCGCTCCCTGCTATAGGTTCATCTTCGTCGTCGGGCATCTTCCACACTGGGCCTCCACCTACTACTGGTTCTTCATTATCATTTGTATAAATACAAAATTCTAGTTTTGATTCATGTAATTTATTTGTTAAATAATGAATTACTTCTTCGTCTGTTTTATTAGTTTTTGAATTAATTTTAACCCTCAAAAAAAATCTTTTAGTACCATATTTCATTTGATCACAAGTAAAATACAGATAATCTTTAAGAGTTATATAATCATATAAACAAGTAAAATTAGAACCAACAGGATATTTTACATATGGCTCTTTAGTTAAATCAATTCTTTGTAATTTGTCGCTAATGGGTTCTTTAGAATCATTATCTACACTTACACTCTTAAATTGTATAGGAAACATCAATTTTTCAGATGGTATAATAAACGAATTATACCAGGAATTAAATTGAAAATTTAAAAATATATCCGCCAATTTATCAAAAACTCCATATTCTATAAAAAATTGTTTAGTGTTTGCTTTATTATAATGTTCTAATATACGATTGTTATTATTTTTTGATATGTAATGTAATGCATGCAAGATTTCTATTTTAATAATCGGTTTAATATACTTTTTAAATGCACGTGACGAACGGTCGTCATCAGGCAGACAATTTAGCACAACGCAAAAGGCCATCTGCTCAGGAGCGCCCCACGGATTAGAATTTAATTTGCCGGGGTGAAACCATGTATCTGTGTTAATATATGGAAGTTCATTTGCAATAAAACTGGTAGCAGACAAAGTGATATCATACATACCCACCGTCCCCAGGCCAACATTTTTCCTCCGCTCCTTCTCCTCTTTTTTCCTCCGCTCCTTCTCCTCTTTTTTCCTCCGCTCCTTCTCCTCCCACGCCGCAGCCTTCCGCTCCCATCGATGCTGATTCCACTCACGGAAGCGAGTGCCGCCACTAATTTTTCTTGTAATATAAAATTTTTTTCTTTTATTATTTCTTTTAGTTTTTACCATTTATATATAAGTAATTATAATTAAATTATAATTTTTATTTTAATATTTTACATAAAACATTAAAATAAATTTTTTATTTTACTAAATGTTTAAATGATTTCTTACCTTCATTAATTCAGTTGCTTCATAGATACCTCCTCCTTTTCCGGGTTTATAAATATTAATTTTAGAGTTTCCAGTCAATAATAATATTTCATTATATTCTTGATTAAATATTTGTGAACCATCTTTTGAAGTTGTAAATTTAGCCATTAAAGCTTCTGTTAAAAATTTAGGAAGTTCTTTTTTATATTCTTCTTCCGATAAGATTTTGGATTTATAAGTAGAAACTAATTTATCATAATATTTTTTAGCGAGTTCAACAGAAGATGTTTCTTGATTATCTTTGGTAAATTTATTATAAATATCAGGTAAATTTGAAAATCTGGAAGCATATAAATAATGTTGAACACTTAACCAATTAAAACCTTTAAATTCTAATTTTTCATTTTCTTTATTTAATATCCAACTATTATCAAGTTTTCTTCTCCAATCTTTATTTTTGAATAGTCTAATAACACTTGGTAAAGTTTTTTGCTCTTTTGTAATAGTTTCGCCAGATCCTTCTCCTATTTTTTTATGTACTGATTTGGAAAATATTTGTATTACCATAGTATCATCATATAATTGTGATTTAGGTTTATCAACTAATGATTCAAATTTAGAATCAAAAGATTTTTTAAATTGTAAATTATTTGTTTTTGCAAAATCTTTAAAGTCAGGTATTAATGAAAATAAACCCGAATTATAAACCATACATTTTTCAGTAATTTCTTCTTTCATTTTATATGGAAGTTCTGAAAATTTAAAAGCTCCTTTATTAATATTTTTATCATATGTAATTAATTTATAATGACTACCAATTTGATAATTAGTTATAATATAATAATCAGGTTCAAATATTTCTTTTTTTTGTAATTGTTTATCTGCCTCACCACATTGTAATACTTCAGGATTTAATTCTTCCTTTTCATCAAAATTTTCTTCAGCCAATATAATAAATTTAACATTATATAATCTTTCTAAAGCTGAAACAGCCCAAATATCAGCCCAATATTTATTGGTTCTAATTACATTTCTTAAATCATCAATAGTTTTAACATCTTTCATAAAAGATAATTCTTCGTTTAATTCATTAAACTCTTTACTGGATTCGTTAATATCTACAATTTTTTGTAAATTAGATTTTGCTTCATCTAACATTTTAGATTTTTCTAAAGGATTACTGGTACCTCCTATCATAGTTTTAAGAGTTTTATGCTGTTTCTTTAATTCTGTCATTTTTTCTTGTATTTTTTTACTACCACCTTTATAATGTTGATAAAATTCCATATATGTTTTAAATTGTTCTTCGTCTAAATCTTCAGCTAATTTTTTTCTAATATTTCTAACAGTTAAATTTCCATATTTTTCTATTTCTAAAGTTTTTAAACCATCTCTTAAAACTGCGAAAAAACAGTCGCCACCGCCTTCGTTATCAACAATAGAATATTTATGACTTTTTAAAAATTTATTAAGCCATTTATCAGAATCATTAGGTGTATAATTACTAATTTCATAATCACTTTCTTCTTTTGTTTGTGTTTTTAAGATAATTGGTTTATCTACAAATTCTTTATAATTTTCTTCATCATAATCACTGCTATCTATTGTACTTTCTTCTTCACTTTCTTCTTCGCCTTCCTCTTGTTCACTTTCTTCAGTCTCTTCACCTTCTTCGTCTTCATCTTCATCAAAATCAATATTTTCTTCATCAATATTATATTTATTAGTAATATATGTTTTTGTATATGAAAAAAATAGTGGATAATCTAATTTTTCAATTATAATATTGCCATCATAATCTAATAGGTTACGATAATAAGTATTTTTAGTTTCAAAAACCCCAATTTTAGAATCAAGTTGATTATTCTTAACTAAATAGATATTAAAATATACAATATTATTATCAATATATTCAAAATTAGGTTTTCCGAGTACAAATTTAACAGATTTATTAAAAATGGTGGCTTTATAAGCATAACTTTCGCCTTCATCATTTTTATCAAGATTATTAGTTTCTAAATAATTTATATTTTCATCTATTTTTGATAGAACCATATATAAGTTATAAAAATAAGAAAATTTTATATATTTTTAATTAAAAATAATATTAAATAAAAATAAAAATATAATTATATTTTTAAATTGTTTTTAATTTTTTTTTTATTTTTTTATATATTTTTCAACAATATCTTTATGTTTAAAGATTATTCTGTTAGTAATACTTGGAAAAGTATTAGATTTTAAGTTAGATATATAATTACAATTATTAATTATAACTTCATTTTCATTAGATAAATTAATATTAGATATTATCAAAAAAATAAATTGTGTTATTAATTCATTATAATCCTTTTTATTTTCTAATTTAATATTTATAAATAATTCTTGATGTAAATTACTAATAACATCAAAAATAATTTGATTAGGTATTAAAGTGATTTTATAACAAGATATATAAAATCCACACAAGCATTTATATTTATCATTATGTTTATTAATTTCACTCACTTGTTCATAGAGATTAGATTCTGGAATTTTAATATATTTGTTAATATTATAAAATATTTCTAAATAATTATTCATAATATCGGAAAATTCAGAATTAATATTTATCAAATTAAATAACAAATCAGAATATAAACTATTAAATATTATATTATTGTATATCAAAGATTCATATATAAATATATTAACTTTATTTAATTCCTTAGGGGGTTTGGTATCATATATAGATTTATAATAACATAAAAATTCATTTTTTAATTTATCATAAGTTTGTATTGTAATTTTATTTAAAATTTTTCTAATATTAGTAATAATTAAATCATATTCAGATTTATTATTAATATCTTTAATTCTATTAATTCTAGTAGATGTTATAGTATCTTTATCTAGTGTCATTTGTTTAGAAAAATTTCTTTCAAAAGAATAATCTTCTTTGTGTGAATTTCGTCTATAATTTTTATTATTTTTATTATTTTTACTTCTATTTTTATAAGAATTAAATGTATTAAAATTAGGTGCAATATTATAGACAGGTTTTTTAATATCAAACAAGATATTATTTAAATAATTTTCAACATCTACATTTAATTTTTTATCAACTATAGTTTTAGAAAATTCTAAAATAAATGCTAAATCATATGAGGGCATGTATAATATAATATAATAATAATTTTTATATTATAAAAATATATAATATTTCGTTTACAATAATAAAATAATATATAAGATATTTTAATGAATTTTATTTTAGAATTATTAGAAGGTCAAGATAATAATTTAAACACCGAGTATTTAATTGAGAATCATTTCAAATTACCCATAGAAATGATTGATAATAAAATAGAAATAAATAAAAATATACAATCAGATATAGAATTGATTGAATTTAAAAATCAAGAAGATTTATCAAATAATAAATATAAAGAAGATTTATCAAATAATAAATATAAAGAAAATTTATATGATTGTTTGTTTCAACCAAATAACGAAATAGATAAATGCATAACAAATAAATGGGGATATTATTATACAAATAATGAAAAATTTTTAAAGGATACACAAAATTTTATAACAAATTTTAAAAATAATGTAACATTTGAAGATAGTGTAAATAATATAGAAGATAGTTATGATTCATGTGAAAGCATAGTAAAAGATAATGGATTTATAGAAAAATATCAATATATAGATTTGCCATATTTTAATAAATATAATAATGATGAATTATGTTTACAAGTAGTATCAATATTTAATTTAGCAAATCCTGTTTTTAGTTTATTAGCGCCTATATTATTATTATTATTACCATTTTTTATAATAAAATTACAAGGACATGAAATTACTTTAGAAAAATATTTAGAACATTTAAAACAGGTATTTAGTAATCACATAATCGGACAATTTTTTAATGACTTTAATGATGCACCATTTTCTACAAAAATATATCTTTTAATAAGTATAATTTTTTATGGATTTCAAATTTATAATAATATAATAAGTTGTGGTAAATTTTACAAAAATATAAAAT
>MDSV01129495.1_pt1 | contig 11440 bp, 18 predicted proteins | sample 810851 | NCBI WGS metagenome assembly MDSV01 (sample SAMN05326640, study PRJNA326480) | marine metagenome | isolation source: seawater | place: Atlantic Ocean: North East | collected 2012 | reverse complement strand
TCGATGCAGCGATCGAATCGTTGCGCAACCAAGCCTTTGAAGCCCGCAGCAGCGACCGTTTGGTTCTCACTTGATGTTGATCAGGTCATCAGAAGAGCACTGTTCAGGGCTCTGATTCCCGCTGCTGTTGCTTCTGGGCCCGGATCGACTCACGCATCCGTTGAACATTCGGTTTGAAATTCTCAAAGCCCAAAAGGGAACCCGGTTCGGGATCCCAGCTGGCTGTCAACACGCCAACGCTGAGTCCCACCAGGCCTAGGAGGAAAAACAAGCCGGAGCCTGCGAGTGTGAGCCCCGGAGCGATATCGGCGATGCCACGGGTGACGACGACGTAGCTGCCAACAAAAACTCCCATCCCTGCGAGAGACGGGAGTCCTGTGAACACAGCGACACGACGCGCCATTCGATCGGCCACATACCGAGGAATGGCTTCCTGTCTGGGAGCCCCAGAGGCAGGCTTGCTTCCCTTCCCAGACCCTTTGGGCTCGAAGGGAAGGGCATTGCGTTGCTCAGCCATGGGGCAGTTCGATTAGCCGCGGATGCCCAGTTTGGCGATCGTATCGGCGTAGCGTTGCTCGCTCTTGCTGCGCATGTAGCTCAGCAGACGCTTGCGACGGCCAATCATCTTGAGCAGCCCCTGACGCGAGGAGAAGTCGTGGATGTTGTTCTGCAGGTGGCTGCTGAGACGGTTGATCCGCTCACTCAGCATGGCCACCTGGACCTCGGCCGAACCGGTGTCGGTGCCGTGGGTCTGGTGGGTGTTGATCAGCTGTTGCTTCTCGGTGGTATCGAGAGACATACGTGCTCTGCGAGCATTCAATTGATCACTATACCCTGTGGCCCTTCAGACATAGGTATTGAAAAATCCAGCCTCACCTCAAAAAGCGCCTTGGTGCAGCCACTTTTAAGGGTCACAACTTGACCAATACTGATCGTGACGTAAATCAGAATTTTATTGACAAAAAATCTTCAACTGATTAACATGCAGTTAAATGTACTTTTTTAATGATTGTTCTAATGCTGCCATTAGTTGCATTGCTAATTATTGGTTGTTTTGGGATTCTCAACTCGAAATCAATTATTAATTCGTTATTCTCCTTGGACGTTATTGATACAGCGACCATCAGTATTTTTGTGCTGATTGCTGGGTACTCTGGTTATCAAACGCCAATTGTCTCCGATTTTCCGCGCTATTCGAATTATTCAGATCCATATCCTCAGGCAATCATATTGACTGCAATTGTCATTGGATTTGCAACCCAAGCGCTTCTTTGCTCGATAGCCTTGAGGTTGAGTCGGTCAGCTCCACTCTTGCGTTACAAGGACCTAGAAAAATGATCGATTCACCCCTCGTTTTTGCACTTTTAACATTTCTCCCTGCAACTCTTGGATTTCTTGGCTGTGTCTACCATCGAACATTTTTCCCTATCTGTCTCGCCTTTTTAGGGTCTGTTTCAGCGTTTTCAATCGCTGGCTTAATCAATTCTTGGGAGGCAGCCTACACACTAATGTGGCTTGGAGGGATTGAATTTAGTTTCGATCAATACACTTATCAACTTCTTTTTGGATCGAGTTTTTCAATATTTTCATCATTACTTCTATTTAGGAAGTACTTGAGTCATTATTTTTATCAGATTTCGCTGATTTTGATGTCAGCATTGATTGTCTCTTTCTCGGCAGTAGATCTAGTCAGCATATATATAGCGCTTGAGCTTACTGGATTTTGTGCTTTTCTTTTGATCGCAGATCGAAACGATAATAAATCGCTCTTTAATTCTTTCCAGTATTTGATTGGTGGTGGTTTGGCAATGTTGATATATCTCATTGGTGTGGTCACTGCATTTCAATACTCTGGCTCTTTTTTGATTAAAGATTTGTCAGCTGTCACCCCCATAGCGTTGTGTTTAATCGTAGCTGGATTACTAACAAAAGCAGGAATCTTTATCTGTGGATTGTGGGTGCCAAATATCTATTCGCATGCCTCACCACAATCGTCTTCCATCCTCGCCGGATGCGTTACATGTGCTGGCATTGCTCCCATCGCAAGGATGAGCAATGACCTTGTGCCTATTGCTAATTCAATGGTTGTCATCGGTGTTATCAGTGCCGTAATAGCAGCTCTTTACGCAGTGTTTGAACGGGATGATGGACGCGCACTTGGTTGGAGTTCGGTCTCACAGCTTGGTTTAGCAATCCTTTCGCCAACTTATGCTTGTGTCTACGCAATGCAACATGGGATATGCAAAACATTATTGTTTTCAACTTTAAGTCCCGAAAACACTCCCCATCAGAAAGCTAATCACGAAACAGAATACACTCTACAAGAAAAAAAAGAGACCCTCTCTAATTTTCAAAATTATACAGCGTTGATTGTTTTTGTTGTAGCAAGTCTTTCTGTCATGGCCTTTCCTTTTACTTCTGGATTTGTCACGAAGAATCTTCTCAAAGGCGATATTCCAACCAATGCAAAAATAATTGTCTCTACTTCAACTCTTCTAACGACAACTGTTTACGTTCGATTGATCTGGTCAAGGGTTCAGAAATTCTTGATATATGACAAAATAATTAACACCGAAGAAATACAAAAATCAACTAAATTTAGATGGTATTCAAATCAATTTTATTTGTGCCTTTGTTCCATAGCAATCATTGTTTTGGGATTAAGTGATTGGTCTTACATGAGCTATCAAAATATTGTAAATTCTTTGACAGCAACTGTTTTAGGAATTATATTGTACTCATCGGTTGTAGGTCTGCAAACATCCAAAATGGTTAAACCTGTCTCACGTACTCTAGACCTTGTTGGGGCACCTTTTGTTGTCGCTGCATTGTTACTAGCCAACCTCCTTTATTTCAAGATTTAATAAAGTAACATGCTAAATTTTTTTAGACTAACGTTAACTCTTGCATTTAGGTTGATTTTCTGGTTGTTAATCACTTCTAATTTTGATGCATCCAATGTACTGATTGGTTTGGTGGTTTCACTTGCTATTCCCTTTGGCACTTACAAGTCGCTTCAATTAAAAGCAATACTTCCTTCAGTATTCAACATATTAAAAACAGTACCAAACCTGTTTTCAGAAACATTGCAGCTCATGCTGATTAAGCGCCCTAAGGATTTTTTCACATTTGAACCTATGAGTCTATCCTCAATAAATGGTTCGAAGTTAGCTCAATTTATACAGGTTATTGCAATTACTTCCACACCAATGTCACTCGTTATTGGGAAGAAAGATGATACCAACTGGTCGGTTCATACCATCAGCAACAAAAGGAGTTTCTGATGATTGAGACTATTTTATTAAAGCCGATACACATGGCTTTTTGTTTTTTTATGCTTCTTGCAAGTTTCTTGTCTATTTATTCCATTACCTGTACAGCTTCTTTAAGTGAAAGAATTGCTGTAGCTGGAAGTTTTGGTAATAAAATGGCTCTCTTAATTCTCGCATTCGGGATTTTCCGTAATGATTGGATGATAGGAAGCGTAGGAGCAGTTATTTTAATTGCAGGTGATGCAGGTATGTTAATCTTAGCCTTAACGGAATTGAAAGAGTAATTATGAGTATTCAATTTCTTATCTCAAACTTCTTAATTGGAATTGGTTTATTTCTATGGTTTTGGGGAACGATTCCAGTCTTGAACAAATTACATAATTTTCTGTACAAGCTTCATACCCTCACTGTGTCTGATACGGTTGGCTCTGTATTTATCATTTTGGGGCTTTTTGTTTACTCTCCACATCAGTGGCCTATCTTAATTGTGGTGACAATTTCCTTTGTTTTGTGGAATACGATCTTCTCTTATCTTCTAGCTGCTCTGTCAAATAGATAAATGCCGATTAGATCCCTCTTCCTTCTACCTGTTGAGCTTATACTCCCAATCCTGGGGGTTTTGTTAATACGTACAAAATCACCAATTAGAGGTCTAATTTATCGATCCTTTTTAGGTTCAGTTGCAGCTTTGCTCTATGCAGTTTGTGGTGCACCTGATGTTGCTCTCACAGAAGTACTTGTAGGAACATTGTTATCGTCAATACTTTATATTATTACTATCCGCGCTTGCTATAGCATTGTCATTATTGTGCCTAATGAAGTGAATATTCCAAAGGAGCTTATCAACAACCTTAAATCTATGTTTAATGAATTAAAAATGAATGTAGTCTTTGAACCTTCCAATCTAAGTCATAGCAAAGAGGATTATCAAATTCTCTTTTCTTCAAAAACACTCTCCGGTTCTCCCCATGCCATTCTTGATGGTCAAGAGCTGTGCATCGAATCACCGATATTGTTGGAAGAACTACTCGAAACTAGTTTCTATAAGCAAAATCAGTTTATAAAACTTTTCTGTAGCCAAAACATCTCAACAAATGTTTCTATTGAGGAAATCAAATGAAAAGCAATTTCTCCTTAATTGATTTCATTAAGTCGACTTTTTATCTTATCGCAATTTCATTTGTTTTTATTTCTGGTTTGTTAAATGCACCTGAATCCTCACTAAGAGATACTAATTCGATAGTTGATTACCTTGTAAAAACATCAAGCATTCCAAATTCCGTTACAGCTGTTATTCTAGGTTCACGCCTTTACGACACTATTGGTGAGGTAATCGTATTCACTGTTGCTGGATTGGGTGTAAAAATACTTTTATCATCAGAGGATTCTGAGTCTCGATTAGTTGGGGTTCAAGATCCTGTTATTATCAACTTATTGGATTTTGTTGCCCTTCTCATCGGTTTTTTGGCAGTCGAACTGGCAATCCGAGGCCACTTAAGTCCTGGAGGAGGATTTGCTGCCGGTGTTGCAGGAGCAACATCCATTACATTATTTATGGTCAGCGGTAGACTTCAAAAAATTGAAAACTACTATAGTAAGTTTAATGCAGCGATTGTTGAGAAATTTGCAGTTGTCGTATTCATCGTAGTTGCAATGATGAGCTTTGCATCTGTAGTAATTCCAGAAAGTCTTTTTGCCTCTATTCCTCAGACAATTTATATCCCCATTCTCAATATTACTTGCGGCCTTAAAGTAACCATTGGTGCATGGTCTGTGATTAGATTATTTATCATAAAACGTGGAATTATTTGATCTATTTTGACTCATAAATATAACCAAATAGATAATTGGTACTTCGGTGATTACACCGGTGGGGTAGCCGGGAAAAGCTATAACTTTCTTGTCTATGGTGCAATTATTCTCCTATTATCTACAATTGCAGTATCCACTGAGGCTTCATTACCCTCAGTTTTCAGAGAGCTTTATGTACCATATAGTTATAATTTAATAGAACTATTTTTTATGTCCGATATGATCGGCAAAATCTCTAATAGTTGGGCTAAACGTCATTATTCGCTGGTAGGTTTTATTTCCTCCTCCTTTGGAATGCGACAACTTTTTGATTTGATAGCGCTTGTTTTCCTGGTCACTAATTATTTTGATAATGAATCACTTCCTGTTATTTCGCTTTATATCATCAAGATCCTTGCCTTAATTTACTATTCAGAGTTGAGGGTTGTGTTGGATAGACTGAAATTCATATTTTTTGATCAGCCATCAAAAACTTTCTTCCCTTTGATGCTTCTTAGTATTGTTACTTATGTCATGGCTTCTGTGATGTATATCATAGAAGCTAAGTATAATCCACAATATTTTGGCTCAATCATAAGATCGCTATGGTTCTCTTTTGTTAGTGCCACGACTATTGGCTATGGAGATGTTACACCAGCCACTGCCATTGGTAAAATATTGACCATGATATTTGCCCTCTTTGGTATTGTGTGTGTCGCAATATTGACAGCTAATATCATTGAGATGAACAGCAAATACGATCAACAGGGGACAAACTATTAGCCTATATTTTATTTATCGTTCGTGCTCTTGTTCTTCATGTACTTATTGCATTTTCGTCCTGAGCAATCATCCCCTCACTACCAGCTCCTATAAGCTGTAGGGTACAGTGCACTACCCTCTTGAATAAGCTCTGTTCAACCATTACTATCCAGATTTTGTTGTAACCCTGACATGGTTGACACAAGTGTCTACTCTTATTTTTTTTTAAGTTTAAAGCGCTAACATAACAATTCCTCTGCGAGGTTCTATTGAAGTCGCTTAATCATATTCTTGATGCTTCGACTCCGTATAGTCTCTTTAGGTCGTATCTTGAGTCCTATTCCTCATTTATTGGCATTGTAAAGTTCGGTTGGGGAAGTTCCCTGGTCGATCCTGAGTTTGATCTTAAAAAAAACCTGCTTGACAGTTTAGATATTCCTTGTGTTCCCGGAGGTACTCTGTTCGAGTACTTCTACCATCGCAACGATGTAGATGCTTACATTAATTTCGTGAGACAAAATCGTTTTCAATGGATTGAACTAAGCAGAGGCACTGTTTTTATCCCTGATACTGAATATCACGACCTAGTCAATCGTCTCTCTCATGAATTTAATGTTATGAGTGAGATTGGTTTCAAATCTGCAGACCGTTCTGATCTTATGAGTGATTCGGACTGGTTAGTTGCTTGCCAACAATCTTTGGCTGCTGGGGCAAAGCTGCTTGTCTTGGAAGCACGAGAATCGGGTTCAGCAGGTGTTGTAGATAAAAATGGAAACATTAAATCTTCAATGCTTAATCATTTGGCTTCTGTGATTAGTATTGAATCTATTCTCTTTGAGGCACCAGTAAAGCAATTGCAAGTGCATTTCATCAAAGAGTTCGGATCACTAGTGAATCTTGGAAACATTAGCTTGCAGAATATTCTTCCAGTTATTGCACTCAGGAAAAATCTTCGCTCCGATACTTTGATTCTTTCTCCTTCATCCTGATATCTTGACACAGCTTTTCGCACCTAACAACACGAGTGGTTTGCTCGTTCATGTGGCAATTCCTTCACATGATCTTAATCAAAGCTTATTCTTTTATCGTGATGTTTTAGGTGCCCATCTTTGTAGAACCATGAGTGATCGTCTCACGTTTGCTCTTCATAACCTTCAACTTGTGTGCCATTTATCAGATCCTCCCGACCTGACGCAGAAGCCAAGTTTTTATCCACGTCATTTCGGTCTTACTTTTTTCGAATTAGAACTCTTTGATATTTTTTACAACCGTATACTTGTTAATTTTCCCAACTTCATCTACGCTAAGAAAGCTATCCGCTTTAGTGGAAGACTTGATGAGCATCAAACATTTATTCTTCTCGACCCAACGAAAAACTTCGTTGAATTTAAATACTACATCGATCCTGGCTCATCATTTTGATTCTATCCAATGAAACGTAAATCATTTTCTTTTATTGCTCTAATCCTGTCTTGCACTTTGCTTTTTGTTCTGCAATTTGCAGTACAACCAGTTTATGCTGCGGAAATTCCATATATCCAAAAAATACTTGATCGCGGCACGTTAAAGGTTGGTCTGCCTCCATACACAACACCTCCCTTCTACTATAACGATCTAAAAACAGGTCAATTAGAAGGTTACGATGTAGAGATTGCCCGTGATTTTGCAGCTGAGTTGGGTGTTGAAGCAGTTTTTGACCGCGATTCAGCTTCATTTAACGATCTTGTAAGGAGGGCAGGTGCTGGTGATTTCGACATTGCCATAGGAAAACTTGGTACAACCTACAAAAGAATGTCGGATGCTCATCCACATGAGTACATGAATTTTAGGCATGCAATACTTTCAAACCGAAAAAGTATTGCTGCTATTCAAGGGAATATTCCAGATGACGAATTTGCAGCAGTTCTCTTAGAATCGAAGATGAGAATTGGTTTTATTGCCAATTCTGCGTATGACACATTCGCTCAAAGATACTTTCCAAATGCTAAACGTATTGGGTTTAAGAATTGGACCGAGTGTAAAAAGGCATTGTTTGACGGAAAAGTTGATGGTATTTATAGAGATGCAACTGAAATCAAAAAGATTGTCTATCAAACTCCTTCCTTGTCTCTGGATTATGTTCCTATTCTGTTTGAAGATGTGATCGATCAGAAGTCAATTTATACTTCCACAAATGCCGATGTTCAAATTGGATCTGTCTTGGACTATTTTCTCTCTAGAGAAGTCAAGGTACAGTCTGATTCCCAGATTATGGAGAGTTTCTATGACTATTATCGTCCAAACATTAAGCCTAATTCTTAATTCCTTTCATTTTTAATTATCTTCATGGTATCTCCTTTCGCAAAGTTTTCCGCTTTAGGCAAGTCATTCTCGCTTAACTACGCTGGATTAAAAACTTTCTTGCGTGGCCTTCGCTCCGTTAAGTCGTTTGTTTTTTTGCTTCTACCCGTTTCGCTGATTATTGGATTGTTCCTGCCTGACGCATCCAATACTTTTAATTCTCTTGGGCTTGCGCTTATACAGTTGATATCTTTCCCTGCTATACCACTAGTTTTGTCTGCTGTTATTATATCCACTTATTCGATTTTATCGGCATCGCAAAATCGTACTGAAGAGTTTAAGTTTACTCGTCGTCTCTTTTTCTCTTTGCTGGGGGTCATATTTTTTGTTTCAATATTTGCACTACTTCTATCTCTATATCAAAAACCTGGTGTTCTCTCCCCTGATGGTCGCTTGGCTATTGGTCGATTTATGTTGGATGTGACGGACATTCGCCTCACACTTGATTCGAATGTAAATAGTGCTTCTGACTCCTTTGATTGGGCCAAATCCTTTCTGCCCGAGAGCATCTTCTCCGACGCAGCAAGCCGTTCAACTCTTAAGGTTATTACTGGATCAGTGCTACTTGGTTGGGGCCTTGCTTTGCTGCCCAAGGATAAAGCAGCTCCACTTCTATCATTCATTCGTGGCATTAATGATCTGTCGATCAAGGTTCTGGATGAATTGCTGTTGATCGCCCCAATTGTGATCGTTTGTTTGATATCTGGTGCATTTTCATCAATCAGCTCTGAAATGGTAGTTGCCCTATTGAATCTGACCATATGTATGTTGCTCGCTTCCGTAGCTGCCCTTGGTGTTAGTCGTTTCCTGATTAAAAGATTCACCAGCAGCCAAGAAAGGGAGAGTGTAGGCGGTAACCCAGCCGATTCTGTGTTCTTACTCGGTCTGTCAACTGGTAGCAGTATGGCCTGTTATCCAAGTATTGTTCGAACCATGGAGTTGATGGGTAGAAATTGCTCTCATTCTGAGGCTTCAGCATCCTTAAGCCTTCTGATCGCCCGAATGGGAAATATTATTTACAATATTATTGCCATTGTATTTGCCTTGAATTTGTTTGAGGTCAATATGACTCCGAGCGTTTTGATCGAGGTTTTATTGCTGGGTATTGTTACTGGAATTTCCGCGGCTGGTCTGAATGGTGTTGCCGTTGTTCCAACAATCGGCTTGGCTTTGGCTGCTTTTGAGCTCCCAGTTCCTCCTGTTCTTGTCCTCTTGCTGGCGATTGACCCAATTTTGACTCTTCCTCGTGCTGCCACCACAGGTGTGCTTGCAATGGCTATTTCGACGATGTCGTCAGACCGGGACAGGGGTGCGCGTCAACTTGATTCTTTGAATCCTGCTTCAGCCTGATTTGCCTTTGATTTCTGAGAATATCTTTGCCCGCCATTAATCTTCTTGCTCGAATATTTCATTGACCCTTTAGAGATCTCTTTTGTTTGGATTTCTGTATTGTCTTCGTGTTTCATGTCTAATCTTTGTTGCTTATCTGCCTCCATTTAAATCTTCCCTGAACCTTCGATATCTAGCTTTCAGAATCTGATGTTCTAGGGGTGAGGATTCTCATTACTTTCGCGAGAGGTCACTCAGGCTGACTCGCGGCTTAGCCATTGGAGGCAGCTCTTCAGCCAGGCGTCCTGGTCGTCTCCAGCTGGTGGTTGGCCACCGACTCCCTCGGCGATGGCACGGATGGCCCTACGAATTTCCAGATCGTCGTAACCCAGCATCGAGAGGGTGGCTTCCACGTCGGCAGCGCTTGCCGGCATCTGTTCCGAGCTGACGCCTTCCGCCAGTGATGGGGCTGGTTCAACGCCAGCGAAGGCCGCAATCGAGGCCCTGAGTTCTACCGCCAGGCGCTCAGCGGTGCGTTTGCCGATGCCCTGCGCCTTGCAGAGTCGCCGCAGATCACCGCTGCTGATCGCTTCCACCAGCTCCTGGGGTTTGCATTCCTGCATCAGCGCCAGGCCGGCCTGGGGGCCCACACCGCTGACGCTGATCAGCAGCCGGAAAAGATCCCGCTCCTGGCGTTGGGGAAAGCCGTAGAGGCTGCTGCCGTCTTCCCGCTGCACCTGATGAACCCACAGGTTTAGATCTCCATAGGCAGGCAGGTTGTGCTGATGCCGCTCAGTCAGGTGAACTTCATAACCGACCCCGCCGCAGAGCAGCAGAACGCCGCTACGGTTTCCCTGGGTCCAGCACTCCATCGGTTGTCCCTGCAGCCAGCCGATCATGGGGGAGAGGTTTCAACCGCGTCATGTTGCCGCAGCTGTCATTGCCTGTCTCTGCTTTCAGGCGGATTGTTCGCCGTTTGATTCATGTGCTGTGCGTTCTTTCGATCGTCATTTCACTGTCGGCTTGCAATGGATCTCAACCGCCACGGGCCCTTTTGAATGAAGCGCTGGCCCTCCAGATTCAGCTCACCCAGTCGGCTATTGCCAGCTCCCTCGATCTCACCCCGATGCCCATCGCTCCCAGCGTGAGTCGGGTACGGGTGGAGGAACAGCAAAGTTTTGCATTGGGCGACGAACAGGGACTGAGGATTTCAGGACGCTTCGATTGGCAGCTGCCCGGCGATCGAATTCAGATGGACAGCCCCTTTGAGCTGTTTCTGCAGCGGGGCTCCCGTGGTCAGAGCTGGCGCCTGGCCAGACCCAAGGGCGGTTCTGACGACCGCCAGGCCTGGCTGACGTACCCCTTGGGTTTGGAGAAAGCCTGATCTCTAACGTCGCGCGGACAGGCTGATCAGGGTGGCGGCCAGTACGAGCATCCCGCCACCCACCTGCCAGGCATTGATTGATTCAGCAAACCAAAGCCAGCCCCAGCCAGCGGCAAAGACCACCTGCACGTAGTTGATCGATGTAGCTCGGGCGGCGGGCAGGCAGCGCAGGCCCTCGGTCACCCAGATCTGGCCCAGCTGGGTCATCACCCCAACCCCCAGGAGCCAGAACCATTCGATGCCTTGGGGCCAGACCCCTTGCTGCAGCACCCAGGGCAGGGTCAGGGGAACCGAGATCATCGGGAAATAGAGGATGATCACCAAGGGGTGCTCGGTTTGCGACAAACGCCGCACACTCACGTAGGCCAGGGCGGTCATCAGAGCGCCACCAATGCCGATCAGCGCAGGGATCAGTTGCGCAGGTTGCGCTGTTCCCGTGAGCCACTGCGGTTGCACCACCAGAGTGACGCCGATCCAGCCCAGCAGAACCGCTGCACTGATGCGTCGGCGCAGGGGCTCGCCCAGCAGCAACAGCGCTGCCACGGCCGTAAAGGTGGGGTAG
>MDSV01083540.1_pt1 | contig 11440 bp, 11 predicted proteins | sample 810851 | NCBI WGS metagenome assembly MDSV01 (sample SAMN05326640, study PRJNA326480) | marine metagenome | isolation source: seawater | place: Atlantic Ocean: North East | collected 2012 | reverse complement strand
CCTCCTGAGTCCTCGATAGTATCTTCACCATCGATATTAGCGAAGATATAGGTATCACCACCAAGACCACCACGAAGCGTATCATCTCCTTGTCCACCTACAATGGTATCTGCAAATGCACTACCGTAAATGTCGTCGTTACCACCATGCCCATAGATGCTTAATGTTCCGGCAGCGAGGCTGTTAGCAAAAGTACCATTAGAGTCGTCTTGTAATTTTGTAGTGTTAAAAAAGAAATTTAATGTCGTATCATCATCATTAGACAGATTAATCGTATTGTTGCCCAAGCCTAAATAAAGCGAAAGCATCTGACCACCGACAACGTCTTCATCAATCGTAATTGTGTCATCGTAGTTAGTTGCAATAATACCGTCTATACCTGTGAAGCCGTCATTACCAGTGACAGGATTAAGAATTGTTACGCCGTTTACAGTATCTTCCAATGCTACGTTAATGACCTCTGTAACGCCGCCAGTAAAACCTGTTAATGTGCTTGATAATGAAACGTCAATAGTAACATCGATACCTTGTGCAACATCACCTTCATACTTCAACCAGTCAAATCCAATACCGCCGTCAATAATGTCATTTCCGGCGCCAGCTACGAAAATATCATTGCCTGCTAGTCCTATCAATGAGTCATTTCCGGCATTAGAGATAAATGTATTATCTTTTATATTCCCTGAAATCGTATCGTTAGATGCACCTGTAATAATACTTTCAATATTAGTTAATGTATTATCTAGATTGCTATGTATGTCAGCATCTCCAGTTAGGAGATCAATATTGGCTGATTGAAACTGATCTAGAAAACTATAATCAACCGTGTCGTCACCATCGCCACCATTAATTGTATCTTTATAAGTTGACTGACCACTTACAATATAATCGTTTCCTTCTTCGCCAAAAACATTATCTTTACCGAAGCCAATATAAATACGGTCATCGCCTAATCCGCCATACAGTGAGCTTTCACTTCCTGAGGCAGTAATTGTGTCGTTTCCATCACCGCCATGTACGGTATCTTCGCCACCACCTGTATTAATAACATTAGCAACATCGTTGCCGGTTATAGAGTCGTCGCCATTTCCTGTAATGATATTCTCTATGTTATAGAGTTGTTGAGAATCGTCTTCGAATATCAAATTCTTTATTGTTGAAAGGCCTCCTGTTAAATCAACGATAATATCGTTATCCATACGAGCAGTATAATCGACCCAATCGCTTCCCGTACCACCATCAATGATGTCATGACCTGCTGAAACAAGTATTGTGTCATTACCACCATTAGCGATAACCAAATCATTGTTGTTACTCGTTAGGAGGGAGTCACTAATATCGAACGTTTCAGCAATGTCACCCGTAGCCCCTATAAGCAAATCATTGTTTACACCGGGCGATGTTAATAAAACAGTAGATGAGCTTGTGGCATAATTAAGATCAAATGCTGAACTATTGCTTCCACCCCATTGCACGACATTGTCTTTAGCAATTTTTTGTACTTTATAGGTACTGGATTGACCATTAACGGTAACGGGTAAAGTTAACTGTGTTTGAGTACCATTGTCTTCCTCAAAATAAAAATATTCTCCTGCATTGTTTGATGTAATAAGATTTACATTAATACCCAATGGCAATATTTCAGATGTTGTTGTACCGAGATGACTAGTTAGATTATCAAGAACCGATGCACTAGAAAAATAGTAGGTATAACTATTAGCGAGAGTTGAATCGTTAACCTTAATAGACATGTTGTTAAGGTCTGTGTCCGTTAATGCATCTACGCCAATAAAATCCGTTATTGCAAAATTGTAATTGTCTGAAGATGTGCTATGAACAGGAATACCATCAGGATATACATAACCAGCAATATTTTCACCCGCGGGATTGCGAAGGTATAATACTTCACCGCCATTTAAAGCCAATATCGTAGACTCAGTAATTGGATCTACAATTTTGTTATAAACCAAAGCTGTACCTACAGCTATATATAAACCAATTTCATTTCCTAGAATGGTGCTTTCAGGAATGAATCTATTAAGCCACTCTGTAGCAGCAACGGTTGCTATCGAATCAACTGTCAAATCGGCAAGGAAAGTGCTGTCTCCTATCGAAATAATAGATTGATCATTGGTGATTTCTAACTCTACATCTAAAATTTGAGTTGTCAAATTCGATAAAGGGGTAAGGTGAGCTGCCACAGCAATTCTTATAGCTACATCATCTCCTACCCCAGGAATCGTTTGACCTAAATCATAAGCTATAGCAGATGAGATCATTGCAATCATGTCGCTTTTATTTATAAACCCTTCGCTGGGATCAAACTGAAGTAATTTTGGTGTATTTGTCATCTATAAATCCTTTTTAAAAATGGCTGTACTTAAAGAATATTTTTCCATCGCATCGCTTATGTGTGGCATTCCATATCCATTTCTAGCTACATAAAGGTCTACCTCATCACCTTTAGAATACTTATCGTTTAAACAGATAATGACTGACTTAGGCCAGCGAAATTTCATGGTATTTTTGCTTTGAGATCCTACGCCTATGAAATAGGCAATATACTTAGAAGAAGAATAAGTTGTTGTTTTTATAAACTCATACTTTTTTAGTTCCCCTTGAATATAGGGAACGTACGCCTTTTTATATGTAGTACGTATCGACGAATAGACCATACAGCATGAAATTAAAAACCAGATACTTATAAACTCCCATCCTGCGTCCGCGAAATACAAAACAATTATTGATATTAATACAAGTTTAATTAGCCATTCAGTGGATTTCTCAAACTCTTGAATTGCATAAATATTAAGGGAATTATTTGAATCTAGATCAGCTATATTTTTTAGCATTTCTTTTGGCCAGAGGAATGCATAGAGAGGAAATGTGTATTTTTTGCCATCCTTTGACATAACTAACCATACGAATAGTTTGAACTATGTTTAACATACAAGGTGTTGAGGTTGAGTCAATAGGGAAATGCAAACCGGCAGTTTGAAGAAGTTAGTCAAATTATAAATAGATAACATCTATACACAAATATAGATATGTGTATTAGCGTATATATGTGTTATCAATTTCTTTTCCATCGGAAAGGTCGTCATACGAAGGTAGTTTGTGTTTCTTTAAATACAGCTCTAACCCTTCGATAAATATTGCAGTAACAGTTGCCGATTCATCACCATCGAGCTTTCTAAGGTTGGTTAATCTGTTAAGTTGCTTGTGAACATCTTCATCTATCTTTAACAATACCGGCTTCTTGTTTTTTGGCTTTTTAGCAACAGCTTCTTCCTTTACCAATCTTGGCGCTTTTGGGTTTGGTAAAGCGCCACCAGTTTTTTCTGCTTCCTCTAAGTCTTCAACAAGCCAATTCATTATTTTTCCTCTCTTAGTATTGCCGTTAAAATTGCTTCTACCTCAGCTCTTCGCTCTTTAACTTTGTAACCATCCTTGATCGCGGGTATGCTTTCATCAAAAATTGTGCTTAAGTGTGCTTCGGCGTGACCAAATGGAGAGCCTTTCTGGAGAATAAACGCTCCTTCTTGGCGCAATTCTTTCGCAGCATTACTTTCCTGTTTTCGATTTAAATCAACGTTATTAACAATGGTGATTATGTTTTTATTTGCTTTTCTTGCTAAGGTGAATGCCTTTGAAAACGTCTTGAACTGGGTACGAGTTGGCAGCACAGGCATCACAATTGTTTTCACCGGTGGTAGATCCCAATCACTCGCCTGATGATCAATTATCACTAGGTCAATATTTTCCGGTTTTTCCTTTGGGATTTCGCCAATGACATCAAATGGAAGATTTCCTTCTTTTTGGCACTCCTGGCATGTGCCTTGGGGATCTTGGTCAATTATTAAAGGTTTGAGGTCAAAGCTAGATACAGCACACGCTGCAAGATTTAGAGAGATTAAACTCTTTCCTTGCCCGCCTTTTGGGTTCCACACACTGATTGTTTTCATGATTCATGCCATACGTTATTAATATTTAGATTAATAACGCCTAATGCTTATATATTGCAATGCTTCTCCACTAATAGGTTAAGGTATAAATTCTTATTAGCGTTGATAGTGATATATGCATCACTATTAATCTGATTATATATATGAGCGGATTAGTGAATTAAGATATAGCTAGATAATTTTTATAACGTAGCAGCGTTAGTATGGATCAATAGATAAGTAATAATGTGACTTAACATCATGCTATATTAGTGTATATACGCTAATATGCTATTGGTTCGAGGCATGAAATATTTTCTTGCAAAAACCGATATATGCAGCCGCATGATCATCTAGCTTCTGGCATCCAGTCTCTTGCCAGTATTCCCGCCAATCTTGTTCTAGTGCATAAACATCCATCATTGGAGCCACGCGTTTGGCTTTTTCAAATGCCCACGAGGGCAAAGGGGGAAGTACCTCTTTAGGTTCAGGCAAGTAACCGTTACGATATTGGTCTCTTGGATAGAATGTTACCTGATCTTTCGCTTCGGTATATTCAACAACAAAATCAGGTAGATGATTATGTTCTACGAGATTTTTTACTGAACGCCGAAATTCTTTTAATTCAGAACGTGATCCAGATTTTAAATGTAGCTTTTCCATTCCTACAAGCCATTGAGACTGTTGACCGCAATGTTTTCTAGCCAGCTCATAAATACGGCGCTCAATCGGTTTCTTTAAGCGAAAATAGTCTCGGTTGAGCGTCAGTACGTCTCTTTCTTTGATCGTGTTTAAAACCATATCTGAGAGGCGAATGCGAAGTTTCTCTGGGCGTCCTGTACGCTCGCTAGTCTGAAGCCATGCTTTATCGATAAGACCTTGCCACTCATCAATACGGTTTCCGTTAAAAGTTATGTTCGTTCTAAAACGTGTACCATCAAGTCTATCTAAGGAATCTGTCAAGGCATCATAATCTCGCCCGCCAGTTCCGCGTTGAGTGAAGACAAAGAAAGCATAAGGATCGATTTCTACCTCTTTGGGTGGTTCCTGCCCTTCATCAATTGCGGCTATAATGTTGCTTATCGCGTAAATAATTAAATCTTTGTCGTAGATTGTTGGAAGACCTTTGATGCTAGGTCTGAACTCAATCCACTTATCGTTATATTCAAAACGCCGTACTTCTCTGTCTGGCTTTTTTGATAATGAATAGAATGGATACTCCATTGAAGGCATATCATCTTTAATGATGACATCTAGCGCATCAATTACAAATAAATCTCCTTGGGGGTGGCGTAGAGGTTTTAGCTGCGACGACGACATTTAATTCAATCCCTTTGGTGTGTGTTTCCCGAAAGGTGGTGGGTTATCGCTCGGGAATTACCCACCACAAATCCTGTTTTGGAGGAAAATCGACCTTAGCACAAGCACTAATTCGGGAATTACCCACTTAGCAGGAATATGTTGGCAAAATTACAACTATTTCTAGATGCTTTGTTGCAATTTATTCACTATAAATATAGTGGTTCGGGAATTACCCACCTTTAGAAAATGATTTATTCAGACTTAGAATAAAAGGGAAGGGAATTTCGGGAAACACACACTTCTCTTCGGGAAACACACACCATTATTTCGGGAATTACCCACTCAAATTTCGGGAAACACACACCCATTGATTTCATAACCCAATATTTTTCAGATGGTTATGAGAGAATAAAATCTCGTAATACTAATTCTAACCCTTTACTATTAATTCATTATTAATATTATACTCTTCGATCCTGTGGATAAGTTTTTAATCCATCCAAATAATTTATCCGTTGCACTAATGAATTTATAAAAGGAATCGCTCACGCGATACAACAATAAATTTGATCCTGCGGATCGCTCCTAACCTTGCGTCGCTATGCTCCTTCCCCTGTACTTCGTACAGCCCTAAAATGCGTTCGTTTTACTTAAATGTAAAACTCACACGTTGCTATCTCCTTTGAAATCGTTGATAGGTCTTTTATTTAACTATCCTGTTGAATCCGTTTATATAACAGTGGGTTTAGCAAGAACGGAACTGTCGCGAGAGAGTGATCCCCATAATCGCCCTAGCAAGACGATAGAGCGTGATAACTTAATTTATGTAGATGTGTGCGGATTTTTTAGTTTCGTTAATCCTGAGCGAGATATGGCGCTTTTCTGTGGCGTTATTTAATGGATTGAAGATCGATGTTTGGTTCCTGCTGATTTGTGAGTGCGTGTTTTGTTGAATTTAAAAGCCATTGCCTCCTTTCATATTCGTTAGAGCAGCCGTTTTCTCATCACTGTTTTATATCTCCGGCCCTGTTTCATGAACCCTAACTCGGACTGCTAAGGAAACAACCACTTTCTTGAGGCGGTAAGTTTTGACGGGAAAACGCCGCGCCGGAGCCTTGCCTTTCCTTCGTGTCACTAAGCCAACAAAGCAGTTGCATCCTTATCAGGTCGATAAATCTCCCAAGTTATTCGGGTTCAACAGGGCGGAGATAACCGCGCTGGAAAACCTAAACGAATTTAATTGAAGGAGTCCTATCATGGCTAAAACAAACGCAAAACAAAAAGCATCTACCAACAACAACCCGGTGTATTTTGACATTATCATCTGGGAAACCCGTGATAACGCACAAGGTAAAAAGAATATCCCGCACAAAGTCGGATTTGCGACGCAACTCGATAACGGCAATCTCGCTTGCAAACTCATTGATGGCATTTCGTTATCGGGCAAGTTCACCATCGCTTCTCAGAATTATGAGAGCTAACCCCAGCAGCATAGCGGCAGTGATTTACTGCCGCTATGCCTCCTAATCTGACTAAATAAACATAGGAATAACTATCATGGAACACAATATCGAATTGCAAGCGACATCGGTATGGAGCTGAAAGACGCTTACGTTAACACTACCCGTGAGCGCTTGGATCATGTGAATTAGCCTGATCGAGAGAGCCGGATCTGCGGCTCTCCCTTTTTCTTATGATCTCGCGCTGCCTGGCTTCGAGCGCTTCCTTGAGAGCCTTGTGGTCATTGATGAGGTGAAGCAGGCCAAGCCGTGCCAGACGCATTTCAGTGGACATAGGGGTATGATAGCCCATAGCGGAGGTGCATGATGAAGCTACATTTGGTCACAGATAACCCTGAGCTACCCAGCTATGAGGATGAGCTGCAACAGCTCAAAGACCATTACCACGATTATGACCCAGAAGAGTGGGATGCCCAATATGAACGGCTCACGGAAATCGCCGTGTTGGAAGACCAGCTCTGTGCTAGGCGCAAGGAGCAAATCAGAAAGCGGACTTCTTATTGCTCGCTGCCGTAGCCTTCACCAATCGGATTACTGACATCAGGATGGAAGGTGACGCCGGTTAGTCCTGCATCCTCACATGCCTGTTTAACTTCCTCTGAGCAGAAGATGCCTTTGTAGGTGTCCAGCTCCGTTTTAAAAATCGGGGCATCCTTTAGCTTCTCCTGCATAAAACCAAAATGTTCAAGATTGCCATGCTGGTCATGGGTTGTCAGTTTTGGATCGACAGCATCACATTGCTCTGCCGTGATTAGGGGGTTAAAGAGATAGCCTTCACCACCCTCATAGGTGACGGGTAAAAACTCACCACTTGCTGAAAGTAGGTCTTTGAGCGCGCTATAGGCTTTTTCAGAGAGAAACAGTCTGCCGAAATTCTCTGATATGTCAGGCATCGCTTTGGCTTTGCTCCCTGTGCAGGGGCTAAAGTCGATACGGAGCGTTTGCCATACCGCCAGATAGGGTTTCGGTTCGGCATTAAAAGCGAAAGTACCATGCTGCTCACCGAGCTTGGTCATGGCTTCGACCGGAGGCACGGAGTGCATCAGGTAAGCTTCATTATGGTGGATACGATAAATCATGGTAATTGGTCTGCCCTTAACATCACATAGCTTGGAAAGGTGCTGGTTTCCAGTTTAAACCGTATATCTCTGAGCGTCTGCGCCAATGTTCGGTCATCTTTGATGCGGGTTTGGTCAATTAATGTACCCAACCAACGATAGTAGCCGTTCCGGTGTATCCGGCTGTGGGGTACGGCTTTGCTTAAATGACGGGGCATTTTGGGCTTGGCTGCTGTGTTATGCGGTAGCCAAGCCCCATTTAGGGGGAAGTCTACCCGCATTTTGACCCACGCCATGATGCCGCGCATCGGTACAGCTCGCGGGTCTTTACCGGCGATGATGGCATGACAGTCACAATGCTGGCTTGGGCGCGGATCACCATTCGCCGCCATGTGGCGAGCTAATCTGGAGGAATCATGGGCTTCATTAATGAGCTGTTCAAAGGTCATTCCGCGACCTTCAGCTTCATAAGCGATCAATCCCTGCTGTATCTGGGAAACGACCTTGAGGTGGTTCCAGTCGAGTAGCGAGGGCTTGTCTTTCTTGGCGAAATTATTGATAGCATGATTAACCACATGCTCATGCGGCAGCGTCATAGATGCTCCTTGTGGTAAATAGGGGGATCAAAAGGCGGCTATTATGCCCGAACTTAACATGGCGCTCTATGCGATAGGGTGACAGGTAGCAGATTGCGCGAATTCGATTCCGAAAGTCGGACTTGAACTGAGTGGAAGAAGCTCGATACAATCGTGGTGCCTGGGGCGGTCACGCTCTAGGCTCAGCCCGCGCGTATAGAGTGCGTATGTGGGTTTCCTATCTCTTTGTTTTGCTTGGAATTTCGTGTGCCGGCCCCGGGCACCACTTCAGTTTCCCAGGCTGCATGATTTTCACGGTGCTCATGCAATCCCTTATGCGCCGCTTATCCCTCTTTGCTCAACTCGCGTTTCAATGCCCGTAATTCCTGATGAATCGGTTCCGGCAGGTGTTCCCCACTGGAGCCTCCGTAGTAGAAATACAGATGGTTTTCATATTCATTCAGGCAGCGGTTGGCATAGGGGGCTTGGTTGCGACGGATACACTCTTTCAGGTACAGATTGGCCAGGGCGGCGTCCAGCTGATCCCCCAGGGTGCGTTCCAGAATCGCCAGCAGGTAGAGAGCCCGGGAGACCTGGTCCGGTGCCAGGTCCCGCCGCAGCCATTGATGTAACTGGCGGCGCCAGAGCAGGGCCTTGGGCCGGTTCTCTTCATTAAATATGAATTCGTGTTCCAGGGTGAAATTCTCATTAAACGTGGCGAAGATAGCCGCTTCCAACTGGGCCAGATCGTGGGGAGAAAACGCCAGGGATTTCAATCCCTGTTGCCATTGTTTCAGCGTCTCCCGGGTGGCCAGGGTAAAACCTGCTTTGTCCTCAAGCTCGTCCAGCATTTGTTGGGCGGGACGCGGGGAGTCGGCGGTGATGATGGCAATATTCAGTAATCGCTCCAGGGTTTTATTGGCCTGGATCTGGGATTTTTGCACCGCAGGCTGTTGCAGATGGCGCAGGTAGGCTTCCCGGGCGCCACTGTAGTTGCGCAGATAATAATTGAACTCCGCAAAGCTGAAATCGTTGGCAAACAGTTTACGGTCCATGGTCTGCACCATGGAGGCCTGCTGACCGTCCTGAATATGGCAACTGCTGCACAGGGCGGGAACCCCGGAAAGCAGAAACTGCGAAGTGGCGTAAGCGCCACTCTGGTAAAGGTCGCGGGCCTGTTGGAGGGTTTGCAGCAAGCTTTGCTGGGACAATTCCAGGGTGACCGCATGACGTTCAAGTAGGTCCGGTGTGGTCTCCATCAACTGGATAAGCCGCGTCAGCCGTTGCTGAATGGGTTCCCGGTTCTGCGGATTCTGAAAGGCCTGGTCGTCATATATATAAGGTAACAGGGCGTTCAGCTCCTGGGAGGCTTTGCGCATTTCCAGGTTGAGCTCCGCAGCCAGCACAGGACTGACGCAGGCCAAGCCCAGCATAAAAAACCAAGATAGAACCACCGGTCGCATCAATACCACCTTTCATTTGAACATTTATTGTACTTGCTTTGGGCATAGGATACTCAGCGAAGGCGGCTGCTGGCTAGGCACTGACATCAATGTTTCGTGTCATAGGCCGAAATATCCTATAGTTACCCTGGATACTCAAAATATCCCTGGTACGCAAGTTACCTCAGGTACTCACGAGGATGTGACCATGAGAGCAACCGGGTTGGAAAGGGTGCACATGCTGCAGAACGTTCCCACCTTCGGCGGCATCAATGAACGGACCCTGTCGTTTCTGCTGGAGCAGTCCCTTACGACGGAGCAACAGGCCGGGGATGTGATTTTCCGGGAGGGCGACTACACCACTTCCATGTTCGTTATTGAACACGGGGAAGTGGCCATTTACAAGCAAAAAGGCGGTGAAGACTGTCTGATGGTGGTGTTGGGGGAGGGGGACTGTCTGGGAGAAATGGCACTGTTTGATTATATGCCCCGCAGTGCGTCCGCCGTGGCTCACACCGATTGCCGCCTGATTGAGATCACTTCCAAGAACCTTTATCAGATTTATCAGCAGGATATGGAGCAGTTCACCCTGATTCAGATGAATCTGGGGCGGGAAATAGCCCGCCGCTTGCGCAAGGCTGATGAACTCTGTGTAAAATGTCCTTTGCGGGATGATGTGGAGGTAAAAACCTTCCGTCGCATGCAATAACCACCACTACCCGGAACAATAACAAGAAGACGCGAGGAAATCGGGGATGGATGACGTGAACAATGAAAAGCAGCCCGGCAAAACCCTGGTGGCCCCCAGCCGCCGACTGGAATGGTCAGCACCTTTCCACTGGTTGCGGCAGGGCTGGGGGGATTACCGCCGGGCCCGGCGCATCAGCATCTGTTACGGCCTGTTTTTTGCCGTGGGCGGCGTCATCCTCTCACTGTTGGTTGCGCTTTACACCAGTACCATCTTTCTGTTCAGCATGGGTGTGCTGTTCGTGATACTGGGGCCGTTACTGGCCTTTGGTTTGTACGATATCCCCCGCCAACTGGAGCAGGGTGAAACCCCCACGCTTCGGCATTCGATGTGGCAGATTCGCCACAGCGCACCCAATCAATGGATTTTTGTGGTGGTGATGCTGGTGATTGCACTGATCTGGATGCGTGCGGCCACCATTATCCACGTGTTCTACCCTCAGGGGGCGGAACCGGCGCTGGAAGAATTAGTGACGTTCTTCGCGGTGGGTTGTTCGGTGGGAGCGCTGTTTCTTGGGTTGGTATTTGGTATCAGCGCATTTTCTCTGCCCATGATGGTGGACCGGCGGGTGGATGCCATATCCGCATCGCTGTCCAGTCTGAACGCGGTGCTCAATAACACCGGCGTCTGTATTCTCTGGGGCGGCCTGATTTTTCTGCTGGTGTTGTTCGGATTTGCCACCGGTTTTCTGGGCCTGATATTGGTACTGCCCCTGATAGGTTACGCGACCTGGCATGCCTATGAGGATGTGATGCAGTCAGAACCCGATGGATGAACGCGGATTTTAACGCTGTGCGGCGGGCCGTTGTGCCGCCAGCATATAATTGACCCGATGACTCTTGGTTAGCCGG
>MDSV01182216.1_pt1 | contig 11441 bp, 15 predicted proteins | sample 810851 | NCBI WGS metagenome assembly MDSV01 (sample SAMN05326640, study PRJNA326480) | marine metagenome | isolation source: seawater | place: Atlantic Ocean: North East | collected 2012 | reverse complement strand
TTATTTGGTTCAATGGGTATGCAAGCGGTAGGTAGAGCAGGTGGTGCGGTAGTGATAGAGGTCAGAAGACAATTTAAAAAGATTCCAGGAATTATGAAAGGTAAAAGAAAACCAGATTATGGTAAACTTGTAGATTTATTAACTAAAGCTGCAATAAAAGAAATGATTATTCCTTCTTTATTACCTGTGCTGTCACCAATAATTCTATATTTTGTGATATTGCAAATAGGTGGATTAGAAGCAGCTCTTTCATCTTTAGGGGCGATGTTGCTAGGAGTAATTATAACAGGACTATTTGTGGCGGTTTCAATGACTGCAGGTGGAGGGGCTTGGGATAACGCTAAAAAATATATAGAAGATGGAAATTTTGGTGGAAAGGGATCTGAAGCACACAAATCTGCTGTGACAGGAGATACAGTTGGTGATCCTTACAAAGATACTGCTGGACCCGCAGTTAATCCAATGATTAAAATAACAAATATAGTTGCGTTGTTATTGTTAGCTGTAATAGCACACTAATAAATTACTTTTTTCCACCGTACATTTTTTCTCTTACACTTGATAAAAATGTTTCAACAAAACTTTTTCTACTTAATTGATTTTCAGTTTTTTCCGTTGAAAATGAAATATTTTTGATATCTTCTTTATCATAAAAATCTTTCTTAACTAAAACACCATGCTTATCAAAAGATAATACTAGAACATTATTTTTGTCCAAAACATTTTTTCCAAGTTTGTGGAATTTACCTTTAGATAGGGTTCGCTCAATATAAATCCACTGATTTTCATTTCCTATAGATTTTGTATGCGGTTGACCAAATATTTTGAGAGTGTCATTTTTGTTACTTGAATTTAATACTAATTTGTTAGATCTATTTTCTAAAAATAGTATTCCATGATTTTTTACAGGTTCTTGCAATTGACACGCTGATAAAATAAGGAATAATGGAAGGATTAATTTATTAAAAAAATGTTTAATCTTAAAAAACATGACACTGATTTGTATAATACATTACTAATTTTGTCTCGTAACTTATTTTTTTATAATAAAATCAACCTTAATGATACTTTTGAAACACGGATATACTTAATGTTTATGCATTTTTCACTATTATTGATTATATTTAAACATAAAAAGATAAATTTTCCTCAAGAAAATTATGATGGCTTATTTTATTGTATAGAGAATAATATTCGAGAATTAGGATACGGGGATGTTGCAGTCAATAAGAAAATGAAAATTTTAAACAAAATATTTTATGATATTTTACTTAAATTAAATAAATCAGAAACAACTTTTTCAATTAATAAAAAACTGATTTACAACTATTTTTCTGAATTAAATGAATCTGACAATGAAAAATATAAGCTTTTTGAACAATATTTTGTAAAATTTTTTCATTTTTGTTTTGAATTATCTCCAAAAAATATGATAAAAGATGCCATTAACTTTAAAGTTTAAAATGGCTGTACCTAAACGAAAAACATCAGTGTCAAAAAAAAAGATGAGAAGATCTCATCATAAAATTTCTTCTGTAAATATTATAGAGGACAAAAAAAGTGGTGAGTATAAATTGTCTCATCATATTGACTTAAAATCTGGCTTTTACAAGGGAAAAAAAATTTTAGATATTTAATCTTTTAATGGTAAAAAAAATTACTATTGCAATTGACGCAATGGGTGGTGAGAATGCACCTAAAAAAAATATTGAAGGTTTAGAAATATTTCTTAAAAAAAATAAAAAAAATTTAGATTTTGTTATTCATTTATTTGGTGATAAAGAAATTTTAACTAAATATTTTAAAGACCTTAATATCAATGATGAGAGAGTAAAAATTATTCATTCAGACGCTGTAGTTTCTGACGAGGAAACACCTTTAACTGCGATAAAGAATTCTAAGAATACAAGTATGTGGAACTCAATAAAATCACAAATTGATGGTGGGGCAGATATAAGTCTATCTGCAGGAAATACTGGTGTGCTTTTAGTTATTTCAAGAATGATACTTAAAACAATGAGTGAAGTAAGTAAACCTGCTTTAGCTGGGTTATGGCCTAGTAAAAAAAATATGAGTGTAGTTTTAGACTTGGGAGCTAACATAGAGTGTGATGAAAAAAATCTTATAGATTTTTCAGAGTTAGGGTCGGCTCTATATAAATCGATTTTCCCAGAACTTAAACCATGTGTTTCTCTTTTAAATATTGGATCAGAAGAAATAAAAGGTACTGAAATATTAAAAAAAGCTCATGCTAAGTTAAAAGAAATGAAAGATAATAACTTTCTTTTCAATGGATATATTGAAGGGAATGAAATAATGAATGGAGATACGAATGTAATTGTCACAGATGGGTTTACAGGAAACATTGCTTTAAAAACTGCTGAAGGGACTGCAAAATTTATAACAGATAGTTTAAAAGAATCGCTTAAAGAAAATCTATTTTCAAAATTATCTGTAGTATTTTCTTATTTCTCACTTAAAAGATTTAAGTCAAAATTAGATCCTAGAAAATATAATGGAGCAATTCTTTTGGGTTTGAATGGACCTGTTGTTAAAAGTCATGGTGGCACAGACTCTGTAGGTTTCTACCATTCAATAGATTTATGTTATAGAATTATAAAAGGTAATTTAATGCGTCAGATAAAAATTAATTTAAGTCATTTGAATGCAAAAAACTAAAAAAAAAAATTTTACTAAAAAAGAAATTTCTAGAAAAATAAATTCTGAAATGGGTTTAACAAAATTTTATGCTGAGAAATTATTAGATGATTTAATAGAAATCTTACAAGCCCAAATAAAAAAAGAAAACCTAAACATTAAAAATTTTGGTCTTTTTAAATTAAATAAAAAAAAAGAAAGAGTAGGTAGAAATCCGAAAACCAACGAAGTCCATACAATTATTGCTAGAAAATCAATTAGTTTTACTGCATCTAAAAACCTAAAAATATTTATTGATAATTTTTAATGGAAAAATTAATAAATATCTCTGAGTTATCTAAAATATTAGGTTTAGTGGATGTTAAAACAAAAAAACCATGTAATTATATTTTAAGATACTGGGAAAAACAATTTAAACAAATAAAACCAAAAATATTAAATAAACGACGTTATTATTCTGAAAAACAAATAGAGATCATCAAAATAATTAAATTTTTGTTAAAAGAGAAGGGTATGACTATAGCAGGAGTAAAAAATATTCTTAAATCTGATATAAATACCCTTGACGATTATAATTCAATTGGTTTAAAAGCTGAGTATCAAAAGACTAAGATTAAATTTAAAACAAAAAAAATTTTTGAAAAAATTAAACAGTTAAAAAAAAATGGCAAAAAAAACACATATTAAAGTAAGAATGGTTCCTGAAAGTAATCCTGATAGCAAGTTTATTTATTATGCAAAAAAACCAACTAAAGGTGAAAAAGCTAAAGATAAACTAAAATTAAAAAAATACAATCCGAATACACGTAAGCACGAAGTTTTTATTGAAAAAAAACTCCCACCACATAGTAAATAATTATTTTTTTTTAAAATTTCTAAATTCGTAATCTATATAAGCTCTTATCATTGAGCTCCATATTTTATTAGTTATTTTTGTGTCAATTTTTCTTTTTTTTGATTTAATTTTTATCTTTTTTAATATTACTTTAATTCTTTTTTTATCTACTATATCTTTTTTAAATTTCTTATTTTTAATTACTTCATCAATCAAAATTGTTCTTTTTTTTATTATATCAAGAAATGAATTATCAAGTTTATCAAGTTTTTTTCTTATTCTGAGTATTTTTTTATTTATCATAGCGACATAAAGATAATATAATTTTAAAATTTAATATATATATTTATTTTATGACATCTTATGGGGAAAATATAAACAAATTATTTTACTATTGGTTGGTTGTATCATTTGTATTAGTTTTTATAATGATTGTTGTAGGTGGTTTAACGAGATTAACTGACTCAGGTTTATCTATTACTCAATGGGAATTATTTAATGGTATTTTCCCACCATTATCAGAAATAACTTGGAATAATTATTTTAATCAATATAAACAAATACCACAGTTTAAGCTTTTAAATCCTGATATGTCATTAAATGAATTTAAAGTAATTTTTTACTGGGAATATTTTCATAGAATTCTTGGACGAATAATTGGATTATTTTTTATAATACCTTTAGTGTTTTTTTATTTTACAAAAGAAATAAATAAAAAATCAAAATTTACTTGCTTAGCTATATCTCTATTAATAGTTTTTCAAGGTATAATTGGTTGGTACATGGTAAAAAGTGGCTTAACTAACAACACTACTGTAAGTCATTATAGGTTATCAATACATTTAACAACTGCGGTATTGATAATTTCTTTAATTTTCTGGATGATAATCAATATTAAAGAAAATGTTACTAAAAACTTTTTTATAAATAAAATTGGTAATTATCCATTTTATTTACTTTTATTTTTAATGTTTCTACAAATAATTATTGGTGCATTTGTTTCAGGATTAGATGCTGGTCGGATTTATCAAACCTGGCCGCTAATGAATTTAACCTACTTTCCAGATGATGTTACGATTAATAAATTTTTTAATTTTTTAAATTTTGATAACTCTAGTTTGGTTCAATTTTATCATCGCAATCTAGCTTATCTCATTACACTTTATATTTTGTTTTTAGGTTTCAATATTTACAGAAAAAGAAAATATTTGACATTAAAACCATTTATAATTTTATCGTTTTTTTTATTACTGCAAATCTTATTAGGTATATTTACATTAATAAGCGGTTTAAACATTTACCTCGCCTCCGCTCATCAAATAAGTAGCTTGCTGCTTATGTTAAGCACGATTAATTTATGTCATAAGTATATAAAATAAATTGACATTTACTTATAATATTAGTAATTATCGCCATAATTTATGACGCCCTTTATAAAGAAAAAAGAAATAAAAAAAGATTGGTACTTAATTGATGCTGAGAACGCTGCAGTAGGTAGACTTGCATCTTATATTTCTAGAGTTCTTAGAGGTAAAAATAAAGCAACTTTTAACCCTCATATTGATAACGGTGACTTTGTAGTTGTGACTAATACAAATAAGATTAAATTCACTGGTAAAAAATTTAAAAATAAAAAATATCATAAACATACTGGACACCCAGGAGGAATAAAAGAAACTACACCAGCTATTTTGAAAGAAAAAAATAAATCTAACGATATACTTAAACTAGCTGTAAAAAGAATGCTACCTGGTGGTCCTCTCTCAAAAAAACAATTAACAAAATTAAAAATTTATAGCGGCAATAATCACCCACATGAAATTCAAAAACCTAAAGTGATTGACTTTAAAAAGATTAATAGAAAAAATGTAGTAAGCGACTAATGGAAAATTTAAATACAACTTCACAAACTCAGAAAAAAATTAAACTTGATTTTAAAGATAGCAAATATGCGACCGGAAGAAGAAAGAGATCTATCGCAAAAGTGTGGGTTAAAAAAGGATCAGGAAATATTTATGTTAATGGATTAAAAATGAGTGAATATTTCAAAAGACCAGTGCACCAAATAATTGTTACTAGACCGCTTGAAATATCTGAGGTCAGAACAAGTTACGATGTCAAATGCGCTGTAAAAGGGGGAGGTCTCTCAGGTCAGGCGGGGGCGATCATATTAGGTATTTCAAAAGCTTTAATTTCACACGATGAACTTCTCAAAAAGAATCTAAAAAAAGATAAATTAACCACCCGAGACTCTAGAGTGGTTGAGAGAAAGAAATATGGTCATAGAAAGGCCAGAAGAAGTTTCCAATTCTCTAAGAGATAATCATTTAAATTTAACAATTAACTAGACGGTGTTATAAGATTAGATGCCTAATAAAAAAATTAATATAGCAATTATAGGAGCGACTGGGTATACGGGTTTAGAATTAATTTATTTGCTTACAAAACATCCAAAAGCAAATATCTTAAATCTTTGTGCTACTAAGAAACTTGGTAAGAAAATTAATTCATTTGATAAAAGAATTAAAAGTAACTTACCGAGTATCTCTTCTGTAAAACAAATAAACTGGTCAAATTTAGATTTAGTTTTTTTATCTCTACCAAACGGTGAGTCCCAAAAATTGATAAAGAAAATTTTTTTTAAGTACAAAAATTTAAAGTTTATAGATCTATCAGCTGACTTTAGAATTACTAATTTAGTCAAATACAAAAATACATATAAACAAAGTCATAAAGCACCTAAACTTGTAAAACATTCTATCTATTCACTATCTGAATTTGTAAAAAAAAAGATATTAGATTATAGAATTGTTTCTAATCCTGGATGCTATGCAACTTCTATTCAAATCCCATTAATTCCATTAATAAAAAAAAAATTAATCAAATTAAATAATATTACTATAGACTCTAAGTCAGGTTATTCAGGTGCAGGTAAAAACTTGAGTACAAAATTTTCTCATATAAATTTATATTCTTCAACGTTTGCATATAACACCAAAAAACACAGACACATTGTAGAAGTTGATCAAGAAATACTTAAATATACAAAAAAAGAAGTTAATTTTTCTTTTAACCCACATTTACTTCCTACTTTTAGAGGCATTTTAACTTCAATGTATGTTGATTTAGGAAAAAATTCATCAATTGATAAAATTAGAAACGAATTAATAAGATTTTATAAAAAAGACAAATTTATTAAAATTTTAAAATTAAATTCAGAAATTGGATCAGGTAATGTTTTGAATACTAATAATTGTGAAATTTCAATTTGTAATACAAGGATAAAAAATAGAGTAATTATTTTTTCTGCAATAGATAATCTTGTTAAAGGTGCTTCGGGGCAGGCAATACAAAATATGAATTTATTGTACAAAATACCAATAAACCACGGTTTAAAATGAATAAGTTAATTTTTATATTTTCTTTGTTAATATTGGGTGCATGCAGTAAGCCAAAAGTAGTTTTAATTTGTGGTGATCACATATGTGTTAATAAATCCGAAGCTGAACAATTTTTTGAAGAGAATTTAACATTAGAAGTAAAACTTATTAATAAAAATAGAAAAGATGAAGTGGATTTGGTTGAATTGAACCTAAATTCAGACCTTGAGCAAAAAAAACAAATAAATATTTTTAAAAAAAAGGAAACAAATCAAAATTTAAAAGTTCTAACAAATGAAGAGATTAAGAACAAAAAGACAATTATAAAAGAGAAAAAAAGGTTAAAAGAAAAAAAACTCAAATTAGTAAAAAAAAATAAAAAAAAAATAAAAAAAGAAAACAAAGTTGTTAAGAAAAAAAATATTTCATCGTTAAAGACTAAAAAAGCGATCGAAAATAAAAAAAGAGATGTAGTAGATATTTGTTTAATAATAGATAATTGTGATATTAATCAAATATCAAAATATTTAATTAATGAGGGAAAGAATAAAAGTTTTCCAGATATTACGGCTAGAAATTAAAAATGATTAAAAGAAAAAAGATGAATATTGCAATTATTGGATTAGGAAATATTGGTTCCTATTTATTTTATTATTTAAACAAAAATAAAAATATTTTGTCAAAAAAAAACAACTGTATTCCAAATATTATTTATGTTTCAGCGAAAAATAAGAAAAAGAAAAGAAATGTTTATATAAATAGAAAATTATGGCTAAAGAATTTTTTAGATGCAACTAAATCAAATAATGTAGATATTATAGTTGAATTAATTGGCGGGTCGGAAGGTCCTGCGAAGAAGTTAGTCTTTGAGGCCCTGAAAAATAAAAAACATGTTGTTACTGCAAATAAAGCTTTAATAGCTAAGTATGGTGATAAGTTATCAAAAATTGCAGAAAAGAATAAAGTAAATTTAGAATTTGAAGCTGCTGTTTGTGGTGGTGTGCCAATAATAAGATCACTTAAAGAAGGTTTAATAGCTAACAAAATTGCTAGAGTTTATGGAATACTTAATGGTACATCAAACTACATTCTCTCTACAATGGAAAAAAAGAACAAAAGTTTTGATTATGTTCTTAATAATGCCAAAAAACTAGGATATGCAGAGTCAAATCCTAGATCTGATTTAAATGGCGATGATGTTGCGGCTAAACTTAAAATTTTATCTTCTTTGTGTTTCAACTCATTTTTAAATAACAATATACATGTTGAAGGAATAAATAATATTGATAAAGAAGATATAGATAATGCTAATAAACTTGGGTACAAGATTAAACTATTAGGTTATGCAGAGTTAATTAAGAATGAAATTTATCAAAGAGTTCATCCTACATTTATTAATAGGAATTCATACGTAGCTGGTATTGACGGTGTTTTAAACGCCGTAATAATCAATGGTAAACCAGTTGGTGAAAGCATGATACAAGGAGAAGGTGCAGGACCTGCTGCTACAACGTCGGCACTGATATCTGATATTTCATCTATTTTAAGAGGTAATATTAAATTTCCTTTTTCCATATCAAATAAAGAAAGAAAAGATTTAAGATTTAATAATATTTCAAACAGAAACTTTTCAGCTTATTTGAGGTTTGAGGTGCTTGATAAATCAGGTGTTTTGTCAAATATAACAAATATTTTTTCAAAAAATAATGTTTCAATAAAACGAATAATTCAAACGCCAAATAAGAAAAATAACTCATCTTCTATAATAATTATTTCACATAAATCAAAAGATCACTCTTTGAATAAAATTCTTAAAATAATAGGTAAAAAATCTTATATTAAGAAGAGACCTAAATTAATTAGAATTGATGAAAATTAATGTTAATTGATCCTAAATATCTAAACCTCTTTATAAAAACAACAGAGTTAGCAGCAATAGGTGCTTCAAAATTTATTGGTAAAAAAGATAAAATAAGTGCTGACAAGGGGGCAGTTGATCCAATGCGAAAAGAATTAAATAAGATTGAAATGGAAGGCACAATTGTAATCGGTGAAGGAGAAATGGATGAGGCACCAATGCTTTATATTGGAGAAAAATTGGGAACACTTAAAGGGCCAAAGTTTGATATTGCAGTAGATCCATTAGAAGGTACCAAATTTACAGCAAATAATCAGCCAAATGCTTTTTCAGTTTTAGCTGTTGGTAACAAAGGAGAATTGTTATCTGCGCCTGACACCTACATGGAAAAAATAGCTATAGGTAGTGATTTGCCAAAAGATTTATTGGATATTGATTTTGGTATTGAAAAGAATATTACGTTACTAGCAAAAGAAAAAGATAAAAAAATTTCTGAATTAAACGCTTGTGTTCTTAAACGTCCAAGACACGACCACATTATAAAAGAATTAAATCGGTTAGGTGTTAATATAAATTTTATTACAGACGGAGATATCGCAGGTGCTTTAAGCGTAATAGGGTCTTCACCAAAAAATGATATCTACTATAGTACTGGTGGAGGTCCAGAAGGTGTTTTAGCCGCGGCTGCATTATCTTGTTACGGGGGACAGATTCAGGGGAGATTAGTTTTAGATGATGAAGAAAAAAAAAGAGCTAGTAAACTTGGAATTAAAGATTTTAATAAGAAATATAATATTGATGAAATGATTAAAGGTGACGTAATTTTTTGTGCGTCAGGGGTTACTTCTGGTGATCTAGCCAATGGTGTAAAAGATCTTGGGGAAAAATTTGAGGTTACAACTTTTGCTCTTCATAAAAGCACAAAGGTAATTAAGACAGTTACTAATACTCACAAAAAATGAATTTAATTTCTGTAAGTGGTAAAAATTGGGTATTTAAAAAATTCGATAATGAGGAAATACAATTCCTAAAAGAAAATTACTCCTTGGATGAGATAACGTCTAAACTTTTATCTATCAGAAATATAAAGAAAGAAGATGTACAAAGTTTTTTAAATCCTTTGTTAAAAAACTTTTTGCCTAACCCAGAGACTTTAGTTGATATGAAAAAATCTTCTATTCGAACAGTAAAAGCAATTTATAATAAAGAAAAAATAGGTATTTTTGGTGATTATGATGTGGATGGTGCTTCGTCTACAGCATTGTTGGGTAAATTTTTTAATAAATTGAATTTACCTTATGATATTTATATACCTGATAGAAAAAAAGAAGGATATGGACCAACAAAGGATGCATTTAAAAAACTCATCGAAAAAGGCGCTAAAATTATTTATACTGTGGATTGCGGAACACTTTCATTTGAACCAATTAATTACGCTAAAAATAAAAATGTAGATGTAATCGTTCTTGATCATCATCAATCTGAAATTAATCTTCCAGATGCCTTTTCTGTTATAAATCCAAATCGTTTAGATGATAAATCAAATCTAAATAATCTTTGTGCTGCGGGAGTTACTTTTATGTTTTTAATTGCTGTTAATAAAGAATTAAGAACAAATAACTGGTTTATCAAAAAAAATATTAAAGAACCAAATTTATTAGATTATTTAGACTTAGTATCGTTAGGCACTGTTTGTGATGTTGTTCCTTTAATTGGTTTAAACAGAGCAATTGTCAAACAAGGTTTAAAAATAATCAGTACAAAAAAAAATTTAGGTTTAAAAACTTTAATCGATTTATGTAAGATTGACTCAAATCCAAATATTTATCATTTAGGATATGTTTTAGGGCCGAGAATAAATGCAGGAGGCAGAGTGGGTAAATCATCTCATGGAGCAAATCTATTATTAAACACCAATCCTAAGGAAGTTTTTAAACTAGCTTCAGAACTTGATCAATTTAACAAAGAAAGACAATTACTTGAGGCAGATGTTTTAAAAAAAATTTTAGACAAAACTAAAGTATATGTTGCTGATCCAGTGCTTGTTATAAGTGGAGAAAATTGGCATGAAGGAGTTATAGGAATAGTAGCGTCAAGATTAAAAGATAAATTCAATAAACCAGTAATAATAATCTCATTAACTGATAATATTGGCAAAGCTTCCGCAAGATCAATAACTGGTTTTGACATTGGCTCAACAATAATTGCAGCATTACAAAAAAAAATTTTAATAAAGGGTGGTGGACATAAAATGGCCGGGGGTTTTTCTATAAAATCTGAAAATATTGAAAAATTTAAAGAGTTTATTTTTGATAGATTTAAACGCTCCAACGAAAATTTAAAAAAAGACAAACCTTTGTACTTAGACAGTACGATTGCAGCAACTGCTATCAATTTAGATTTTTATAATAAGATTAATTCACTTGCTCCTTTTGGGGCAGGAAATCCTGAGCCTAAATTTATGATAGAAAACTTAAAGTCTATCAATTGTAAAATAATTAAAGAGAAACACATCAAGTCTATTTTAGTTGGTCAAGAAGGATCTACAATCAAAACTATCGCTTTTAATTCAGTAGAAAACGAAATTGGTGCACACTTACTCAAAAAAGATAAAAAACTATTTAATATTGCTGGTAAATTAACGTTAAATGAGTGGAAAGGGCAATCAAATGTAGAGTTTATTATCGATGATATTTCTGTTAATAAGACA
>MDSV01034635.1_pt1 | contig 11443 bp, 9 predicted proteins | sample 810851 | NCBI WGS metagenome assembly MDSV01 (sample SAMN05326640, study PRJNA326480) | marine metagenome | isolation source: seawater | place: Atlantic Ocean: North East | collected 2012 | reverse complement strand
TGTAAATTCACCAAATAAATATTTTTTGTCATATTTTGCAACTTTAAAAGAGTTTCCGTCTTGCACAAATTTATCATCATAATTAGTAATATTAGATTTAAATATGTCATTTTCTTTTTTGTAATATTGTAAATTATCGTCATTATATTGTAATAATAAATGTTTCGGATTTCCAGTTTGGTTTACTTGAATATCCATTCGTTGATTATAAGATCTGTCTTTGTGTTGGTCATTTCTTATTTTTACAAATGTAAGAATGTTTGTTTTCATTATATTACGAATCATAAGATTAATTGCTTGTGGAAGTTCATTTTTGTTTTCATCATCACCACCATTAATATCATTTAAAATATTACCTTCAACAAATTCTTTTAATTTTCCATAATGTTTTTCAATAACAGTATATAAAAAGTTCATAGTTTCAAATTGCATCTTATTATCTCCTTTGAACATATTGTCTTTGTTTTTGAATCTATACAAATATTCTGTAAACCTTTTTAAAATAACTTTGTAATCATCATTACTTCCTTTATAGATATTATTTTTAAAGAAGTCGTCCTTATCGTCGTCTGTTTTTTGTGAGTTATTAATTATATCGTTGTTAGTATAAATTAAATCTTGATAAACAGTTTGTAGGTCTGTATTTTGTTCACGCATAGTTTTTCCATCGTAATTTTTAAATTCTGAAAAATCTACTTGTTTCCAAACGCTTTCTATAGCTCCTTTTTCTTTTAGATAATAATTAAGCAATGTTTGTATTTCTCCTCTTTTACTTGCATCGTCTGTGAATTTTTCCATTACTTCTTTATAATTTTTTTCATTAAATGAAATAAATTTTTTGAAATTAGAAATATTCAATATTTTTTCTGTTAATGAGATAAACTCATTAATTACTTGTTTAAATAAAACATTTACATCCTCACTTTCAGTTTCAGTTTTAATAGTTTTATTTTTTGATACTTTCTCATTATTTTTTAATTCAAATAATTGTGTCTTTAATTCTTGCATTTTAACCATAAAACCATCAGGTAATGCTGCTAATATTCCTTTCTTCATAAGTTCAGAAATATCAACAACTTCCAACTCAGATGTAAATGATAGTTTACTGTCTTTTACGCTAATAGTTCCAGTTGTTAAAAATCCTTTATTATCATTATTTTCACTATAAATTAATGTAAATCCTTGGCTGAGTATACTTTGTTCATTAACAATTTGAGTAGGTGCTTTATTGCTCAATTGGATTGCTTTTTCAATTGTTAATTCTGTTAAAATATTATTATCAGGCGCAATAGTTTCTCCAATTTCTGATGTATTTTTTAAATTATTATCAGTAATTAATAAAATAGGTTCATCTAAGCCTTCAAATTGATTGGTTAACGTAAATACAAAAACTAAGTTTTCATTATTGCCTTCCATAAATATATTATAATATATAAACACTTTTTATATTTAATGGAAATGCAAAATATAAATAAGTTCCAACAAGATAAAAATATAACAACAAAGTATAAGTAATGGAAATAAAACCAAAAGAGTTTTGTATTTTTGTAGCATCTCATATTTCAAAATCAAACCGAATAAATTATCTAATAGAATGTTTGCAATCTTTAATTCATCAACAAATGAAAATTCCAATTTATTTATCTATCTCTTTTGAGAACCTGGAATTGCAAAATGAATGTAAATCAGAATTTATTAAGGTAAATAAGATATGTTCCTTCCTAAATATTATTATACAAAATGAAAAAACCCCGCAAATGAAGCATTATAAATTATTATTAAATAAGTATGGAAAAAATCATAAATGGATTATGTTTTGCGATGACGATGATACTTATAACCAAGAAAGGACATTTCATTTTTCATATTTCATTGAAAAAGCTTTATTTGAATTAGAGAACACAGAAACGAAGTTGGCAGGATTGTATGAAAGTTTGGATAAAAATCACAAATTACAAAGACAAGAATATTGGACCTACTGTATATCAACAGAAATTTTCCAAACGTTTTACAATGTGTTAGAGAACTATGAAGATATAGTAAATAACAAATGTTGCGATGTGTTATTTGGGGAGTATTTACGTAGAAAGGAAAATAATTTTCAATTCTTTCAGATAAAAAAAAGATATTATAATTACAGAGTAGATGAGAACACGGATTCAATAACAGGTTATATTTTGTCAAAACAAGGCAATTATACGGTTAATTCAACACCACCACCTAAAGGCACTGAAGAAAGAAAGGAATATGAAAAGAATTGGGAAAGTTTTATAATGGAAAATCTACATATATTTTTGCATGATACATATTTGAAAACATTGGTTGGATATGATTTTCATAAAATAATGCAAACTGAATTTTTTGATAATTGTGAGCTTCTTGATTCCATCAATGGAGAACCAAAAGAGAGATTAACTAACTTACATAACCGTTTGTTAGAAGTATGTAATCAATTATATGATACAAAATTGTGAAAAATTGAAATAGTTTTTGTGATTTATCAATTGGTAAATAAAAAACTATGATACAAGTAAGTGATTTATCTTTTTCTGTAATAGCTCCAAAAATGAAGACAAAGTTTTTGGTGTATGATGTAGAAACAACTGGTCTTTTACCAAGAGGTAATAAGCATTCAATGCCGATTGAAGAATACCCACATATTATACAATTAAGTTTTGCGATTTACGATTACGAAACAAAAAGGATTGTTTGGGAATACGATAGTTATGTAAAATTGGACAATGTAGATATACCTGAAAAAATTACAAACATTACGGGAATCACAAAGGAAATATGTGAAACACAAGGTAATCCAATGCATGAAGTGTTGGAAAAGTTTTATGAAGCTTATATGTTTTGTGAAGGATTAGTGGCTCATAATATGGATTTTGATGAAAAGATGATAAAGATAGAATTGGAGAGAAATCGTCCAATATTAATGAAAACTGCACCGCATTGTTTTATGACATTTAATGAAATGTATGAAAATGTGCATGGAATAGATAGATACTGCACCATGAAGAAGGGAACAGACCTATGTGATTTAACTTTGGAAGCAAGAGATGGAAGGCCAGCAAAGAAGAAGTGGCCAAAGTTAGTTCAGTTATATGAACATTTGTTTCCGAATCAAAAGGTAAATGGATTTCATAATTCGTTGGTAGATGTGAAGGCGTGTTTACGATGTTATTTAAAAATGAGACATAATTATGACGATAAAAATATAATTTAATTGATGATTAAAACATTTTAATTATCAATGTACATAGAAATTGCATAAAATTGATGTAAAAATAGTAAAGAAGAATATAATAAAGAAAACAGAAACAATGAATGAAGAAAATATGGAAATGAGAAATTTGTATGAGGAGTTTGCGAATGAGGATACAGAATATGATGATGACTTCTATGAAGAAGAACTATTGAATGGTGAACAATCAGATGATGAGGATGGATTAAGTGAAGAATTTTTGGAAATGCTAAGAAGTATGACGCAATCAGAATACGATGATTGGATAGAAAACCAAGTGCCTTATTATTTTGAAGAAGCACCGATGCCAAGGTTTTTACGATTAGAATTATTAAATCGTTGTCGTAATTACAACATGAGAAAAAGAGAGCAAGAAGAAAAGATATTGAGAAGACAATAATTATTTTAAAATTGTAAAATAACTATTTTTTATACTAAATCAAGTTTTACAAAATATCTTGTAAATTTTATTCCATTCTTTTGAAATAATAATTTTATTCCTATTATTTTTTGGAATTTCTTTTAATAATTTTGTATCTCCACCTTTAAACCAAATAATTTTTTCTATGTACTCTGATGAATGTAATACTCTAACAATTTTAATTGAATCATCTATGAAAATATTAATTTTTAATTTATCAACTATTGTTCTTTTATCTGCATAATCTTCTACAAAATAAATATTTTCTTTTAAAAAACCTGTTAATTTATAAAAGTTATGACGTTCTAACCAATTTAAAATGAATTTACTTGTTTCTTGTCTTGCTTTTGATACAATAAACACATTACAACCAGTATATTTATTTATAATCATTTTAATTACTTCAAATGCATTATCAAATGGTTTATCTTCTTCAATCAATGCAATTGTTTTACCAAAATCTAAACCAACTTTTGTCATTAATTAATAAATAAACAATTCTTAAAGTCATGAAAAGTCTAACTGTTTATGATTTATTTTTTTTAGAAAATCTGCGTTTTCTTGTTTTTCTAATCTTGATTTTTCTTCTTTTTGTTTTCTTTGGTTTCTTTTTACCACCATTAGAACCAGTTGCTTCATCATCTAATTCATCCAGACTTCTTGCACTTTGACTTCTGATTTGTGTTTCAGAAGGAATTACAGTTGTAAAATAGTCTCTGATAAACTTAAAAAATGTTTGCATATGATTCTGTTTATCAACTACATCCGGTGAATCAGGAATAGGTGGCAATGCAGGAACATCAGCATCTGCTGCTAATTCTTCCCCATTGGTAAGAGTGTGTTGATTTCTGGCAAGTATTTGTATAAGGTTTCCTTGTTGTTCCAATTGGTTTCCTTGTTGTTCCAATTGTCTTCTTATATCATTCAAATCTCCAGATTCTATCTTAATTTGTTGTATATTGTCTTCAATTTGAACAAAAGGTATTAAATTGGTTCCTAAACAAAAACAATAAGTAAAAATCTTTTCCAATAATATCATTCCAAAAACGCTTCTACTTATTTGTGAATCAGCATTTTTAAGTAATTCAGATACAGAAAAAGAGGATGCATCAAAATTTAAAAAATTATAAAAAGCGTTGAAAAGTCCGAAATAAAAAGAAAGTTCAAAAAATCTAAAAAAGTTATTAATTACTTTACAATGGTTATCAACACTATTTAAATTATTCCACATAAATATTTCTTTAATAGCGTTCATAGCAGGAGTATCTCTGTTTGAACAGGTGCCGGAAAATAACTTATAAGAAAAGTCCATTAGATTTCCATTGAATATTTGTATAATTGTGTAAATAATAATAAACATAGAATACACCATGTAAGATACATATTTACGTTTAATATAATAAACACCTTGAGAATAATATATACCTAACTTAGACTGAACGTCTTGTATTGGAGGAATTCCTCCTTTTTGACTATCTTTACTGGCAGTTCTTCTAATTTCAGCTTGTGCAACTCCTTCTGCTATTCTTTCTATTTCTTCTTCTTGTTGTCTTGAAAATACAGTGGTATCGTCACTTTCGCTTTTTTTTCTAAACAAAAAATAATCTTCAAAATTATAATCACTTCCAGTTTGCTGTTTTATTTTTTCATTAATGGTTTCGTCATATTGTTGAACAGGTATATACTCGTAATCTTGTAATAAATGTAAAAAACTCAAACATTTTTCATCTTTACTAAGAGTGTCGTATTTTTTCATGAAATTAATGTTAAAAAAGTTTTCAAATTCTGTTTTATCAAATTCTTCTAAACTTTTTTCAATAAAATCTGATTTTTCAAAGTAATTTTTAATATTTGCGTCTTTAAATACCTCTTCTTTTAACACTTCATTTATAGCTGATTTAATTTCAGTCTTTTTTTTACTGGATTCATCAAGTATATTTAAAAAATAATCTTTAGACTCGTTTAATTTTTCATAGAATTTATCACTTTTTTCACTATTTGAAGTTGTATTTTTAAAAAAATCAGAATTTACAAACATATCTAATTCATCTTCACCTGATTCTTTAACTGATGGTGATGCTTCTTTTAAACTCATATAATTAATCTATAGATATTTATGCTGAACACATTTCGCATATTTCCTCTTCAACATCTTCTAAAGTATTTTTCTCAACCTTTTCAGGTTCAATTGTAAACTGTTGCGCTTGATGTCTTGCTCTTCTTCTCAAATAATAAATACCTGTTTTTAATCCTTTTGACCATGAATAAAAATGCATAGATGTAAGATTAGAATAATTAGGTTCTTCCAACCAGAGGTTAAGACTTTGGCTTTGACAAATATACGCTCCTCTATCTGCGGCCATATCAATAAGTGTTTTCATGGGTATTTCCCAAACTGTTTTATATTTTTCTTTGATATTATCTGGTATAAATTCAATATGTTGAATAGAACCATTGTTTGCAATAATATTGTTTTTAATTTTTTCGTTCCACATATCAAGTTCTATTAAATCATTCATCAAATATTTATTGGCCAAAATGAATTCTCCAGCAATGGTTCTTCTGTTATAAATGTTGCTTGTGATAGGTTCAATACACTCATTATAACCAAGAATTTGTGAAGTAGAAGCTGTAGGCATAGGGGCTAACAATAGAGAATTTCGTATACCATATGTTTTAACACTTTCCTTTAATGCATTCCAGTCATACATATCACTTGGTTCAACATTCCACATATCAAATTGAAAAATACCTTCTGATGCAGGTGAACCTTCAAATGTGCTATAACTACCAACAGTTGTTTTGCGTTCGTCCATATCTCTCCATTTATTTTTCTCAAAATCATTGAATAGATTATAGACAGTAGTATTTAAAACAACTTGGTCATATCTCTTTTGTTTAACAACATTGTATCTTTCAATCGCAATTTCATTAGATTGTTCTAAAGCTGCGTGATAAATTGTTTCAAAGATAAGTTTATTTATTTTTCTGGATTCTTCAGATTCAAAAGGAAGACCCATTTGTATAAACACATCAGCAAGTCCCTGAATTCCAATTCCAATAGGTCTATGTCTCATATTACTACGTTTGGTTTTATCAGTTGGATAAAAATTAACATCAATGATAGTATTGAGATTGTAAGTAACTACTTTGGCAATTTCATGTAATTTCTTATAGTTATACACCTTCTTTCCATCACTCTCTTCTATAAAAGCAGGCACAGCAATACTTGCTAAATTGCAAACAGCAGATTCCTTATCATCAGAATACTCAATAATTTCAGAACAAAGATTACTTGATTTAATAGTTCCAATATTCTTTTGATTAGATTTCTTGTTTGCTGCATCTTTATAAACTAAGTAAGGGGTGCCAGTTTCCATTTGAGCATCAAGTATTTGAAACCACAAATCTCTGGCTTTAAGAGTTACTCTACCCTTTCCTTCTGATTCATACTTTTCGTAAAGAGTCTCAAATTCATCACCATATACATCAGAAAGTCCAGGACACTCATCAGGACACATCAAAGTCCATTCACCATCTGTCTTCATTCTCTTCATGAACAAATCAGGAACCCATAATGCATAAAACAAATCTCTTGCTTTTAATTCTTCATCACCATGATTTTTTCTCATTTGTAAAAATATTTCAATGTCTGCATGCCAGGGTTCTAAATAAATTGCAAAGCTCCCATTACGCTTTCCGCCACCTTGATCGACATATTTTGCAGTGTTGTTAAATACTTTTAACATAGGCACAATTCCATTGGAAGAACCATTGGTGCCACGAATATGACTACCTGAAGCACGGATATTATGGATATGAACTCCAATACCACCAGCCCACTTAGAAATTAACGCACAATCTTTCAAAGTATTGTAAATTCCGGAAATACTATCGTCTTCCATGCCAAGTAGATAACAAGAAGATAATTGAGGATGAGGAGTTCCAGCATTAAATAGTGTAGGAGTAGCATGAGTAAAATATTTTTGTGACATCAAATTATAAGTTTCAAGTATCTTGTCAATATTTTCGCTATTTCCATGAATACCAATACTTACTCGCATCCACATATGTTGGGGTCTTTCTATAGTGATCTTGTTAATCTTCATTAAATAAGCTCTTTCAAGAGTCTTAAAACCAAAATATTCAATTAAGTAATCTCTTGTGTAATCAATAGATTCGTCAATAGTGTCTTTGTATTTGTTGGCAACATCAATTAATTGTTTAGAAATGAGAGGACTATGTTTATCATGTTTATCTCTATAATTATATAAATCATTCATAACATCTAAAAAGGATTGTTTTGTATTTTTATGGTGATTGGATACAGTAATTCTTCCTGCAAGAATATTATAATCTGGATGAATAGAAGACATGGATGCACACTGTTCAGCGGATAATTCGTCTATTTTAGTGGTGGATATACCAGAATATAATTGGTCAATAACTTTCATAACAAGAGAAGTATAATTAATTTTTATTCCTACTTCTGTTCCGATTCTTTTGATACGATTTAATATTTTATCAAAAGCAACAGTTTCTTGGTCACCATTTCTCTTTGTTACTATCATTTCATCATCATCAGTTTGTAATTGTTCCATTATAAATATTTTACTACGAAAATTTTATATTGTTTTAAAAAATTAAACTAATAATATTAGACTACAAGTTTAAAAAAATAGAAATAAACGATAAAATTATTCATTTATTTAAAATACATACTCATTTCAACTCCATTAATTTTATATCCACATTTTTGATAAAATTTTATTAAATTTTCATCACAATTTAAAATACATTTATAACAATTTATATCAAGTTTACTAAAATCGGTTAAATATTCTATCATTAATCTTCCCAGCTCTAATCCACGATATTGTTTATCAATAACAATGTCTTCTATGTGACCTACTTTTCCATAATTATGGATAATCTTATCTTCTATTAATAGAGTTCCAGTTCCAATAATTTTTTGAGAATCAACATCTTCAATTATACAAATGTAATGCTTATTTCCTAAACTATTAACAAATAATCTATTTTTATTTTCATCAAATTTATCAACGTTGGTAATAGACAATTGATTAAGAAGATTAAAATATTCGTTGGTAAAATCAGTTAATTCAATTTGACGAATACAAAAACTTTTTCCTTTTAATGAAAAAATAGTTTTTTTCATTTATATTATGTTTCCATTTTCATCCAGACGAATCAGACACACATTATCCTGTTTTTTAATATTTGTTTTATAAACATTTGAACTATTGTCAAGAACAACGTTTGTTTGTTTTCTTTTCTTTGCTGCTCTGTGTTCATATCCAGATTTTCTCTCTTCCAAAATAATATTCCAACATTCTTCTATTTTTGAAATTGCATTCTCAAACCATATCTTATTTCTTGGAATAGTAACACATGAATATTCGTCCAAAAACCAGTAAATAGGAGTAAATAAAGCCAAACCCTCATCTGATTTAATATTCTTTGTCTCATTTATCCATTTTTCAATGTCGGTTTTATTATTTTCAATATGTATTGGTTTATAAACGTATTTTGGAACACTTGGTTTAAAATGTGAGAAATCTTCAACATTATCTGTAAGAATTGGTTTTTCAATGAAATGCAATATAACACCTTTATAATCATGTGTATGTGTGTCATTATAAAAATCTTCCTCGGATGTATATTCTTTAAATCTGGTTTCAACAAAATCACACAGTTCCAAGTCACATGTTTCCATTTGAATCTGAGTTTGCACCCAATATTCATTCTTGGGTATACCTGTAATTTCACGATTCACAATGTTTTTAATTTCTAACATTCTTCCATATTTCTGACTGTTTTTGTCAACAATAATACCATCTGGAGACGCACCAATAAAACTATATTTTGGATGTTGTATACATCCGAATTCTTCAACTTGTGTTTGGTACATATCTTCATAAATCATAGTTGTAACAGGTTCATATTTGATACCCCAATGAAGACTTCCTCCACTAAAAGAACTGAACATTTCACATTTTGATATATCAATTGGCTTACATTTTTCGTAAATTAAACTGTTTTGCTGTGATTGACTACCAAATATTTTCCATAAACTACTGGCACTAATTAAATTATGTCTAAATTCATACCATTCGTTTGTTTTTTGCTTTGGTTGAGGAATGTTTCTAAGTTTGTTGATTTGATTTTCAATAATAGCTTTATCTTCATAAGATAAATCATTCATTGTTTCAATAGTCATGGTTAATGACCGTTTTGGAATATCTATTCGTTCAAACTCAATTTCAACAATTTGCTCAACTAAATCGTATACTTCTTCATATTCTTCATCATTTGATTCAAAATAATTATTTAATGATGAAGATAGGATATTGTATATTTCTTCACACAATTCATTTTGCATAGTTGAATTAAGAATATTAAACAAATTATCTTGTAATAATTCTGAAATTATTTCTTGAATTGTTATATATAATTCAATCCAATCATCTTCAGAAATATTTTTCATGTATAGTTTTTAGTGATTATAAATTTATATATCTAACGAGAAAATATTTATATTCAATTTTACTTAAACGTTCTAATTATACTTTTCCAATGATTTATTCTGGATAAAGATTGTTGTTTTAAAATGGAAGCTTGTTGTTTTGTATAATCAAACGTAAATAGATTGTCTTTTTCATGTTTTAACATTCTATTGTTAAATAGTTCAACAGATTCATCATATGCTTCAAATATATTGTCATTTTTGTTATACAGATGGTAAATAATTGCTCTGTCAAAATCATACGCAGCTAATAAATCTGCTTCTCTAACTACATGATAAGCTTTTTGATATTTACCTAACTCAGGAAAACCATTTTTTTTAACTTTTGAATAAGACATAGTATCAATAATGTTATGGACAGCGTCAATTTCAGTATTGGTAATAGTAGGATATAAAAAGTTATCTATTTTTTCTATACTTTCTTGTTCATTCATGTATTTTTTATCACACATATCGTGAATTGCAGATGAAATATAGATGATTCGTTCATGTGGTATAATTTCTGGATTTTTTATATTTTCAGCCCTATAAATATTATAGGCATTATGTAGTGTATTAAAACTATGCATAATTCCATGTGATTCATCCATATTATTTGCTTTTGTAGTTAACATAACAAAACGCACAAGATTTTCAAAAAGTTTCATAATATACATTTTACTTTTTACGGTTTAAATTATTTTACTTATGCATTTATAAATTATTAAATTTCAAACAACCATAATATATTATATATTGCTTATAATATATGGATAGTCAAATAGTAACAGTTGCAACTCACAAACAAGGATTGTTTGAAGATTTAATAAATAATAGATTTAATGAAAACGTAAAAGTCTTAGGATTTGGTAAAAAATGGACCGGATTTAAGATGAAGGTGGAACTCATTTATGAATATATCCAAAATTTACCGGATGAGAATATTATTTTATTTTTAGATGGGTTTGATTCAACAATTAACGGCACCTTAGAAGAAGCAATAAAAATTTTTAAAACAAAAGATTGTAAAATTCTTTTTTCTAATGACAGTAATTCAGATTTTATAATTCCTGGACTTGCCAATTTAGTGTTTCCAAATTATGAAGATGGAGTAATTATAAATTCTGGAATGTATATAGGTTATGTAAAGTTTTTAAAAATTCTATTCAAAGAACATTTAAAAGAAAACTGTAATGATGACCAAGTTGTAATTAATAGAATATCAAAAAAGTTTGATTTTATTAAAGTA
>MDSV01164170.1_pt1 | contig 11444 bp, 13 predicted proteins | sample 810851 | NCBI WGS metagenome assembly MDSV01 (sample SAMN05326640, study PRJNA326480) | marine metagenome | isolation source: seawater | place: Atlantic Ocean: North East | collected 2012 | reverse complement strand
TAACGCTATCGTTGATGTAATTTGTAAAGTTGAAGACAAATTTATTACTCAAAATAATTTGACAAAAAGTACAATGAAGCTTGTTGATGAGACTGAATTCAGAAAAATATTATCTGCATTAGATATAGAACGAACTATTTCTGGCGGATCAGTAGCAAACTCAATTGTGGGACTTTCACAACTTAAAAATAAAGTAGGTTTTATTGGCAAAATAAGTGATGATGATTTAGGTGCTAAATATGAGGAAGGTTTAAAAAAAGAAAACGTACAGTTCTTCTACTCAAAAAAAAAGGAGACGATTCCTACTGGAACCTGCTTAATATTAATTACACCTGACTCCGAGAGAACCATGATAACTTTTCTTGGAACTGCAGGAAAAATTAATGAGAATGACATTAATACAAATGTAGTGAAGAATAGTGAAATTTTATTTCTTGAAGGATATCTTTGGGATGAAGGTGAACCAAAGAAAGCTTTTGAAAAAGCCATAAATTATGCAAATAAAGTCGCAATGTCTTTGTCAGACTTATTCTGTGTAGAGAGGCATAAGTCTCATTTTTTAGATTTAGTTAAAAATAAATTGGATATTACATTCGCAAATGAACAGGAAATAATGTCTTTAATTGATGTTAAAAAATTTGATGAAGTGATTAATTTTGCCAAAGAGATAAATAGTTTAATTGTTATTACTCGGGGAAGCAAAGGGGCAGTTGCAATCAATAAACACGAAGTCGTGGAATGTTCTGCAAAGAGTAACCTTAAAATTAAAGATTTAACAGGTGCAGGAGATTTATTTGCGAGTGGTTTTTTACATGGATTAATAAATAGTAAATCTACAAAGGAAAGCTTAGAAACTGGAACAGAAATGTCTTCAAGAGTAATTCAAATTATTGGGGCAAGACTTTAATAAATTTATTTTTTTCTTCTTTTAAAACTCCCTTTACCTTTCTTAGGTTTAACGACTCTTTTCCTATACTTGGATGTAAAAAGATCCTTGGCTATCTTATTTCTTTTTTTCAAAGATAATAACCATCTTTATTGTTTAAAATAAACTTATCATCTTTGAACCTATCAATAATTTTTTTTCGTAATCTATATATATGTGTTTCAACAGTATGTGTATCTGCATCAGATGCATAATTCCAAACTGAGGATAAAATATCATCTTTCGATATTGGTTTTTTTTTATTTAAAAACAATTCAAGAAGTTGAACCTCTTTTTCTGTAAGTATTATATTATCATCAGACCTAGATAATTTTTTTTCATTTTTGTTTAAAAGATAATTTTTTACAATTATTGAAGAATTAAGGTTAAATTTTCTTTTCGCAACTGCGCTCTCCACAATGCTATTAATTTCTTTTATAGTGGTAGGCAATTCTAAGTTAGCATCACAGACATCTGTAAAATCTTTTTTGTTTCCTGCACAAATATTTATGGATTTATTGTTTTGAATGTACTCTTTAAGTTTCTTGTCCAGCAAGGCATCAACATGAAATATAATAATATTAGAGTTATTATTTAGATCATCTGACAAACAATTAAACTTTAAAAACATTTTTAATTCATTTAAAGTTGAAATAAATGAAGAAGGACCAAGAATTCGAACGTTTAACTTGTGCATATAATAATTAATAAAAAATATCTAACCTTTAACGACTATAGAGCAAAATGTTCCATAGGTAAAAGGGGAATTGGGATTAAAAAAAAGGAGGGTGATTTAATTACTCCTGAAGGCAAATATAAGATTAAGTATATTTTGTATAGAAAGGACAGAGTTAAATTGCGATCTAAAATTAAAAAAATTATAATCAAAAAAAATATGGGTTGGTGTGATGATCCACATTCAAAGCTTTATAATAAACTTATTAATTTGCCTTCAGAACACAGATACGAAAAACTTTATAAAAAAGAAAATGTCTACGATATTATTATAGTTTTAAATTTTAATATGAATCCCATAGTTAAAAATAAAGGTAGTGCAATTTTCATTCATGTGGCCAAAAAAAATTATAAAAAGACTGAGGGATGTGTAGCAATTAAAAAAGTACATCTTTTGAAAATTACCAAAGATTTAAAAAAAAATACTAAAGTTTTGATCGTGAACCAAAAATAGAACTTCCGATTCTTACAAAAGTTGATCCATGTTTCACTGCCTCCATATAATCAGCAGACATGCCCATACTTGTATGTTCTAGAGCTAAAGTTTTATTTAAGTCGGCTAGTGATTTGAAATACTTTTCTGCATTATCTTTCAAAGGCGGTATTATCATTAAACCTAGAATTTTAAGATTAATTTCATTTACACAATAATTATAAAATGCTTCCAACTCACCAACTGGTATTCCTGATTTCTGAATTTCGTTACCAATATTTACTTGGATGAAATAATTTAAATTTTTATTTAAATTTATCTCATGTTTAGACAATGTATCAGCTAATTTTTGATTGTCTAAAGAATGAATATAATCAAAAAGTTTTACAGCATCCTTAGCTTTATTGCTCTGTAGTTTACCTATCATATGTAGTCTTATATTTTGGTTATCTTTTTTAAGATTTGACCATTTTGCAATTGCTTCTTGAACCTTATTTTCTCCAAAATGTTGGTGACCATGATTTATCAAAGGACTGATATGCTCTAATGTAAATGTTTTGCTTACAGCTATGATATTAACTGGTTTAAAGGGTTTCAAAGATGATATACTCAATTTTATTTTTTCAAAGCTATCAACTATTGTGTTCATATGTTTATTCTAAAAAATAAATATTTTTTAATTATTGAAAATATCAAAGATATAGATTTAAAAAACATAAAAAAACGTAATAAATTTTCAATAATTTACAGAAATAATAAAAAGTTAGATAAATTACATGATTTGTTAGGATTCAGACGAAAATGTAAAGCGAAAGCAATTAAATTTTATATTTCAAATGATATTAATTTGGCAATTTTACTCAATTCAGATGGAATATATTTATCCTCTTTTAACAAAAATCTAAGATTTCTGAATTACAAAAAATTTAACTTTGAAATAATTGGTTCTGCTCATAATTTTAAAGAGATTTTTACAAAGAAAAAACAAGGTTGTAGTTCTATTCTACTTTCTAAGTTATTTTTAGTTGATTATGATAAGAATTCTCCTTATCTCGGTGTTATTAAATTTAATAATTTTTCTAAAATATCAAAGAAGATAATTCCTCTTGGTGGTATTAAAATTGATAATTTATCCCATTTAAATAATATTTTTAGCGAGGGTTTTGCTCTTTTGTCTGAGATAAAAAAAAAGCCGGCTAAAATATTTAACCGGCTTTTTTAAATAAGATCTTAAGTTAATTAAAACGCAGTTTTAACACTTAAAGTTCTTGTATCGTCATTTGTACCTGTTGCCCAACCAGAGTTATCTGTTTTAGCATCTTGTATACCAAGAGTTAGACCACCAACTGTGTAAGCCACGTTGATAGCTTTTGTTTCTTGTTCTACAGTTGTACCAGCAGAGTGTAAGTGTTTTACTGACTCAATTATGTTGTATGAGATAGCAAAATCATCATTCACTGCGTAAGCGATACCTAAGATATCATCTTTATAGAATGCTTTTTGAGCTTCTGTAAGTGCAGCTGTACCAACATTTTGGTAAGCTTTCTTTTGGTAACCTACAGATAGAGGACCTACTGGCATTACTACTGCTACTGTACCACCTTCTTTTGGTGTACCGTTTGCAATTCTAGAATCACTCTCATTGTAACCTAGAGTAATTTTAGCTCCACCTAGTGGAGATCCACCTATTACTGGTAATCCTGATAGAGGAATTCCAACATTGATACTTTGAGCTGAGTCAGCTGTGTAGCTGTCTGTACCTGAAGCACCTTTTTCGTTGTTAGTTGTTCCGTCTAATTTTGGATAGTAATTGTATGCAACAGAAATACCTGTTCCACCTAAATCACCGTTAGCAAAGCTTAAGCTCATTGAACCGTCCATACCTGAACCAAAGTCTGCTGCAGCATAGTTACCAGAACCTGAACCGTTCGCTTCTTCAAATGCTGATGGTGTAATATCATCAACAGCGTTTGCTGCGTCACCTGAGTTTCCGATTCCGATTGTACCGATGTCTGCTGCTATTTTGAACGTATGGTCTGCACCAGATTCACCTAAAAAAGTTCCATCTGTAGCCATTGTCCATGTAGCTGTACCGAAGTCTGTATCAGTTGAACCTGAGAACGTTAGGTCTGTATTCATACCTAATGGGTTACCAGTGTTATTGTCCTGATTAGACTGATATGTAGCTTGCATAGAACCAGTTACTGACAACTCACCTGCTTGAGCAGATGTGAATGCGAATAAACCAGCTATAAGAGCTACGATTATTTTTACTTGTTTCATTATTTCTCCTATTATTATTTATAAAAAAAATATATTTTTTATATTTCAAGTGTTTTAAGCTAAAAGGCTTGTAAATAATGCTATTTATTGCTAATAATAACCTTTTTAAGCTAATTGTTGTATTTTTATCACACATAAAATAGGCCATTTTTTATCACTTTTAGCTTATTTGACATAATTGCTATATATTATTTTGATCTTTGGTAAAAAATGAAAAAAAACATAAATTTCTTAGTTATTTTCAGCTTAATTTTATTACTCTTCAGTTCCTGTGGTATTGGCAAAAAATTAAAAGATTTTCACGAACCTGTTGACTTGAGAAATTCGCCTTTAGATCCAGATGAAAGAGCTAGACGAAATATTGAAGAAGGACGAGGTATTTCTTTAGGAAGTATAGGGAATAATAAAACAACTTATGAATTTAGTACTTCAAATCCTATGTGGAGAGCTTCACTTGAAGTTTTAGATTTTATGCCTCTCACAACAGTTGATTATTCCGGAGGAATGATTATTACAGATTGGTATTCTGACAATGCCAACAATGATGAGTCTTTAAAAATATCAGTTAGATTTATGTCCAATGAACTTAGGTCGGACAGTTTAAAAATATTAGTGCATAGAAAGAATTGCAAAATATCAGATAATTGTGCGATAACCTTGTTGCCTAACAATTCTAAGATAAATTCCGAACTTTTATCAGTTATACTTCAAAAAGCTGCGTTGCTTAAAGAAGCTTCTAAAAAGAAACCAGCTAAAAAATAGTTAATATTTTATGGAGCGTTATAATTTTTTAGCTGTTGAAAAAAAATGGCGTGAAAATATTTCAGCCAACAAAGTGCTCAATCCGACAGCTAAAGAGAAATTTTATTGTTTAGAGATGTTTCCTTATCCTTCAGGAAAAATTCACATGGGTCATGTAAGAAACTATACGATAGGAGATGTTGTTGCTAGATACAAGTATTTAAATAAATTTAATGTTCTACATCCAATGGGCTGGGACGCTTTTGGTTTACCTGCTGAGAATGCATCTAAGCAAAATAATTTACACCCTAAAAAATGGACTGAAAAAAATATTGCTACAATGAGAAATCAATTGAAATTACTTGGTCTATCCATTGATTGGAATTCTGAGATATCAACTTGTGATCCTAAGTACTATAAACACCAACAATCTCTATTTATTGACTTCTATAATAAAGGTTTGATTTCTAGAAAAGAAACTTATGTAAATTGGGATCCTGTCGAGAATACAGTGCTAGCCAATGAACAAGTGATTAATGGTAAAGGATGGAGATCTGGCGCTGATGTTGAAAGAAAAAAATTATCTCAATGGTTTTTTAATATTACAAAATTTTCAGACGATCTTTTAAATGATTTGGATAAGTTAGAGGGGTGGCCAAATAAAGTTTTAACGATGCAAAAAAATTGGATTGGTAAATCTTTTGGTTGCGAAATTGATTTTAAAATTCATGATGAAAAACAAACAATTAGAGTTTTTACAACTAGACCAGACACTATTTTTGGAGCAAGCTTTATAGCTTTATCTAATGATCACCCATTGAGTGAAAAATTTAATAATGACAAGGAATTTTTAAATTTTAAAAAACAATGCGATAAAACAGGTACTACAGAGGAAGCTTTAGCTAATGCTGAGAAACTAGGTTTTAATACAAAGTTACACGTCACACACCCTTTCATTAAAAACAAAAAAATTCCAATTTATTTTGCTAATTTTGTTCTTATGGATTACGGAACTGGTGCGATTTTTGGTTGTCCTGCTCATGACCAAAGAGATTTTGATTTTGCAAAAAAATATAATTTAGAAATAATTCAAGTCGTTTCAAATGATTCTGAAGAAAAATTAACAGAAGCATATACGGGAGATGGGGTTTTAATAAATTCCTCTTTTTTGAATAATCTAAGTATAAACGAAGCAAAAGAAAATATTATAAATAAAGTTGAAAAGGACAAAATTGGGAAAAGAAAAATTTTATTTAGATTAAAAGATTGGGGTATTTCTAGACAACGTTACTGGGGATGCCCAATCCCAATGATTTATTTAGAAGATGGAAGTGTTGAGCCGGTAGATAAAAGTGAGTTACCGATATTGCTACCAGAAGATATTGATTTAACATCTCAGGGAAATCCACTTGAGAAACATCCTACATGGAAACTTACAACTCATAAAAAATCCAAAAAGAAAGCTGTTAGAGAAACAGATACACTGGACACTTTTGTTGACTCTTCTTGGTATTTTCTAAGATTTTGCTCTCCTCAAAATGAATCATCACCTTTTGATTTGGATAAAGTACGTTATTGGATGCCAGTTGATCAGTATATTGGTGGAATTGAACATGCAATCTTACACTTATTATATTCAAGATTCTTTACCAAAGGTATAAATAAATTTAATAAAGATTTTAAAATTTCAGAACCTTTTAAAAATTTATTTACTCAAGGAATGGTTTGTCACGAAACTTATAAGGATAATCAAGGTAATTGGCTCTACCCTGAGGAAGTTGAAAAATTTGATAGTAAAAAAGCGGTAAAAAAAATTGATAGTAGCAAAGTTGTTATTGGTCCTTCTGAGTCAATGTCTAAATCAAAAAAAAATACAATAGATCCCGAGACTATGATTCAACAATATGGTGCGGATGCAGTTAGGTGGTTTATATTATCTGATAGCCCGCCAGAAAAAGATATTCAATGGTCTGATATAGGTGTTATTTCCGCTAATAAGTTTTTACAAAAATTGTGGAATTTAAATTTAGTTATTATTAATAGGAAAGAACCAGAAAACGATAATGTAATAACAAAAAAATTTAATTCTGAAATTGAATTGATGGTAGCTAAAATAGATAAATCTATTAATGAATTTAAGTTTAATGTATCTATAGCTCTATTCTATGAAACATATAAAATATTCAATAAATTTTTAGAAACAAATATTAATAAAAAGACCTTTGTTAATAACCTTACCAAAATAATGAAGCTATTAATACCTTTTGTACCACATCTGGCAAATGAGTGTTTAGACTTATTGGGTTGTGAAAATAGAAATGAATGGCCAAATATTAAAACAGATTTAGATAACAATATTAAGTTTGCTGTTCAAATAAATGGCAAAACGAGAGATATTATTTCTATAAAAAAAGATTTGAAAGAAGAGGATATTTGGAATCTAATGACTAAAAACGCGAAAATAAGCAGATTTTTTAAAGATAAAGAAATTATAAAAAGAATTTTTGTAAAAAATAAAATTATAAATTACATAATTAAATGACAAAAAAATATCTCCTATCCATAGTGCTTATAATTATTTTATCTAACTGTGGATTTAAAACAATTAAAACAAATCTTTATAATTTTTCATTAGATGAAATAACAGTATCGGGGGATAAAAAAATCAATTTTATTTTAAAAAATAAATTAAAAACAGTTAGTAATAAAAATGAAAATAATATTAAATTAAATATAAATTCTCAAAAATCAAAAAATATTAAAGAAAAAAATATAAAAAATGAAATAACTAAGTATTTAATTACAATTTCAGTTAGTGTTGATTATAATATCATTGAATTTTCCAAAATTGGTAATTTTAAAATTGAAAAAAGTAGGAGCTATGATGTTGAAAAACAATACTCCCGGACTATTACCAATGAAAAGAATTTAATAGAGTCATTAACTAAAGAGATTTCTGATGAAATAACTAATACCCTAATTGTAATTACTAATGATTTATAAAAGTTACATAGTTGAAGATAATATCAATATATTAAAAAATAATTTTACTTTATTTTACGGTGAGAATTTAGGGTTAATCGACGACTTAAAAAAAAAATTATTGAAAAAAGCCCTAATATTGAAATAATAAGATTTGATCAAGAAGAAATAATTAAGAATGAAAATTTAATATTCGATCAGATCAATAATCAATCTTTATTTGAAGTAAATAAAATTATTTTTATCAACGATGTAAATGATAAATTAATTAAACTTATTGAAGAAATACATTCAAATATAAATGCGAATAAAGTTTTTCTTTTTGGCGGGATGTTAGACAAAAAATCAAAGTTAAGATCATATTTTGAAAAATCTAATAATTGTGATTTAATACCTTGTTACAAAGACAATGATGTAAGTATTAGAAAAATAATACTAAAAAAACTAAAAGGTTATAATAATTTATCACCTTTAATTATAAACCTTTTAATAGCCAATAGTGGAAATGACAGATCTAAACTCAATAACGAACTAAACAAAATTCAATTATATTTTCCAAACAAGGTTATTAAAAGTGAAAAAATTGAGGAGTTGTTAAATGAAAAAACTGAAGAAGATTTTGATATAATTAAAGATGCAGCTCTAAAAGGAGATAGAAATTCAACTAACAATCTTCTTAGCAATATTATATTTGAAATTGAAAAAATTCCTCTTTATTTAATGAAGATTAATACAAGACTTAACACAATAAAAGAAGTTCTTAATACAACTAAAAATCAAAATTTAGAATTAGGTATTAGTAAAATCAAGCCGCCAATTTTTTGGAAAGATAAACCAAGCTTTATGGAACAGGCAAAAATATGGAACACAAATAAAATAATTCTTGCTTTAAATAAAACATACAAACTTGAGCTACATACTAAATCAACCAATAATTTAAATAAAAATATTTTATTAAAAAAATTATTATTAGATATTTGTCTTCTAGCTAATACTTAGTAAGAAGTTTTGAAATAAGATCGAATTGTTCCAGATCCTTGTATTCAATAACAACTCTTCCAGAATTATTTTTTTTATTTAAAATGTTAACTTTTAGACCAAGTGTTTTTTCTATTTTTTCTTGAGCTTTTAAAATATTAGCATCATATTTATTTTCTGGCTTTATATTTTTTTTTGATTTTACTAAATACTCTACTTTTCTTGCGCTATAATTTTTGGCAACAATTTCTTCTGCTATAGAAGAAGCACTCCCAATTCCAATTAAAGGCCTTGCCTGTCCAGAAGTTAATGTGCCTTCCTCTAACATAGCAACAACATCTTTAGGCAAAGTTAATAATCTTAAAGTGTTGCTTATATGGCTTCTACTTTTTGACATTAGTTTTGAGATACTTTCGTGATCGTACTTAAACTCTTCATTTAATCTTTTATAACCTCTCGCTTCTTCTATCGGATTCAAATCGTCTCGCTGTATATTTTCTACAATCGCAACTTCTAAAGATTCTACATCAGTTAAATCCAAAACAGTCACAGGTACCTCGTGTAAACCAGCTCTTTGAGCTGCTAGCCATCTTCTTTCTCCTGCAACGATTTCATATTTTCCAGATTGTGATTTGCTTTCTCTTACTGCTATAGGCTGAATTATACCATTTTTCTTTATAGAATTAGACAATTCTTCAAGTTTTTCCTCACTAAAATGCTGCCTTGGCTGATATGGATTTCTGCTTAAATCGCTGATCGAAATAGTGTTTGATTGCTTAATTTCTTGTGGCTTATCTTTAGGTTTTTCATCGCCAAAGAGCGCTGACAATCCTCTGCCTAATCCTTTTTTCTTTCCACTCATGCAGCACTCTCTATTTTGTTTCTAAATTCTTCGGCTAATTTAAAATAAGACTTGCTACCAACACAGCTTTTATCATAAATAACACAAGGTAAACCGTGTGAAGGAGCTTCTGATAATCTTACATTTCTTTGAATAACAGTTTTGTAAACTTTATCTTTAAAGTAATTTCTTGCCTCTTTGTCTACCTCTGATGAAAGTTTATTTCTTTTGTCAAACATTGTTAATAAAATTCCTCTTATTGAGAGTGTTGGATTAAGATTTTCTTTTATTCTATCAATGGTTTTAACAAGCTGTGTAATTCCTTCCAAAGCAAAAAACTCTGTTTGAAGTGGAACTAATAACTCATCTGATGCCACTAATGACATAATGGTTAGTAAGCTTAATGAAGGCGGACAATCTATAAATATGTTGTCATACTTTTTAAGTAACCCTAATTTTTCTGATGCTAGTATTTCTTTTAAAACAAATGCTCTTTTTGAGTCATTTGCTGTTTCAACTTCTAAACCGGATAGATTTACATGTGACCCTATGATATCTAAATTTTGTATATTAGTTTTTTGTATCGTTTGTCCTAGACTAATTTTTTTTATTAATAAGTTGTAAACATTTTTATTATCATCACTATTATTTTTACCAAATCCTGTTGTTGCGTTCCCTTGTGGATCCAAATCGATAACTAAATTTGTATGACCCAAAATGGACAGTGATGCAGCTAAATTTATCACCGTTGTTGTTTTGCCTACTCCGCCTTTTTGATTAATTACCGAAATTATTGTTGTCATTTTTTAAAATCGACTATAATTATTTTAGAATCGACATTTGTTATACTATTTTCAAGTTTATAATCGTATTTTTGCTTTTTGAAAGCTTTTTTTAAATCTTTCTGTGCGTTTTGACCTTTTAAAATTATTAATTTATGGGGCTTTTTAGCAATTTCACGTGAAACTTGTATTATTGCATCTAGTTTCTTAAAGGCCCTACTTACTATATAGTCTGTGTTAATAGAGTATTCATAAACATTACCAAGGATTTCAATTTTTAAAGATAATCTATCACTAATATCTCTCAAAAAAGCTCTTTTAACTGGTGATTTTTCAAATAATTTCACGTGAAAGTCCTTATTTTTGTTAAATAAAGCTAAAATTAAGCCGGGAAAACCGGCTCCAGAGCCTAGATCTGACAAAGAGCTTTTTGAGAAGTCAATAAATTTTATTAGTTGGGCTGAATCAAGAATATGTCTGTGCCAAATTACCTGTTCAGTGCTTTTGGAGATAAAATTATGCTTTTTATTGGCTTTAAGCAATTCGTTGATGAATATTTTTATGTCAGATATATTTTTTGCAGTATAGTTTAGTTGATTTTGAAGAGTTCTTATAACTTCTTGTTCCTGCATTAAGCAGTAGCTTTAAATTTTAATTTTTTAATGTGAGATAATAAGATTATTATAGCTGCTGGCGTGATACCGTCTATTCTAATTGCCTGTCCTAACGTTTTAGGCCTTATAG
>MDSV01075433.1_pt1 | contig 11444 bp, 6 predicted proteins | sample 810851 | NCBI WGS metagenome assembly MDSV01 (sample SAMN05326640, study PRJNA326480) | marine metagenome | isolation source: seawater | place: Atlantic Ocean: North East | collected 2012 | reverse complement strand
AGAAAAGTTTTGAAGAAAAATTTCTCTGAGTACCTCACTGAAATTCAAGATAAAAAAAACGGTGGACCAATTCTTATTGATTTAGATTTTAAGTTTAAAAATTCTTTATCTGAGAGAATTTTTGATGACGATATTATTAGCGATATGGTTTCTATTTATGTTGAAGAAATTATAAAATTATTTGATTTATCAAATATAAAAGAATTTGAAATTTATGTTTTAATGAAAGATGATATGGTAGAAGATGATAAAAACGACTGTATTAAAGATGGGATTCATATTCATATTTGTTTAAAAACAAAACATAGTAATCAAGAAGTACTAAGAAAATATGTTTTAAATAAAATGGATCAAGAAGTTTTGGACGATATTGAATATATAAATGATATTGAAGATATTTTTGATAAAAGTATTACAAGTGGGAATACTGGTTGGCTATTATATGGATCTAGAAAACCCGGTGGTGAAGCTTATAAAGTTAAATATAAATATGAAATATCATTGGAAAATGATGATTATGAAATTGAGAGTAAATCAATTGAAATAAATACAATTGAATTATTAAAAAAATTAAGTTTGAATTATAAAGATCATCAAGAAATTAAATTAAAAGATGAGTTTAAATCTGAAATTGCTGTATCTAATAATAACACTATAAAAAACACAATTGTTATTAAAGAAAATCATATAGGAAAGGATTGGATTATTAAAAATTTTAAAAATATATATACCGAAGATAGTTGTGATCGCGCGATAGAAATCATTTTATCAAATGAACAAAATAGTTTATCCAATATTTCTGAAATAAATAACTATGTGATGCAATGTTTGGATAAAAAATTTTATGATCCTGATTCAGAATGGATTAGAGTTTTATGGGCTATGAAAAATATTAACCCACTTTTATATCCTTTCTTTTTGAAATGGTCATCTCAATCAGATAAATTTGATTGGTCGGATGCACATAATATTGAATATATTTATAAACGATGGTGTGATACAGAACAAAATGGATTGACAGAAGGATCTATTCGCTATTGGGCTAAAATATCAAATCCTGATGAATATAAAATGATTCGTGACAATACAACGAAAGCTTTTATTGAAAATACATTATTGGGTAAAGGTACTGATCATGATATCGCAAAATTAATACATCATTTAATGTTTGATAGTTATAGATGTACATCTATAAAAGGGAATACGTGGTTCAGATTTAGAAATCACAGATGGATACCATCTGAATCGGGAACTGGTTTAAGACGAAAATTTTCATCAATGATATCACCTCTTTATATTTTAAAACAAGCTGAAATTATGGAAAAAATTAGAACAGATGATAATATGACACAAGAAGTTCAAGATAAACTTACACACGAAGCAGCAATATATAATAAAATATCAATGAGATTAAAACAAACATCGCAAAAAAATAATATATTAACAGAATCAAAGGAATTACATTTTGATCAAAAATTAGAGAACCGTTTAGATGAAAACCCTTATTTAATATGTTTTAAAAATGGAATATTTGATTTTGAGCAAAAAATTTTTAGAGACGGTATACCTGAAGATTATATTTCAAAATGTACTGGGATAGATTATATTAAAATAGATACAAACAATGAAACACATACTCAAATTATAGGTGAAATTGATGATTTTATGGCTAAATTGTTCCCAAATGAAAGATTGCGACGTTATGTCTGGGAGTATATGGCAAGTTTATTGGTGGGTACTAATCAAAACCAAACATTTAATATATTTACAGGTGTTGGTAGCAACGGTAAATCAGTATTGGTTACATTACTATCAATGGTATTGGGAGATTACAAAGGAACTGTTCCAATCAGTTTAATTACTCAAAAACGTTTAGGATTAGGTGGAACTTCTTCAGAAGTAGCTCAACTAAAAGGATTACGGTTTGCCGTAATGAATGAACCATCAAAGGGTGATGAAATTAATGAAGGCATTATGAAAGAATTAACGGGTGGTGATCCAATTCAAGCAAGAGAATTATATAAATCTTCTATAACATTTGTCCCCATGTTTAAAATGGCTTGTTGTACAAATACATTGTTTGATATTAAAAGTAATGACGAAGGTACTTGGAGAAGAATAAGAGTTGTTGACTTTGAATCATGTTTTAAAGAAAACCCTAGCATGGATCCTAAAGATAACGAATTTAAAAAAGATAAATCATTGGGGAAAAAATTTGCTAGTTGGGCACCAATATTTGCCAGTAAAATGATAGAAATTGTTTTAAGAACGAATGGAAAGGTAGAAGATTGTGAAGAAGTATTACAAGCTAGTAAACAATATCGTGAAAATCAAGATTATTTGGCGAAATTTATGAGTGAAAAAATTAGACCTTGGGTTTACAATGATAATAATCCAGAAAAAGAAGAAAATAAGATATCCAAAACAAATATTCAAAATGAATTTAAGGAGTGGTGGAAACGCGAATATAACACACGCTGTCCAAAAGGTCAAGAACTTGTAAATTATTTAAATATTAAATTAGGACCTTACACAAAAAGAGGTTGGTGGGGTTATGAAATTATTTATGATGAATATGATGATTAAAAATAATATTAATAAATTATTAATAATATTTTTAATTTTTAGTTTGATCATTTTCTTTTTTTATTTGATCATTTTTACTTTCCATAGTAATATTGTCCATTGATATAAATGCCGTAGGTGTTGTTATTATTTGTAATAATTTTTTTACAATTTTAAATCCGCCAAAACCAATACCTATTATAATAAATATAAAAAATGTATATAAAACATCTAATTTAAAATGACCAATATTTTTAACAATCATATCAAAAATCATTTTTAAAATTAAAAATGGAAATATAATTAAAAAAACTAAAAATGCTACAATTTTTTTATTTTTATGTTGTTTTTTATAAATTAGCAATATGACTAAGATACCAATTAAAATAAAATAAATATATTTTAAATATTTTTTTAATATTGATTTTAAACCATAATCTTTATTATAAAATTCTACTAATCTCTTATTGACACCATCTGTCTTTTGAATTTCATATAATTCATTATCCATTCTTCTTTCTTGACTTTTGTATATTGTTTCAATATTTTGTAAATTATTTTCTGTGTTTATTAAATTTTGTATGTTTTCTTCTTTATTTTTCAGAATAGATTTTAAATTTATTAAAAACCTTAAAGTATTATTAATTTCATCATTTAATACTAAATTATCTTTTTCATTTATTATAATGGGTTCTAATCTTTTTTCTTCAGGTTCATCACGAATTCTATAGTTGTCAACCATTTTTCTTAAATCTTCAATATTGTTCGGCATATTAAATCTTCTATTTGCCATAATTAATATTAGATTAGAAATTAATTAACAGTTGAATATTTTAAACTTGTATTTTTAAAAGTGCTGTTGTTTAAATTGTTAGAAGGGAATATATTTTTACAAGATTTACAACTACTTGTATTTAATAATGCAAATCCTTCTGTTGGTTTATTAGTAACCGATTCATTCTCCAATGTGGTATCTTTACATTCAACGCCTAATAAATCATTTATATTAAATGTATTTTCAGTTACTTTATCAACAACATCATTTTTCTTAGGGAATCTAAATTTACTATAATCAATATTATCTCTCTTGAAATTCCAAAACATCTTTTTAATAATATGAAGCAAAACAATAAAACAAATAATAACCGTAAATATTTTTGTTAAAAATAATGGTAATATTTCTTTCGCGTTTAAAAATATAATTAATAATATAAAAAAAGAACCATAAACGATTACTTTTAAAATAGATTTATGTTCAGTATTTTTTGCATACTCATATTCCCCAATTTGAGCTAAACGTTGTTTATTATTTTTTTCAGCAATTAATCTTTTTTCTTCTTGTTGAGCTTTGTCTGTTTCTTTCTTTAATTGTTGAGCCATAACAGTTTGATTTCCCAATATTGCATTTGCTGAATTAACGTCATCATTAGAAGAAGTATATAAATTTTTCAATTCTGTTAATAATGTTGCTCGTGTTTGTGATAATTTTTCAATATGATTTTTTATTTTATTTTGTTCATCTTTACCTTTATTAGAACTAGCAGCTTCTTGTATTTTTGTAAATAAATATGTTTCAACAGCCTGAAGTTCTTGTAAATCTTTAATTATTTTTGTATGTTTCTCATTTAATTTAGTAGTATAATCATCATTTTTCCCCATAATTTATTATATATTATAATGTAATATAATATTATTTATATAGCTATCTTGTAATCTATATAAATTCATTTATAACTGTTTAATTTTCATTAAAGCTGATATACCAAAACCTAAAGCTAAAACAAACCAAACATATAATCTTAAATCTGTTGATTTTTTTAATAATGTTTTATCTTTTATAAATTGATTCATAGTATTTACTTTTAATGGGTCTGAATTATCTTTAATATTTGTTAAAATCGTTTCATATTTTTCATTGTCATTTCTAAATTTCATACTTTCCTCTTTTTTTGATTGTACAATTGTTTCACCTAATGCTTTTAAATCTTTAACTATATCTAAAATTTGCTTTGAAGTGTCCATCATGGTTTCGTTTAATCCTACAATTTCAGTATATTTATCTTTAAAATCATAATCATTGATGGTTGGGTTAAATAACCCTTTACCATGTATACAAGCGTTTCTTTTAGAAAGTTCCTCCCCACCTGGATCAACATTAGGTTCTTCAAATTGTGTACAAGCTGTATATTTTGTATTATGCATAATTTTATAAGGTTTGTATTGTTCTCCTAATTTTCCTTGACAACAATGATCATATGCATTGTTTCCACTCGCATCTAAAATAGCTAGCAAATCAGTTTGTGCCTTGGCAGATTGTGATGTTCCAAATTGATTTACATTGTTTCCAAACTCGTGTTTTGTATAAATTTGATTGCACGTCATCCCCTTTTTAATGTCTGTTAAATCTAATGGAAATGTATCTACTTTTCCAAATTTTTCGTGAAGTGCACAATCCATTATTTGTGGTAAATTAAGATGGCAACCGATTTTACAAGCTTTTCTTGCCATTGTCTTATATTTTGAAATAGGTATTTTATTAGAGTCTCCATCACCAAAATCAGCACGTCTAATAACAAAATCGGGGGATTTTCCCTCATCCAAACAACTTAATTTACAATTTGATACATCTGTTTGGGCTTTGTTTAAATTTTCTAAAAATATTTTATATTGATCATTATAGCTTTCCATTTTATCTTGGTATAACTGCCCTTTACTTTCTTGTTTGACTTTATAACATTTTATCTTTTCATCCACAGTTCCTGTATCACAATCATTTATATTAGTATTGCCTTCTACAAATCCTTCTATAACATTATCTTTACTATGATTTATCTTTTGTTTTAAAGATAATATATTATTTTTTCGCTCACTTATTATCCCCAATCCTTGTTTTAATGATTTAAATTTATCATTCATATCATTGTTTTGATTATTGTTGAATAAACTCATAATATATAAATATGAAATATATAAATATTAAAAAAAAAATTATTATTTTTTTAATTGATGTAACCCAAGCATACCAATTGTAATTAAACTAACCCCCCAAGCAATATAACGAAGATTTATAGATTTTACTAAATATGTATTATCCATAATAGTTGTATCTAACGAAAATATTTCCTTTTTTAAATTTTTTATTCTTTCACGTTGTTCTCTTACAGTTTCTATTAAAGTATCCAATGATTGCTTTACCTCATTTGATGCTTCTTCTGTATATTGTGTTCTTTGTGTAATACTATTTATTTCGTTTTTCATTTCTATAGCTAAATCAATTAATTTATTATTTAAAGATGTAATACTTTGTTCACCTGAATGTATAATATTGGGACAAGTTGAATTTTTATCCAACTTATCACCACTAGTTGCCATCAAATTATTAAATTCCACAGCAGGTATCCTCAACGTACGTCCACTTCTTTTTGGACAACTGTTATGGGCCAAATCTCTTGTAATATCATCTTTAAAATCATGTTTTTTGCCTTTATGGTCATACCAAGCTAAAGGACCGCCCGCTGTTCCTTCTTTCGTTATAAATACACCACCATTGGCCCATACCGCCGAACCTACCGGAGGTGGACATTTTTGAAAATAATGTCTATCATCGGTATTTTGCGGATTTGTATTTTTATGATAGCGTAAAGGTTGCCCATTTACTTCCCAAGTATTTATTATTTCAAGATCAACCTGATTTGCTTCTGTAATTCGTGGACATTCATGAGCATCAGTAGTAGCATTCCATCCTTCTTGTCCCTGTTTTCCCCATTTTCCAGTAGGAGGTACTTCTAATTTCCTTTTTACACCCTTTGTAGTAATATAAAATATTTCATCGTGCCCTTTTGCTTTTATTGTATTTCCGTAATATTTTTTAATATTATTTTTATCCGACAGTGATGAATTTAAATGTTTATTATATGCGATTTTATAAGAAGTTAAAGTTTTTCTAAAATCATCAATTAATGTTTCCATTTTTGTTTTATCATCGTTACCACTACTAGTTGCTCCTTCTATTCCAATATAATTACTTTTTCCTATATTTTTAACAGCTTTATCAAACATTGTTTGCATTATTTTAAACTGTTCCCCTTGTTTTAATGATGCTTTATTACTTGATGTAAACATATATTATATACTTACATTAAATAAAGAAAACTAAATTTATAATTTTAATAATTTATAAATAAAAAAACCTAAAACACCATATGATAATAAATAATACATAATATAAAAATTTTCTTCAATATTTCTATCATAAGAATCAATTTTTAAAATATTAGTAGCTGTACTTACATTTTTCCCCATTTTATAATTTTCATCGGCAATTTCGTATAAATTTTTTGAATCATTTATTTCTAAATTTGTATGTTTAAATGATTGTTGTAAATCGTCTTCCATATATTTTATGGTTGGTTCAATTAGATTGGCTTTACCTTTAATTTTAGTTAAATCTCTATAAATATCATCTATTAATCGTATTTGATTATGAGGTACATCAACTTGTTTATCTCCTCCGATGGTAGCAGTACGGGTACCTCCAGCTTTTTTAATATCTGTGTAAGAACTGTCATATGCTATAGACCAATTATTTTTGTTCTCGGGATGACCACCATTCTGCTCACGTATTTTTTTTTCAAAAAAATCTTTCCAATTTTCCAATTGTTTTATATCATTATTTACCCAGTTGTTTAATTGTGTAAATATTCTTACAGGCATTTTTATATATATTTTACATTATATTAATTACATAAACGATAATATTTTGAACGGATAGATGTTGTACTTGGTCTTGTAATTTCACATAATTCACCCGGTCTTAATCCTATTATACTAGCAGTTGCATCAAATCTAGATATTTCGGGCATTTGATTGTCATTCGTAATTTTATATTTTTCATAATGGATTTTTTTTTCTTGTTCTGTCATAATTCTATGTGGTGGCACATAAATATGGTCTAAATGATTAAATAAATAATGTTTTACTTTTTTAATATTTATAAAAATTTTATCTTTAACATATACAAAATTCATTATTTCTTCTAAAGTTTTATTAATATTTTGATTTTTAATAATAATTAATAATTCATCTCTTGGTGTTAAAATGTCTTCTAAATGAAATAAATCATCAATATATTCATAAATTTTTTGTTGATTTAATGTAGACAAATGATATTTTACATAAATATTTTTTTTATTTTTTGGATTTGTTAATAGCATATCTAATTGTTTATTATTAAACATTATTTGTATCTCACTTATACCAAAAAATTTATAATCATCTGTAACAAATCCTCTTTTTTCTAAAATATCTAATAAAATTCCACGAGATTTATGTAATTTAGATATAAATGATGAACTAGAACTTTTTTGTGAATTCATAATTATATAAATAATATTAATAAAATTTTAAATAATTATTTTTCAATTTAAAATTTTTATTTAAAGTTTTTTAATGTCTTTATCTTTTTCAACAGTTATTTCTTTTTGTTTTGCTACATTTAACATACGTAATTGTGCATTCTGTTCTGTTTCTGGATCTTTATCAATTGATGTGATTTTTTCTTCATCGAGTTTCAAGTTTAAGTCGGGTATTTCCGATATTTGAGGATAAGGTAATTGTTGAATTGGAGCGTGTGGTAATTTAGGTGGGTATGTTGGTGAATTCGATCCATATGGTGGTGTTGGTGGCGGACCATATGTTGGTGATTGTGGTATATATGGGGATGTTAATGGTTCAAAATTATCTAATTCATTGTTTTCTCTTATATATTCAATATTTTCAGATGTATCTTTTTCTTTATTATATTGCGATTTATCATATTCTAAAAAACCTTCCATTTCTTGAATTTTTTCTAAATCTGAGTAATCATGTTTGAAAGATTTTTCATATGATACTGGGGACATTGCTGTATAATTTCTGAACCCGGTGTCTCCTAACTCCCCAATGGGATCTAAAATTGTTTTTTGATCTACATCCCCCTGTATTTTTAAAGAATCGGGATTATTCAAAGAACTATTTTTTGTTATAATATATTTTTCTTCTATTTGTAATATTTTTGTACCAATTGGCCATCCATCTTTGGTTATATTTCTAACAGTCCTTCTTCCATCTGGTGATTTCCCCATTATTTCAAAATTATCTTCATCTATTTGACCATCTTGCCAAATCATTACTACTGCCCCCATTTCAATTTCATCTGATAATTTTGAATGTCTTTCTTTCATTTCTTTATATTCTTTATCATCACGCCCAATTTCGTCAGCTTCGGCTTGAACTTCTTGATCAAATATTTTATCGTCATTTTCATCTTGTATTAATTTAATATCATCCCTCATTCCTTCTACATCCCATTCTCTGGATTCTCCATCAAAATAAATTTCAACAACATTCATATTCGGATCTAACAATTCTAATTTTTCTTTTAATAATATAGGATCATTTGGTAATATATCTTTTGTTTGAACTTTTTCGTCTGCTTGTTTTTCTTGTTTAATTAAACCAATTTTTAATTTATCATCTGATATCATTTGATACTGTTTATTAGAAATTGCTTCAGGTGTTTTTTCTTTTATTTTAATATTTTCTTCGCCATAGAATAATGATGTTAAACGATCTACATTATTTTCAGTAATAATTCTCATTTGAACATTCATTGTTTTCAATTCTTGCATTAATAATTTGAAAGCATATGGTACACGTATAATACTGAAATCTCTCCCAAATTTACTTTTTTGCACAATATTCATATTATTTTCCACATTTTCTATAAATTTTAAAGGCCCATCTACTATAGGACTTAAAAAAAGGTTCTTATTTTCATTATATATCGCAATTGTTCCAGATTGATTACAAATAGCCATATAATACTGATCACCTCTCACCAACATTGTTTCTTTAATAAAATTTGCCATACCATGGGCCAATAAACAATCTCGGTCCATTTCTCCAATTCTTAATCCCCCATCATTTGCCCTCCCACCTACTGTTTGCCGTGTTAATACCGATCTTGGTCCACGTGCCCTATAATTAATTTTATCTTTGGGCATATGTTTTAATCTTAAATAATATGTGGGTCCTATATATATTTCAGTTTCCAATTGTTCACCAGTCATACCATTGTATAATATTTCATTTCCAGAATTATGGTAACCATTTTCTGTTAGTACTTTTCCAAATTCTTTTTCTTTCATACCTTTATTTATAAATGCTGTACAATCACCAAAATTACCATTAAATGCTGCCGCTTTACTAATTAATGCTTCTACAATATGTCCGATTGTCATACGACTTGGCATTGCGTGTGGATTAACAATTATATCAGGTTTTAAACCGTCGGCTGTTGTTGGCATATCTTCTTCGGGTAAAATAATACCAATTGTTCCCTTTTGTCCAGCTCTTGAACAAAATTTATCACCTATATTTGGAACACGAGTTGCTCTAATACGCACTTTTGCTATTCTTTGTCCCATATCACCTTCACTTATAAATGATTTATCTATAATACCTGTTTGACCTTTTTTACATTTGACTGATGAATCAATAAATGTATCTGCTTCTAATAAACTAGTATTTGCTTTTCCAATAACAATTGTTTTTTCATTGACAATACTATTTTCTTTTATTAAACCTGAAAGACTATCCAATTGACTATAATCATAACCTTCTTTTAATCCGTAAACTTCATTTTCTTCAATATTCATAAATTGCGAATTTATTTTACCGCCTCCTATTTTTGTAGATTCTTCGTGAGCTTCGTACATATTAAAATAAGTCGTATTGAATAAACCTCTTTCTAATGAACCTTTATTTATAATTATAGCATCTTCAACATTATAACCCGTATAACACATAATAGCAACTATAGCATTCTCTCCATAAGGTTGTTCTTCATTTGTGAAATATTTTAAATAACGACTTTTTGTTAAAGGTAATTGACCATAATTTAAAACAAATGCACTTTTATCAATTCTATTTTTAAAATTTGAATGATACATTGATACACCTTGTTTTCCTTGACCACAAGCAAATGAACATCGCGTACACGGATTATGTTCTGGAAAAATTACCTGATTTGCCATAAAACCCAAAATCAATGATGGATGAACTTCAATATGTGTATTATTATCATTCAATATTTCTTCCATTGTTAAATTTGATTTTGCAATTTTAATTCCTTCACCTTCGGAAGCGTCAATATAATCTATAATTCCTTGTGTTTGTTTTAAAGATTCTTCTTTTTTAATATTACTATTAATATCAAATATATTGAATTCATTATATTCTTTTTCAAATCCGCAATACATTTCATTCCAAGTTAATGTATTGTCACTTAATTTATTTTTAATTTTTTTAGAATAAAAACTTGGATTACCATTTTCTATGTAAAATAACGGTCGTATTGGTCTCCCAGAATCTACCCATATTTGTATTTCATTTCTTTTAATATCAAATAAAATACTTGTATAAATATAAATAATATTGTTTCTTCTATGTAATCGCATAGTATTTACTAATTCAATTGGTTTTATAGATATACCAACCCAAGCTCCATTTAAAAAAACTTTTGTTGTTTTTGAGATTAAATCAATTGAACTTTCTTCTAATAATAACATTTCTAAATTTCTTAAATAAGAAATATATGGTTTTGCCGGAACACCATTTGTTATATGAGTTGATGTTGATAAATGTTTATGTAATCCTGTATTTCCTCCATCAGGTGTATGAATAGGACATAATAATCCATATTGTGTACCATTTAAAAGACGTGGAGCAACAACTTTTGCACCATCTGTTCCAATATGTAAATTTGTTTTTCTTAATTGACACATAAATGAAAAATAAGATAATCTATTTAATGTTTGTACTATACCCGGTCTTTTAGT
>MDSV01167296.1_pt1 | contig 11446 bp, 10 predicted proteins | sample 810851 | NCBI WGS metagenome assembly MDSV01 (sample SAMN05326640, study PRJNA326480) | marine metagenome | isolation source: seawater | place: Atlantic Ocean: North East | collected 2012 | reverse complement strand
TCCTTGATTTTGAGATAAGGACTTGCACAGAAACCGCTTCAGATTTTTGTGCTGGTAAATACCCTTCCTCTGTTTCATCAGTGATTTCGCCGCCTGCCATCAAAATAAGAGAATTTCTTTCAAATGTAAGCATGTAAAGTGCTGCTGTAATGAGAATCGCGGTTAAAATTGGAAAAAATCGCATTTGTTTTCTTTTTTAAAAAATTACACTACTGATACGGGGTACATATGCATGAATTTGTTAATAGGCAAGTATGGATTAATCTTACTTTCAAATGTCATAGTTTCATTAAGTTAGGGTATTTTATCAGACTGCTTTTTAATGCAAGAGCAAAAATTTTAATCTTAATCAGCTTAATATATTAAAATAATTAAAATTTGAGCAAATTTACTTGGCATTTTTGTTCAACTCAGGATAAACGAAGTTTAATCAAGTTTGGAGAAAGAATTGAGCGACACTGATTCATTTATAGAAGAGGTTTCTGAAGAAGTAAGACGGGACCGTTTATTTCGATTATTTAGAAAATATGCTTGGATAGCTATTCTTTTAGTCGTTTTGATTGTTGCCGGAGCTGCATTTAATGAATATCGAAAGATTACAGAGCAACGTGATGCCGCAATTTTGGGGGATAAATTATATGAAGCTCTTCGGTCAGATAGTACAACTCGTTTAAGTTTATTAGAAAAGATTGAACCAAAAAAAATAAATGCAGCAGCATTGGTTGATCTTATTAAGGTAAATACATTAATTGAGTCCGGGAATGATGATAACGCAGTAAAATTGCTTCAAGAAATATCAGGCAATACCAAATATGATTCTTTATATAGGGAATTAGCAGATTTCAAATCGGTTTTGATGTCTAATGCTACTCTGCAGGAAAAACTCGATAATTTACAGGGTTATACTCAACCCGGGTCTACATTGAGAATTATTGCCATGGAAGAAATATCTTTAATACAGATTGAATTAGGGCTCCTAAAACAAGCGACAAATACTTTAGAGGCTCTACTTCAAGAACCCGACATTAATAGAGGCCAATCTAAAAGAGCGAGTGACTTGCTGAGGACTTTACGAGATCCAAAGGGTGCGGATATTTCAGGGTGATGTAGCAAAATGCTAAACCTAAATAACAACATATTAAATTGCATATGTTTGATTGTGAGTTGCTTCGTTATATCTCAATGTAGTGAAACAGAAGATACGGTCTCTGGGGCTAGGTTTGGATTGGATATTCCTCTTGAAACTAGTGAACTGATTAGTGCAGGTGAGTTGATTGAAGTTACGGATACAAATAATTCAAATCAGATTTTACCAATCTCATTACCAAAACAGAAAAATTATTTAGAATGGACACATCGCAATGGTAATGCGGAGCATAAAATTACTCACCCATATCTTTCGGAAAGTCTTGAATTACTTTGGAGAGTAACTGTAGGTAAAGGTAACGGAACAAAACGTCGCATTACCTCAGATCCCATTGTTGTTGACGAAGAAATTTTTATTCTAAATTCTTTTTCAACTGTTGTTAAGTTATCAAAAGATGGTCTCATTAAATGGAAAACGAAATTAACACCTCAATTTGATAGAGAATCTGAGACCTCAGCAGGTGGTATAGCTTTTGGAGCTAACAAATTATTTGCGACAACTGGTTTTGGAGAACTTTTCGCTATATCTTCAAGCGATGGTGAGATTTTATGGAAACAACGGTTTAAAGCACCAATAAATTCTGCTCCAACTATTTTTCAGAATCAAGTTTTTGTGGTTACAACAAACGGCCAAGCGTTTTCTCTTGATGGTGATAGCGGTAGAATTCAATGGCAACAGCAATCAACTTTGCCTAGTGCTATGTTATTGGGAGGATCAAGTGTAACTATCGATGGAAAATTAGCTTTGATACCATTTGAAAGTGGAGAATTAACAACGGTTTTAAAGGATAGTGGTGTTAGAATTTGGAGCGCATCTGTAGCTTCTACTAGAAAAGGTAGTGCAAGGTCCAATATAAATAGTGTGACAAGTGATCCGGTCGTTTTTGATGGTATTGTGTACACAGCTAACCAAGGTGGTCGATTGGTAGCCCTGAAGGCTGAAACTGGAGCAAGAGTTTGGACCGCTAAGGATGGTTCATACTCACCAGTCTGGGTTGTGGATGATTCCCTTTTCATCGTTACTGATTTAGCTGAGTTAAAACGCTTGAATAAAGATACTGGTGATCAAATATGGTCCATAAACTTACCTCAATATCTTAATAAAAAAAAGAGAAACAAAAGCTATGCACACTTTGGACCAATATTGGCTGGTGCTAAGATTTGGGTAGCTTCGAGTGATGGTTTCTTAAGGAGCTTTGATGCTACGTCAGGTCAACTGTTAAATAAGATTAGAATACCATCGGGGGCTGCATCTCATCCTGCGATTGTAGATGGTAGTTTGTACGTGTTAAGTCAAAGTGGTCAATTATTGGCATATAAATAATTATTTTTCTAATCCGGTGTGTTTTTATGAGCTTTACTCTTGCAATCGTAGGTCGTCCCAATGTTGGTAAGTCTACATTGTTCAATCGACTGGTTGGTAAACGTCTAGCGATCGTGGACGACCAACCAGGAGTGACCAGAGATTTACGAGAAGGTCAAGGTCGTATTGGACCACATAGGTTTACGGTGATTGATACAGCTGGATTGGAGAATAAAACGGACGGTTCATTAATCGCTAGAATGCGCCGTCTTACTGAGAAGGCAATAGATTATGCTGATCTTTGCTTATTTATGATAGATGGCCGTGTTGGCTTAACTTCAGATGATAAATATTTCGCACATTTATTGAGAAAAAGATCAAAAAAAGTAGTTTTGTTAGTAAATAAATGCGAAGGTAAATCGGGTGATGAGGGTTTTTATGAGGCTTATAGCCTCGGACTAGGAGAGCCAATCCGTCTCTCTGCGGAGCATGGCATTGGATTAGATGAGTTAATGTACGCTCTTGCCCCTTTTATCACGCGTAGTTTGGAAACGACCGTTGAGCCGGAAATAAATTTATCTGTATTTGAAGAAGACATTAGTGAAAATGAAGGTCATAATTACGATTTGTTTGATCATATTTTGCAAGTAGCGGTTGTCGGTCGTCCCAACGCTGGGAAATCAACTCTTATTAATAGTATTATTGGGGAAGATAGGTTGCTGACAGGTCCAGAAGCAGGAATAACACGGGATGCGATATCATTCACTACTGACTGGAATGGAAATACTTTAAAGATTTTTGACACTGCTGGAATGCGGAAAAAGTCCAAAGTAAATGAGAAAGTCGAAAAGTTATCAGTTTCAGACGGTGTAAGGGCTATCAATTTTGCAGAAGTGGTAATCCTTTTATTGGATGTTGAGAATCCATTTGAAGCACAAGATTTAAGAATTGCTGATTTGGCAGAACGGGAGGGGCGAGCGGTTGTGGTAGCGATCAATAAATGGGATTTGCAAAGACAAAAACAAGAACAGGCTAAAATTCTAATAGAGAAATTTTACCGACTTTTGCCCCAACTGAAAGGCGCTCTATTGATTCCGATATCAGCAAAAAATGGAACTGGTTTAGATAAACTCCATAAGGCTATTATAAAAGCTTATGAAGTTTGGAATATTCGGATTTCCACCGCTAGACTTAATAGATGGTTATCTGAAATGATAGAAGCTCATCCTCCACCAGCGCCTTCTGGTAGGCGGATTAAACTTCGTTATGCCACGCAAGCTAAAACCAGACCTCCTACGTTTGTTGTTTTTTGCTCTAGAGCTAAGGAGTTGCCAGAGTCTTACAAAAGATATTTAGTTAATGGATTAAGAGTATATTTTAATATGCCTGGAACACCAATTCGTCTTATTGTTAAGTCTAATGAGAATCCTTATGAAGAAAAAGCTAAGAAACGGAAGCTTGGATAATGATCTTTATAAGCCGTTTAGCTTCTTTATTAGTGGATGTCAGCTTTTTCTTATTCTCACCTGGATGAAATCTTGACCTAGTAGCTGTAGGCATCGGTTTTGGTTCGAGAATGAGAACATTTAGTAACTTGTTCTCGTTCTCTTTTTTCCAAGTTGAGGCTAATCTATATTGTGCATCTTTGGTAGAACCATAGGATCCGAAAAATTTTCTTGAAGATTCTTTATCTGAAAAAAATACTGCTACTGGTTTTGGTGACAGGTTTAAGAGAGGTTGAGTCATGGATATAACAGTTTGGGTAGCCTCAACATTTGTGGTTATTGATTTACTTAAATCTGACTTGTCAATATGCTCTACTGGTGCCAATGGCGCTGCATGGATAGCTGAGTGAACTAATATGTCAATTTTTCCCCATTTTTTAAAAACATTATAACAAAGATTTTTGAGCGCCTCAGTATTGTTTATATCGAGAGGGGCAAGAGTCGCTGTGCCATTTGAGCTCGAGATCGCATCATCAAGTTCCTCTAATCCACCCACCGTTCGGGCAACACAAACTACGTGGTAATTTAATTTAGCTAGTTCAACAGAAATTGAGAATCCTAACCCCCTCGAGGCTCCTATAATTAGTGCAACAGCTTTTTCCATAAATCGTAATCTCTTTAGAGGCGTTAAATAATTCTTAAGGATAATTTTTGCAGATAAACGTCAATTCTTCGTATTGCTTAGATATACCATCTAAAATTCCCTCGGGTATAAATTGATTAATTTGTTCATGGTACAGGTTAAGTATTTTGTCTGATCGTGATTTTTCAATGATTTTTAAGTTTTCAGAAATAGAGTCGAATTCGGTATAGGTTATGAACATTATTATTATTATTAAGGCTCCACGAGCCAGACCAAACAGGAAACCAAAAAAACGGTCTATAGATTTTAAATAACTTCTCTTAATGAGTGATGAAAGAAAAGGAGCTAATAAAGAGAAAATTATTAAACTAACTGTAAAAAGCAAAATAAACGCTAAGATTATGGAGATGTCACAAGATCTTTTAAGATATTCTCCAATGAAAGGTGCTGACCGCAGTATTGGCTCCACTTGGGCTGCAAGATTAAATGACACAATTGCTGAAATTATCCAACCTGCAATTGATAAACTTTCTCTAACCAATCCTCTAAAATAAGCTATGGTACCTGATAGTAAGATTATGATCAAAGCAACTAAATCTACAATGTTTAAACCTTCCATCCTAAATCCCTACCAAAAGTGTATTCTTAAACAATCTCATGTCTGTTTAAAAGTAAATTGGTCAGAACAAAAAATATTTAAGTTTGAGTATTTTGTAATCTTCATTTCAGGCTTGTTTTTTATTTTTACCGAACTAGGAATTAAAGCATAATTAAACCCAAGTTTTTCGGCCTCCTTCAATCTCACCTCGGCTTGGGCTGTTGCTCTCAGAGCTCCAGACAAGCTAATTTCACCGAAAACCACTGTTTCTGTTTTTATTGGAGTGTCACTGACGGCGGAAAGAAGTGCGACTGCGACTGCTAAATCTGCTGCTGGTTCTTTAATTCTCAAACCTCCAGCTACATTTAGATAAACATCCATTCCCGAAAAGCTAATGTTACATCTTGCTTCTAATACAGCTAGAATCATTGATAATCTATTACTATCCAAACCAACAACGGTTCTTCGAGGACTCGCTAGATTTGAAGGAGCTACTAATGCCTGGATCTCGACCAATAACGGTCTGGTTCCTTCAATACCAGCGAATACCGCTGAACCTGGAACGGGATTTTCTCTCTCTGAAAGGAAGAAGGCTGAAGGATTTAATACTTCGATTAGACCCTCCCCAGTCATTTCAAATACTCCGATCTCATCAGCGGCCCCATATCTGTTTTTAACGGAACGAATAATACGAAATTGGTGTTCTCGATCACCTTCGAAGTATAAAACAGTATCAACCATGTGCTCTACAACCCTTGGGCCAGCAATTTGCCCCTCTTTGGTTACATGGCCGACTAGTATGATCGCGACATTATTTTTCTTAGCAAAGAGTACAAGTTCATGGCAAGCTGCTCTAACCTGAGATATAGATCCTGGAGCACTATCTATATTGTCCGCCCAAAGCGTTTGAATACTATCGATTATTGCTAAACCTGGTTGTTCTACCTCTAGTGTTGTTAATATATTTCTTAAGTTTGTTTCGGTTCCAAGTTTTAGAGTTTGACTACTTAACTTTAGTCTCTGAGCTCGCATTCTGATTTGGTTTTCTGCTTCCTCACCAGAAATATAAATTGTTTTAACTCCATTTTGTGAAAATTTAACGGCAGCTTGTAGTAGAAGAGTGGATTTTCCAATTCCTGGATCACCACCCACTAAAATAGCAGATGAATCTACCAAGCCACCACCAAGAACTCGATCAAGTTCAGTTATTTTGGACAAAACGCGTTTTGGAACTTTTTCTATAATATCGACTTGATTAAGAGGTATTACTTCTCCACGATGGGTGCCTAAGGTTTTACTTTTTGGGCCGGTCGACAACCCAACATCTTCAGTTAATGAATTCCAGGAACCGCAAGACTCACATTTTCCCGACCATTTTTTATATGTAGCATTACAGATATCGCATTTATATAAAATTTTCTTCATTATCATCACTTTAAAGATTTATCATTTGTATTCTCAGAATTGCGATTTTGTCTATATTATTTGTAATCTATATAGGTTATGTAATTGGTCCACTTGAAAAACCGTTTATAAATTGGATTAAGTAAGGATCTTCAGCATTTTCTAGTTCAGTAATTTTCCCATTCCATTGAATAATACCGTTATTAATCATTGCTATTTTATCACCAATAGCGCGAGCACTTATCATATCATGAGTGATTGTTATAGCTGTTGCCCCCATCTCCACAACAATTTCCCGAATCAATTTATTGATAACTCCGGCCATAATGGGATCTAGGCCTGTCGTTGGTTCATCAAAGAATATGATTTCTGGGTTACTTGCAATTGCTCTGGCGAGACCAACCCGTTTTTGCATACCTCCAGACAATTCGGAGGGGAAAAGTTCTGCTATCTCTGGCTTCAAACCAACTCTTTTTAGTTTTTGTTCAGCAATTTCTTTTGCTTCTTTTTTATTAATTTGATTATTGCCTCTCAATAATCTAAACGAGACATTTTGCCATACGTTCAGACTGTCAAATAACGCTCCACCCTGAAATAGCATACCAAAACGTGCTAGAAATTTCTCACGACCAATATTTGAAAGACTTTGATCTTCTAATAAAATCTCTCCACTATCGGCCGGTATCAATCCCAAAATTACTTTCAATAAAACTGATTTACCAGTTCCGGAGCCACCAATCACGACCATACTTTCACCCTTAGCTATATCTAAGTTTATTCCATTTAGGACATTGACCTGGTTAAAAGCTTTTTTTACATTCTTTACAGATATCATAGTATTTCGCATTCAAAAAAATAATTCTGTTAAAAGATAATTTACCGTAAGTATCAGTACACTCGATGAAACAACCGCATTTATGGTTGCTTTTCCAACTCCCTGGGCGCCACCAGTTGAATTTTGGCCATGATAACACCCCATTATTGATACAATGAAGCCAAATACTGATGCTTTAATTAAACCTGAAGTTATATCGCCAATCTCCAAAAAGTTAATTGTATTGATAAGATAAACGCTTCCGTTAAAATCTAACCTATTGATTGCCACCAAGTATCCACCAAGAATACCAATCACATCACCTATTGCTACTAATAGGGGCAGTGAAATGGTCGTTGCTAAAACACGTGGCACAGTGAGATACTTTATTGGATGAGTTGATAATGTAGCAAGTGCGTCTATTTGCTCTGTAACTTTCATTGTTCCTATTTCGGCGGCTATACTTGACGATACTCGGCCTGCAACCATTAACCCACCCAACACAGGTCCTAACTCTCTAACCATGCCAATAGCCACAATAGAGGGCACAACAGATTCTGCATTAAATCTGGCGCCACCAGAAAATATTTGTAGCGCTAAAGCTCCACCTGTGAATAGCGCGGTCAGGCCTACTACTGGTAAGCTTAAGTAGCCGATATTAAAAATACTAGAAATTAGCTCTTTCCAGTAAAACGGTGGCCTCAAAAAATGGCTTAAAGTTTCAACAATAAATAGAAAAATTTTACCAATAACTTGCAATAGATCAACAGTCGATCTTCCAACTGGTCTTAAAACGAATGAAATGGCTTTATATGCTGTCATATGCCTTAATCTAAATATTTACCCTTCAGTATAGTAGCGCTGATAACGATTTCCAAGACTAGTGAGAATTTCATATCCAATTGTACCTGCTTCATCTGATAATTGGTCAATAGTTTGTAGGTCACAAAGGATATCCATTTGCTCAGGGACACTAGTTAAATGTGTTACATCAACAGTTAATAAGTCCATTGATACCCGTCCTGCGATAGGGCAAGGTTCCCCTTCTGCGTAAACCACTGCTCTACCGGACATTGCTCTGATTAATCCATCTGCATAGCCTGCTGATAGTGTTGCTATCAAACTTGGACGATGGGCAATCCATGTCGCGCCATAGCCAACTGTTTCTTCCGGCGATAATGTTCTTGTCTGAATAACAGGTAGTGACAACTTTACTACTGAGTTGGCATCCTTAAATGGTAAGCCTCCATATAAACCAATGCCAGGTCTACAAAGATCGAAATGATATTTCTGTCCTAAAAGGATCCCACCTGTAGCAGCAAGTGATAATGGGCAGTTTATTCCAGATGTCATGTCCAAAAATGCTTTAAGTTGGTTGGCATTTTGCTCATGATCCTTGTCATCAGCGCATGCCAAATGGCTTATGATTAACTCAGGTTTTTTTTCACTATAAAGTTCTATGAATTCACTAAAATCGGCTCTTTCAATGCCTAATCTATTCATCCCCGTATCTAATTGCAGTCCAAATGGATGCTCGGGTATGGTTTCCCGGTGCCTAACATTCTGTTCTGGTGAATTTAAAAGTGGTATTAAATTGCTCTGTTCTAAGACGGAGCTTTTTTCAGCCATGTGTCCTGAAAACACGAAAATTTTGGGACCTTCTCCTAAAACTTGTCTAATAACTTGACCTTCTTCCGCGGTAGCGACAAAAAAAGTTCTTACTCCAATAGCAGCCAACTTTGCCGCTATCTTTTTATCTCCTAACCCGTAAGCATTTGCCTTCACAACTGCAGCTGTTTCAACTGTCTCAGCTGACATTTTATTTAAGGTCTGCCAATTTGATTTTATGGCATCCAGATCTATCGTTAAAGTCCCATTAGACATCAAAGTTTCCAGTTGATTAAATTTTCTCGTGCTTATCGTTTTAGTCACTCAATGGTTAAGTCGCAAACGTTTTATCTTAGGCTGTCATGGAAATAAACTGCTTGTATAAATTTTCATCCGATTAATTTCAATTAGATCAAAATATTGTTAAATTTAGCTTTTTAGTTTCGGGTTTGCCAAGGTTTGGCAAGATTGCCAAATCTTGTAAATTGACCTTCAAAGCTTAAATCAATTGAGCCAATTGGCCCGTGCCTTTGTTTGCCAATTATAATTTCAGCTTTACCATGAAGTTCTTCCATTTCCGCTTGCCAAGCTGCCATTTTTTCGACCTCGTGATCGTTTGGTTTTTCGCGTTCTTTGTAATATTCCCCACGGTAAACAAACATAACCACATCTGCGTCTTGTTCAATTGATCCCGACTCTCTTAGATCACTTAATTGAGGTCTTTTATCTTCACGACTTTCCACTTGCCTACTTAGTTGGGACAAGGCAATTACTGGAATATCTAGCTCTTTGGCGATTGCTTTTAACCCTTGAGTAATTTCAGAGACTTCGTTTACTCTACTGTCTTTAGATGAAGCTGGTCTAACTAATTGAAGATAGTCTACGATCATAACATCTAGACCGCTCGTTCTTTTAAGTCTCCTCGCGCGTGCTGCAAGTTGGCTTATCGGTAGAGCCGGAGTGTCATCAATAAAGAGAGGGCAAGCTTCAAGAGATTTTGCAGCTTCAACAAATCTTCTAAATTCCTTTTCGGACATATCTCCTCTGCGAATTTGATCTGATGGCACTTCGGACACTTCTGATAGAATCCTAGCTGCAAGCTGTTCTGCGCTCATTTCAAGCGAAAAGAATCCTACAACTCCACCATCAACTGCTCCTTCTGACCCGTCAGATAATAATCCTTTAGAGTACTTTTTTGCGATATTAAAAGCTATATTAGTTGCAAGTGCCGTTTTCCCCATAGATGGACGTCCAGCCAGAATCAAAAGATCAGATTGATGTAAGCCACCTAGCTTTTTATCCAAATCTTGAAATCCAGTGGAAGGACCTACTAATCCACCTTCTCGTTGGTATGCCGAATTTGCAACATTTACAGCATCGGTTACTGCTTTTAGAAAGCTCTGAAATCCTGATCCGGTTTGACCTGTTTCTGCTAATTCATATAATTTTTGTTCTGCTTCAATAATTTGATCTTTTGGGTCATGATCGACATCTATTTTTCCAGCCTTCCCTGAAATATTGTTGCCAATTTCTATAAGAGATCGTCTCGTGGCAAGTTCTCGAATCATTTCAGCATAATCACGCGCCGCAAAAATTGAAATTGCAGCACCAGCAAGTCTAACAAGGTAAGCACCACCCCCCAATTCATTTAGTCCAGGATCATCCTCTAAAAAAGCTTTCAGTGTAACTGGAGATGCGAGAGAGTTGTTTCTTATACGTATGGCAGCAACTTCAAAAATTTTCTGATGAACAGGGTCAAAGAAATGAGTTTCATTTACAATACTATCGATTCTATCGAAAACATCATTATTTACCATTAATGCGCCAAGTAGAGCTTGCTCAGCTTCTACATTGTGGGGGACAGACTCACTTAATTCACTTGTTGTGTTCGGGATATTTGTTGAACTCGGAAATTTGGAAATCTCGGACATTTATTCCTCCTATTAACGTCTATGAACTAACAAAAAGAGTTTCGCAATCTGGAAATCCTGTGGATGACCTGTGGGTAAAAAAAACATTTAACATTTTGAATTATTTCTTTCATATTTTTGTAGTTGGTGATTAAAACTTTTGAGATGGATTTTTATTTGGGTGAGCATATGTTTTTTAAGGATAGTTTAGAGTATCGAGCTTTACCTCTTCCGGATAGGTTTGATTGGGGGGAGAAAGAAAGATTAACAAAATCAAGGAGTTTCTATAATTGGATGCGAAAACGACATTCAGTAAGAGATTTCAAGAAATCTAGAATAAATAAAGAAATAATTGAAAATGCTATTCGTGCTGCTGGGACTGCACCCAGTGGAGCAAATCATCAACCTTGGCATTTTGTTGCAGTAAGTAAGCCAGAAATAAAAAGCAAGATCCGCAAAGCAGCAGAACTAGAAGAGAAAGAGTTTTATTCTGGTGGAGCTGGTGATGAATGGTTGAAAGCTTTGGAGCCAATGGGCACAGATGAAAGTAAACCTCATCTTGAGGATGCCGCCTG
>MDSV01056216.1_pt1 | contig 11446 bp, 9 predicted proteins | sample 810851 | NCBI WGS metagenome assembly MDSV01 (sample SAMN05326640, study PRJNA326480) | marine metagenome | isolation source: seawater | place: Atlantic Ocean: North East | collected 2012 | reverse complement strand
CTGGTTAACACCCCTTCGGCCGGTGCAAGTTTTACATCGAAAAGGCGAGCACTTTGGCCGCGCCGCCACCAGTAAGAAGCCAACCCGAAACCGGGCGCGCGCCGCGACCCCCGCCAACGCCTCCGCCCACGCCGCACGACCGCGTCTGCCCTGCGTTTTCGGCGCGTGCGCCTTCCCTGCGCCCGCTTCGGGCCGTCTCCGATCACGCGCGGCCCGGGCAAATGTGCCCCCGGCGCAGCTGCCCGCACGCACTGCACCTGTTCTTCCTCGCTGCGCAGAACGGGGAGAGCGTGGTGCGCGCACGGCGACCCTCTGTGAGGCGGTTCCACCGCGACCGTACGCTTTTGAGCGTGCGCGACGCCGTCTTGGGACAGTGCTCGGCAAGCTCCAGCGTCACAGTGGTCCAGCACGGACGGAGCGTGCCTAGGGGCAGCACTTGCATCAACGCCGCGTCCTCTTCGGGCGTCCACTGGACCTGAAGTTCGTGCTTGCCTCCGTGGCGGCCCTCGAAGCGGACCGGGATTCCCGCTCTCTGGCGCAGTGTTTCTTCCTTCAGAAACTTTTTCACTTCCTTGCTCTGCAGGTGTTCCTTCGTTTCTTCCGTCCGCCGCTTTCCGCGTTCGTCGTAGTCCTCCACCTCGATGTGAGGCAGCTCCACGTCCGCCACCCAAAACTCGTTCACCAGCTTCTCCTCCTCGTCGCTTGATGACATGACTTGCGAGCGCCCTTGCGCAACCCGCAAGTGCTCGCATTTAGCGAATTGCGAGCTGCGAGGTGTGTTACTCGCAAGAAAAAACACACACAACACTCAGATGGCCCTCACAACATCTCAGTGCATTCAGGCCTGGGGCGCTTCGGTGTCCAAAAACTCGCAAGAGCTCTTTTGCGCCAACCCCCGATGCGTGCACCTCTTCTCTTCAGAACACGACGGAGACAACATCACGTTCACGCCTGTGGAGGTTTCCCTCGCCTCCAAGGTGCAGGTCGTCGTCAATGGCGTGGAGGAATCGCGCTTCCGGTTTCCAGTGGAAGGACGAATTCACCTGGGCTGCCGAGGCTCCACGTGCAACGACAGCGTTCGGAAGATCGCACCGGGCCACCTCGTGTGCGGTGAGTGCATGGCCGCCAAGGCGCACGTCGGCATCGCGGGTGCCTGCCGCGCGTGTGCCCACGAAGCCGCAGACGACACGGCGCGCATCACCGACGCCGACTGCGCTGGACCGCGGCTACCCTCAATAGAGTCGCTCAACAAGAACCTCTACACTGACGCCATGGAAGTGGAGCAGCTGCAGGAGGCGCAGTTCGACGCCATGCGTGGGCGAGATGTGGACGGTGGTACAATGCAGCGGAAGGAGGAGCTGGCGCGCCGCCGCAAAAACGCCGACGCGGCCAAGGTAGAGGCAGGCGCGGCGCGCACCAAAGCCAAAGAGGCCAAGCAGCGACTCAAGGCAATGCAGCTGGGCTCCATGTTCCTGGAGGACGAAGAAGACGCAGAGGTGGACCTCGAAGACGAGACGGAACTCTCGGCAAATGCGTTTTACAAATTGGTGGAGCAGGACGAGGACCTCGACACCGTTTCCGAGATGCGCAGGGAGTTCCCGCTGCACGCGCTCCGCTGGTACGGACCGGTCCCTACGGAGGCTCAGATCGCCACGCAGGCGGAGTTGGTCCAACAGCTGGACGAGGAGTCGAAGGCATTGAAGGACTCGTACAAGTTGGTGGTCTACGAGGCGGAGCAGGCAGAGCAGGAGGTCAAGGAGAAGCGGCCAAACGTCGAGCTGGAGGAAGAGGCGGGGGAGGGAGAGGGAGAGGAAGAGGTGGCGGCCAAGAAGAAGCGAAAGGGGCCGAAGAAGCCGGACGAAATGACCGAAGAAGAGTTTGAAGCACATCTCGAAAAAAAAGAACTGATGGCGGCGAAGCGAAAGGAGACAGCAGAGAAGAAGAAGGCGATCATATCAGAATACCCTGCGCTGAAGGCGAAGGCGGAGAAGTATGGCCGTGCAAAGAAAATGGTCAACGAGCAGCGCGAGCGCCTCGAGAAGCTGGAGGCGGACGCGGCGGCTGCCGAGGAATCCGTAGCGCGCTTCGAGAAGAACCAGGCCAAGTTCTGGAAACTGACGCGTGCTTGGGTGAAAAACTTGGATGGCAAACCAGGCGACTGGGACGCAGAAACGCAGCTGAAATCGCTCTCCGCCACCCTTAAGAGCGCCTCCGAGTAAAGGCAAGCACGCCTCCCTCTTCGCTTAAAAGTCCAGGAGAGCCTCTCTGCGTGAGGTTACAAACGACATCTTGGCCGTCGATCAATGCGGCGAGAAGCGCGCTCTCGGGGGGCAAGACGCTCATCGGGTCTGGCGCGGGGGGGTCCGTAGGAGGGGGCAGGGTAGGGGCCGGGCGCGGCAAGAGCTCGCCACCGAGGCACAGAGCAAGATCAAACGATCGCTTCATGGTGTTTTTGTTGTGGTTGTCTTGAAAAGTGCTTATGCGCCACAAAGGCCGGCAAGGCGCACTGGCCACCCTCTCCCTGGGGGGCAGAATCCCGCGCTCCAAGCGCGAGCTCTTGGCGCTGAAGTGAGGCAAGGGGTGTAGTGGCGTTTGCAAGGGGTTGGTAGCGTTTTTAAAATTTCGAATGTGTTCATCCTACTCGTACAAAATTTCACGAGCCGCACCGGCGGCGAGGCGCCTCCTTTGCCTCTCCATTGCGGGTATATTTGCTCTTCTCACCGCACACTTGCTCGCTGCTGGCGTTGTAGAACGTCTGTGTCTCACTCGACAAATGGCCTTCACACTGGTACGTGTAGTTGACACACTGGTACTGTGGAGACGGTGACGACTGATGTTGGCAATACCACTGAAAGCACTTGTCACAGCATCCGAGATCGCACTCGCGCGCACCCTCGCGGTGCCACAGCGACGCGTTGGTCGAGTACTCGAAGCCAAACTTCTCCAAGTCGTAAGAGCTCACAGCCTCCGGCGTCGGTGACGCACTTTCGAACTGGCCCACCGCGTCGATCACATCGTCGCACGACGGCGTGCCCACTTGAACGACCAGCCGCATGGTGCACTGTCCGGAGACGCTCTTGCCGGTCACGAGTTCGACGCGCGCCTTTGAAAACTGCCCACCTTCGTTGAGTTGGAACGGAACACGGACGCGCACGTACGCATCACTCATTTTGGAGTCTAAAACCTGTTTGACAATGGGAAACATTGAAATCGCACCAAACATGTTGCCGCAAATCCCCCGGAGCTCGGTGTAGTATTCGCCCAGACCGGAGCTATTGTCAAAAAGCGGCGGGCTCATTTCGTTGTTCAAAAAATTGCTGCAAACACTGTCCTTGGCGCACTCATCTCGCACGGCCTTGCATGCGGCGCCGGGGAAGCCTCCAGCCACAGTGATGTACTGCAAGCCACAGGTGTAGGCATCTGGTTGGTGCAGGTAGTCCTTTGGGTAACAGGAGTAGTCGTAGGCTGCGTCGTGGATCATGTCAGCGAGGGTTCCGTAGTCCGAGATTGCGTTGAGGTAGGCGCTGATTATTTTCTGGCCGCTGGGATTCAACTTGTCGTACTCTTCGACCAGCATGCCACCCGCGTGGCTGAATGCGTAGGGGCCGGTCATCATGGGCGTTTGGCTGCACGCCCCAAACGCCCCCTCGTAACCTGACCCAAGGAGGTACCAAAATTGGTAGTGTGGAGTGACGTCGACGACGCCGCCATCGTCTGCTTCACATGTTATTGTCGACGCCAGACTGCCGCCAGTCTCGTCTTGGTCGCCACTCTCCGGTTCTTGGCACTCGTTTAACATCCGGCGGCTATTCTCGGCCATGATGCGCATGGGCAGGACGCGAACGGCGGTGCTTCTTGGGAGCGGGGGCGTGCTGGGCGACGACGGCGGAGCCTGGCCGTCGCCTCCCCCCGCCAAAAATGGAAGCGCAACAAGAAACCCCACGAAAATGAAAAACGCAACAAGATACTCACCTTCTGACGACGACGGAGTCGACTCGGCCGAGCCTTGTTTCGCGTATCGTGTATTGCCCTCTTTCCCACAACTTTTCTGCATCTCTGTAATTTATATGGCACCACGGTACTTATAAAGCACGCTTAAATCCTGTGGTTAGAGCCATCTAGACCTCGAGACAAAACTCTACAATGACAAAAAGGCCACACTCGCGTCCCTTTTCGTTCTTGCAGAGTCCCGGCACCGGGACGTCAAGCCCGGAGACGTTGCAATGGCACCTTGTTTGTTTGATCACGTTTTCAAGCGCTGCGCACGCCGCCCGGTTGCCAACAAGCGAAGCGAACGGAATAACTCCTCGCGTTCCGTGAATTCCTTCCTTGTTCGTCGGTGGCGAATCGACAGATGTTTTGATCCGCTTCAGTGTCTCCAAGTTCGCTTCCAAAATAGCAGACTGCGCTTCGGAAAGTTCGAACGTGTCCTTGCGCCTCGGCATAACATTTAATGCCGCTTCTGCGTTGGCTTCGTCGACACGTTCGCCCGTCTCGTTGGAGATGTACCAGAGGCCAACCACGGCGAATTTCTGCATGGCCAGGTGGCTGGGAGTGGCACCTGCGGGGAAGGCGTCTTCCGCAATGAAGCGAAAGTGGCATGTTGCTGCCCCGATGTCGCGAAGAGCCGGGCTGGTAAGAAGTTCATGTTTCATGCTCAAAGACAGTTCGACGAACGCGTTATAGAAGGCGTGAGTCTCGCCTTCCCCTCCGGAATCGAGGCACTTGTGCGAGCGCGTGATATTTGGGCAAAGAAGCGTGGCAAGCTTCTTATCGCGCATGTAGACCTCGTGCCGTTCCTTGCGTTCTTTGACGTCGTGTGTGTACAGCGTGGAAGAGGCGAGGGTGGTGCCCTCGATGGCAACCACCTGAAACCCACTGACTGGGTCGTTAAAGGGACTTTTTTCCATCGCTTCTCGGCTCTGGAAGTCTGTGTGCCCTGTGTGCCCGATCTTCTGCCTGAGCTTCGGTGGAAAGAGCGCTTCAAACCACGCGGCGGCCGCAGCTTCCCGATGATTCTCGGCGATGGAGGCTTTGCCCTCTTTGTTTGGAATCGCAGCTCCCCTTTTAAGTGCGGCAAAGAAAGACGTCTTGGGAACTTGCAAGCAGATGGCGTGGCCAGCCACGTGTTTGGCCGAATCGTCCGCGGCGTCGGCGTTTCCCGCGTTCGCCGCCAACACAGAAGTGCCGTACACGTAAAACGCGGCGACGTTCCCGAGGGCGCGCAAGGCCGGGAAGGCCTTATCGGAAGCGGCGATCGCCTCGGCCCGGGCGATGATCGAGGTCAACAGGCACGCGGAACCGTCACAATCGTCTGCCTGGATCATCGACCGGAGCGCCTCCGCTCGCCACGACTCCGACTGAGACATGGATAGTCCGGCGGGCAACACGCGCACCAGCCCGTCCACACGGTAGACCATCGCAAAGGCCACCAAGCACGACAGCGCGTTACCAAAGGTGTTGGCGTGGTCGCGCGCCGCGCCCGGGTTGGGAGCCTTAAGCGATTCTAACATCGCGTCTAGCTCAGTCTGCGAGAGCTCCGAGAGCAAGCAGCGTTTCAAGAGTTCCTCGGTGAGCTCATCCGAGAACGACGCGGGCGTGTCGTTCACCGCCGCCGCGGGCGCGTAGCCGCAACCGCCGAAGCCGCAAGGGACTGACATGACCGACTTGGTCAGATTGGGACTTGGCGCAAACGCAAAGCGCTCGCAAGTTGCCCACGCCTGGTCGTAGATCTGCTGTATAATCGCCGCTTGCGTTGCGTTGCGCTCACATTCGTTTGTGTCGTTGAGCGGCGACACCAGCACCAGATTGGATTGGACCTTGTTCTCGCCAGAGCACAGCGTCGCACGAACGTGCTGGGTTGCGACCACGTGGGTTTGCGCCTCTAACGCGCCGTAGCGCAGTGGCACAAGCTCTAACGTTGCTGACTTTAATTCCACGATCTCTGGGCTCGCGTTCGTGCCCTTGTCGGTGACCAGGTCCTTGTCGGTGACCAGGTCCTTGATGAGCACGCTCGTCTGCCCACTGAGAGTTTCGCACACGGCCCCGTTGATGGACACGCCCAAGCGTGTTCCCGTGATGTTCAGCCTGGCGCGCGCGTCCAGGTAGAGCGTTGGGCGTTTTTCGGATTGCGGTGGTTCTGGAAGCCGTTCCACGGTCTTGATCAGGTTTTGTGGCACTTCCAGAGAGAGCGTGGTCTGGGTGGTCGTGATAAAGTGCGGTGTGGAGAAGTCCGCTCCCGACAGCGCAAAGTCCAGGGCGCCCCCTGCGCTCGCGGCCCCAAGCGTCGATCCCTCGAGCTTCGCCAGGAAGATGCCACCCAGGTTGGGAGAGATCGCTTTCGTCTCAAACTCTAAAAAGTACTTGCTATCTTCACTCGCCATTTTTACTTGCTAAACCATGCACGCGCGCAACGTTATCCGCTGCAAACCACCGAGGCCAGCGCGCGCAGCGATTGGCTGAAGCTGAGCACGTCCAAGCCCTCGTCTTCGATGGCCATGCGAAGGTCGTCGAGTTTCCGCAGGTCGGTGCTGATTACCCCCCCGACGACCGCCTCCACGCACCCGGTGCCTTGCCTACGGCAGAAGGCGACGTGCGCGGCCAGGCGCACCACCGCGCTCGCCTGCCAGGCGGCGCCCTGCTCGCGCTCCCGAAGGGTGGTCCGCAGGGCCGCCTCGATCGCCAGGCGCGCCTGCCGCGCCTCGTGGCAGCCGCGCTCCAGCTGCGCCGCCTTGTCCGAGGCGCGGACCTCGCGCTGCACAAAGAGCAGGCGGAACTCCTCGTCCTTCAGCGCCAAGTGGTCGCGCGCGGCCAGCGCCTCCGCTCGAACCGCCCCGCCCGCCACGAACTCGATGAGCTCGTCCGCGTCGAGCGAGGAGGCCGCGAGGGACAGCACCAGCGCGTCGAAGTCGGAGATCGCGATGGACAGGTACCTTTGCGAACGCTCGCGCACGGCTCCCATCACCTCCAGCACACCCTCCATTGCCGGTTGCCGCTAACTGCGCGCCAACGGGCGCAAACTTAGCGCGCAAAAAAATGACCACCCTCCTGTGGTGCACCATGGCGCACGCCGCCTGCGCGCCGCTCCCGCTCCCGCTTCCGCTCGCCACGCCGCGGCCGTCGGTGCTCGGCCACGTGCGCCGACTTCTAATGAGCGGGGGCGACGTGCGCCACTTCCGCGGCAGCCTGCTGGGCGTCACGGCGCGCGTGGCGCTCGACGTGGCGTCGCGCCGCGCCGACCTCGAACTGAGCGGCGCGGTGTTGGGCGGAAGGCTGCGTGGGAGCGGGACGCTGGCCGGAGAGGCCAACCACGGAACGGTGGTGCTTGACGAAGAGCTGCACTATTCGCTGTCGCTCCGGTTTGTCTCTGTGCGCTCCGCCGTGTACGACCCGGACGCGGGGACTATACGTGTGAGTGTCACACTCCCGGTGTTGGGCGCGCGCGACATCTTGTTACTTGAAGAAGTGTGATTTTAAAACAAGAAAACTCACACAGTCTACGGAAGAGGGGTGACGAGTAGCTTCAGTAGCTTCTGTCGCTCAGTCACCGCTTCCACGACGTCTTTCTTGATGGCGTTCAGATAGTATTGCGCGCGGCCGTGTTCTGAAATGGTTTCTTCCGTGGACCCGAAGAGGTCGCACGCGTCGTCGATCCCGCGCCCGAAGAGTGGCACCTCTTGGATCGCGAGCGCCGTGGTCGTGGTTGTGGTGTCGGCCCCCAACAGGTCCTCGGGCTCCTCGGGCTCGTCGAGGCAGCACAAGAACACCGCGGCCTTCTTGGGGGTCGCCAGCGTGGCGTACTGCTGTAGCGCCGCGTGGTGCAGAAACGCCGCGTCGTGGTGGCCCGCGGTCAGCGCCTCCTCGGCCCGCGCCTTGAGGAGCGCGTAGTGCTCGAATTCGCGCGCCTTGTGCTCGGAAACCATTGGTGCGGCGAACGCGGTGGCCTCTGCCTCGGTGGTCGCGGCCTTTGTGGCGGAGGCGTTGAGCTCCGAGCGCAGCAGCGCGAGCTTGGCGTCGAGCGATTTGATGATCTCGTCGGCCTCGAGCGACTTTTGCTCGGCGGTGGCCTTGTAGCGCTGCGCGGCCACCAGCTCCTCGCGCAGATCGCACACGGCGCTCGTGTGGAAAGCCATGCTCACGTTGTTCTCGGTCCCGTAGACCTCGGCGGCCTTGGCTGCCGTCGCCTCCGCCGCGCCAGTAGCTGCCTCCGCCGACTCGGCGCGTGCCTCGGCATCTTTGACCATCAACAGCGCTTCGCGCTTGATGCACTCGGACGTCTCGGTCGCCTCGGCGAAGCTCGCCTTGGCCACCTGCAGCTGCGTGTTCAGCGCCTCGTGCTCGGCGAGCAGCGCCTCGTGCTCCGCTGCCAGGCTCGTGCGCTGCGCGAGCTCTTGCTGGAGCGCCTCCGTGTGCCGCTCGAGCGCCTCTGTGCGCTCCGAGACGTCCACGGCACCCTTGACGGCGGCGGCGAAATTGGCACGGTTCGTTGCGATGGGCGCGTTCTTGAGCTTGGCCTGCGCGTCGGCTTGAGCATCGGCAGCGTTCTTAAGTTGCGAGGTCAGCGCCACTACACGCGCGTGGTTGACGGCCCGCTCGGATGCAAGCGCTGCGTTGCCGCGAGCGACGGACTGTTCCGTGAGCACTAGCCGCTCCTGTGTTTTTTTGAGCTTTGCTTGGGTCTCTTCCACGACCGCGCGAAGACGCGTTGTTTCGGCCACAGACGCGTGGCCGCCACCGACGAGAAACCCCGCAGAAAGCACTCTGTGCGCATTGTTCTGGGGTTTAAGAACCGGCGTGTTTGCCGTCTTCAACACTGGCAACGTAAACGTCAGCTGCGTCTTGGACGTGGCAGGCAGCGCGGGCAGCGCTGGCAGCGCCGCGGCCTCGGACGCGGCCTCCGACCTGGGCGCGGCCGCAACGTCCTTGTCAAAAACCGCCTCGAGCGAAAAGCTGCGCGCGTCCCTTGGCCTGATGCTCATGGCTTTGACGTTTCTTGTGCAGCCAAAACTTATCGTGACGGACACTGTGTGCTAGCCCATTCCAACTCAAAACATTTCAAACACCACTACAGGCGTTGCAACACGGCAAGTTTGTCCAGTGCGTGCTCCTCTCCAACGCCCGTATCAAATCATGAACACTTGCACAGTTTCGAGAATACGCCGCCTTTCAATTCGCTGCAAGCCACGCACTGCGTGTTCGTGCTCACGATTGAAAACTCCGTGTTTCCTCCCCAAATTGAGCCTCCGCAACTCGGAAACGTAACATTGTTGACCTTCGTGGGCGTGATCGCCCTGGACGGAGACGTGCCCAGAGTCAAGGGAGAAGACGGTGGCGACGACCACGGCGAACGCGAGGGCGGCGAACTTGACGTGGTCGACGAGGGCGGCGAGGGCGGCGATGCAACCGCTGCCCAGTTGTTCACGTGCCACGCGAGCATATCGACGCACGCTTCGAAATCAAACATCCGTTTGTCGTAGTTGTGCAAGCAGGCGTCGGGGGCACCGTAGCAAAACTGTAGTATGGAATGGAGGATTGCGATCCTCTTCTGTGCGGTGTCGGGAAACACCGTGCGCGCCAGGCTCACTGCCCGCGCTGGCAAGCGTTGGTTGCATGGCAAAATTCGACTGAACAACGTGCCGTCGGCGATGACGCTCGTTGCCAGCTCGTTCGCCGTGAAAATGATCCTGTAGCGCTTTGCGCGCCGATCGATCACGCGGTGCAACGCGGTGGGCAGGATGCAGTCGTCTCCCAAACTCTGAAGCGCGAAAAGCATGCCGCAGACGGTCGGTGCCGTCCTTGTGTCGCATTCAACGTAGAAGCTCCTCATGTGTTTGCCTGGGTTGCGCGCGTTCACTGGGCACTTGCGCACCCCGCAAGTTGTGGCGCTTTTGCGGCGTGGGGTTGGAGATATGCCAGCCGAGGGGGGCTCGCGCCCCCGCGCCGTCGCCGGTTGGAGACGGCCCGCAGTGGCCCCTCACGATGAGCATGCTGCGTATCGTGTGGGAACTTGCACTTTGCAAGGGGAACTAACGGCATCGGGAGGGTCGCGCGCCGAATCGGGCGGGTCGACTCGGCTTCTTACTGGTGGCGGCGCGGACAAAGTGCTCGCCTTTTCGATGTAAAACTTGCACCGGCCGAGGGGTGTTAACCAGCGGACATTTCTGAGAGGGGTGATAAGTCAGCGGACGTGTGTGCTGGAGGGGGTGTAAGCGCCGGGACGTTATTAGAAGGGGGTGTAACTTCACGGGACACTGAGTTTTCGAAATCTAAAATTGTCCGCTGGTTATCACCCCTCGGCCCGTGCAAGTTTTACATCGAAAAGGCGAGCACTTGGCCCGCGCCGCCACCAGTAAGAAGCCAACCCGAAACCGAGCGCGCACCCCGCAACCCCCGCCGACGCCTCCGCCCGCGCCGCTCGAACGCGTCCGCGCGGTGAAATCGGCCCGTCCCCCTCGGCGGCCCGCGCTTCGTGACCCGAATTGCCGACCGCCGGCGGATTGCCTTATTCGCCACCCCACTGCTACGGACGGGCACCACGTGTCGTTCCAAACGCAATAGTATTTCTTAGTCTACTGAACACCTCACGCAACGCCCAACACCACCGCACGTGCTCACAGGCCACTGGCGTGGTTCGCCTCGTCCGCCCTCGCCTGGTAGAACGCCTTGCGGTCCTCCGCGATCCCCTTCCACATCGCGGCCACACCCTTGACAACCTCTTTGGAGTCTTCGAAGGTGAACTTCTCGCCGCGCGCCGCCCTCGCCGCCTTGGCCTTGGCGCACTTGCTCGCCGTGTACATGTTGTACGCGCTCTTGCGCTTCCTCTGCTTGGCCTTCTTCCCCGCGTCCGACTGCAAGGGCGCCTCCCCGGCCGTGGCCGTGGCCTTCGGCTTGGCTCGGCCGATCGGGGCGCGCTCGGTGGCCGCGGGCGCCTCCTCGTCCTCGCTCTCGCTCTCGCTGGCGTCGAAGCCGTTGGTGTCCGGCGCGGTCGGCTTGGTCGGCTTCGGCGGCGCGGCCGCGGGCACGAGGGCCGTGCGGTTGGTGGCGTGGTCGGCGAGCAGCGAGTCGAGGAGCGCCGCGTGCTGCGGGGGCTGCGCGCGCTCCGCCTTGAGCGCGGCGTTCTCGGCCTTGTACCCGGCCAGCTCGTACTCCACCATGCACAGGCGGTCGACGAGCGCCTGGATCTCGGCGATGCTAGTGGGCATGGGCATGGGCGTGTGGACGGCGAGGGTGGTCATTGGGCGCGCGTGGGTGTCGGTGGTTGCGCAGTGGCGTTGTGCGGCCCTCGGCTTGCGCAAGCGACGCCACGCCGCGCGCCGCGCCCGCGGCTTGCGCAAGCGACCCGAGCCCTGCCCGCGCCCCCGCGCCGGCGCGGGGCGGATTGCGCCCCGCGGGTTGACGCCCGTGGGGAGGGGCGTGCGCGAGCGCTGGCCGCAGGTGTGCGTCTACG
>MDSV01198703.1_pt1 | contig 11447 bp, 9 predicted proteins | sample 810851 | NCBI WGS metagenome assembly MDSV01 (sample SAMN05326640, study PRJNA326480) | marine metagenome | isolation source: seawater | place: Atlantic Ocean: North East | collected 2012 | reverse complement strand
ATATCGCCTATAGTTGTTTCGTCTGCAATTTCTAAAATTTTGACACCCTCTTTTGTAATTTCAAACATTCCTAAATTTGTAATTACAGAATTTACTACATTTTTTCCAGTAAGAGGAAGCGTGCATTCCTTTAAAAATTTACTCTCACCTTTTTTATTCGTATGGTCCATTATCACAATAACCCTTTTTACCCCAGAAACTAGATCCATTGCACCTCCCATACCTTTTACTAGTTTTCCAGGTATCATCCAATTTGCTAAGTCCCCTTTTTCAGAAACTTCCATAGCTCCCAAAATAGCCATATCAATGTGACCACCTCTAATCATTGCAAAACTGTCAGCACTAGAAAAATAACTTGTTTTACCTAATTCAGTTATAGTTTGTTTTCCTGCATTAATTAAATCTGGATCCACATTTTCTTTGGAGGGGAATGGGCCCATTCCCAACATACCATTTTCTGATTGAAGGGTAATATCTATATCTTTTGGGATAAAATTAGAAACTAATGTTGGTATACCTATACCCAAATTTACATACATTCCATTTATTATTTCCTTAGCTGCTCTTGCAGCCATTTTATTACGATCCCACATCTCTATTATACCTCACTCCGACAATGTCATATTTTCAATTCTTTTTTCATGTTTTCCTATAAATATTCTATTAACAAAAATACCTGGAGTATGAATATAATCTGGGTTGAGGGTTCCAGTTGGAACCAATTCTTCAACCTCAGCTATGCAGATTTTGCCACAAGTTGCAGCAACTGGATTAAAATTTCTTGCAGTTTTACGATAAATCAAATTTCCCTCTTGATCACCTTTCCAAGCTTTAATAATTGATAAATCGGCCAAAAATGCTTCCTCCAAGATATAAGTTTCACCATTAAAATTCTTATGCTCTTTACCCTCAGCAATAACAGTTCCAACCCCTGTTTTGGTATAAAATCCGGGAATACCCGCTCCACCAGATCTCATCCTTTCAGCTAGTGTACCTTGTGGGTTAAATTCTAACTCTAACTCCCCACTTAAAAATTGTCTCATGAATTCAGAATTCTCACCAACATAAGACGAAATCATTTTTTTTACTTGTCTAGTTTTTAGTAATAACCCTATACCAAAATCATCAACTCCTGCATTATTAGAAGCTATAGTAAGATTTTTTACTTCTGATAATTTTAGAGCTTCTATTAACTCTTCAGGAATTCCACATAGCCCAAATCCCCCTGCAGCTATTTTCATGCCATCAAAAATTACTCCTTGTATTGCTTTTTCAGCAGACTGAAAAACTTTATTCATAATTATCTCCAAAAAAAATAAGTCAATCCCTTGATTAATCTCTCCATAAAATTGGCATAAATAAAGCCATTACTACTAACAACTCTAACCTTCCTAAAACCATTGCAATAGTAAGAACGAATTTTTCTGAATCTTTAAGAGAGCCATAATTTCCTGAAGGTCCTATTATTTCTCCAATGCCAGGTCCAACATTTGCTAGAGCGCTTGCAGCACCAGATAAAGCCGTTATAAAATCTAATCCCATAGCCCCTAAAATAATAGTAAATAATGCTAAAAAACTCAAAAAAGTTGTTATCATTATCATCGCCGACCTAAAAACAGTTTGATCAACAACTTGCTTGCCATATCTCATTAGAAAAACACCTCTGGAATAAATTAATTCATTAAGTGATGACTTTATTAATTGCGCTAATATAACAAATCGATAGATTTTAATACCTCCAGAAGTAGAACCTGCACACCCACCTACAAATATCAAAAAAAAGAATAGTACTGGTCCTATCCCAGAATAAGACATGAAATCTCCTGAAGCATATCCAGTTGTAGTAATAATAGCTACAATATTAAAAATATATTGAGTAATTTTAAAAAAAGAAATTTCAGCCAATTTCAAATCAACAAATATTACTGCAAAGCTTGCTAATAAAACAAGTGATAAAAAAAACATTATTTGAGGGTCAGTTTTAGGAATGTTTCTAGTAAAAAATATTGCAATGAAAAAGCTAAATGGTAACCCTCCAAATATCATAAAGACAATAGAAACCCATAATACTTTTGAACTTTGATAGAATCCTATTGATTCGTCATGAGTTGAAAACCCCCCTGTAGCCACCGTAGTCATAGCATGAGCAATAGAATCAAATGGTCCTACTCCAACTGCGACATATGAAAAAGCACACAATCCTGAAAGAACTAAATAAATTAAAATTATTGATTTTGAAATCTCAATTAATCTTGGGAGTGGTTTTTCTGCCCTATCAGAACTTTCCATTCTGAATAATTGCATTCCACCGACTCTCAAAAAAGGTAATAATATTAAGCCTAATGATAAAATACCAAGTCCTCCAATCCATTGCATCAAAGACCTCCAGAGTAAAATAGGACGGGGTTGATTAATTAAATCAGACAATACAGTTGCTCCAGTAGTAGTTAAACCAGATGTAGATTCAAAAATTGCATCCATTATTGTTAACTCTGGTAATGCTAAAATAAATGGTAAAGCACAAATTAAAGGTACAACCCACCATAAAAAGTTCACAACCAATATTCCAAATCTAGCCGATATCTTTGGTGTTTCTCCTCTGGTAGCTAATAGTATCAAAATACACCCAAAACCAGATGTTAGACCAGACCAAAGAAAAGGATCGCCCCCATTCCAACTTGCTGCAATCGATGCAAGCCAAGGTATAAACATTAATATAGAAAAAAATAAGCCAACAAGTGCTACGATTTGGCTTGCTGCTCTTAATTCTTTAGAAAGCATTATTACCTCAATATACTTTTAATTATAGTTCATTAGACTAAATTATTTGTAGTATTTTTAATTACTAACTTTTCCTTTATAGGTAAGTGTATTAGTGCTGCAAAGATAGCTAAAACTATATCAATTAACCAGACAAAAGTATATTCACCGGTAATTGTAAAAAAATAACCTCCTAAATAAGCTCCAAAAAAAGCCCCGATTTGATGGGAGAATAAAGCAATCCCAAATAAAGTTCCCATACAGCTTGGTCCAAACATTTTTGTTACAAGAGCCGCAGTTGGGGGCACTGTAGATAAATATGTAACTCCAAGTAGTGCAGAAAATATCAGAAAAGTAAATTCTGTTTTTGGAGAAATCAAAAAAATAATCACTATTAATGCTCTAGATAAATATATTGATGATAAAAAAAGCTTTTTGCTTCTTGAAGAAATATACCAACCAGCAAATAGGCTACCTATAATATTAAATAAACCTATAAATGCTAACGACCAACCAGAAAGAGAAGTAGGAAGACCACAATACGCAATAATACCTGGCATGTGGGTAGATATAAAAGCTACGTGAAACCCACACGTTAAAAATCCAAGAGCAAGATAATTATAACTAGGAGTTTGAAATGCTAATTTTATCATCCTATAAATATCTGTTTGTTGATCATCTATGATTGATTTTTTTCTTAATTTTTGATCTCTGAGAAAATAAGTAAATGGTAATGTCAGAAGTAATAAAATTCCCAAACAATTTAATGCAAAAATCCATCCAAAATTTATTATTATAATTACACCAATCGGAGCTAAAAAAGTTTGCCCAAGAGAGCCTCCAGCATTCAAAACTCCAAATGCAAGTCCTGCTTTTTTTTCTGGAACTTTTTTGTTTACTGCTGACATCGCCACAGCTAAACCTGCAATACCAGCCCCTCCAGCTGAAAGAAGTCCGACTGCTATAACTATCTCAATAGTAGTATCACAAAAAGGTATAAGAAAACATCCTGATGCTGCTAATATAATACCTAAAAATAATGCCTTTTCATCACCATATTTATCAGCAATCATTCCTCCAATATAATTAGCAAACCCCCACATTACTTGCCCAACTGCAAATGCAAAGCTTAGAGTAATATAATCTAAAGCTCTATCAGTTGTAATCCCATCGATCGTTAAAGGAAGGATTTGTCTACTTCCAAAACTTATTGCGACGATTATACTAGCGCAGATTATTGGAAAAATATAAAAAAACATTTTAACTTTCAAAATTTTTTAAAAATAGAAGAATTCGAGGATTAGTATCACATATAAGTTTTAGCAAAAAAATTTTATGCCTATATTCTTTTCCCTAATACTCCATTTGATTTGATATTAACTAATAAATTATTATCTGTTTGTTTTATATACATCAAGCATGACCTCGCGAAAGCGAAATAAACAGAGTTTGGTTAAAAATTTTTACAAATTTCACATTATCTTGATTTATCATTACTAAGAATAAAAAATAGTATTTAAATATATTCTTATAAATAAATAAAATAGCTATTGCGATATTATTATATATTTTATTAACATAGTATCGTTTTATAAATAAATAAAAATTTTAGGAGACGCAATATAAAAGCATTAATTTTGGCTGCTGGACGAGGAAGCAGAATGAAAAATGAAACTGCTAATAAACCCAAATGTTTAGTAGAATATGGGGGAAAAAGTCTTATTAAAAGACAATTAGAAATTTATGAAAAATTGCCAATAGATGAAATAGCAATAGTAACTGGTTATAAACAATTTTTATTAAACAAGTTTCGAGTAAAAAAATTCCATAATTTTGAATGGCATAAATCAAATATGGTACATTCGTTAACTTTTGCAAATCAATGGCTAATGAGATATGAATGTATAATTTCTTATAGTGATATTTTCTTTGAACAATCTGCAATCAATTCAATAATTAAAGCAACTTCTGAAATTGCATTATTATATGATAAGAGCTGGAGGCAACTATGGGAAAAAAGGTTTGAAAATCCTTTATCTGATGCAGAAACATTAAAATTAGATAATAACAATAAGGTTTTAGAAATTGGAAAAAAAACTAACGATTATAGCAATATAGATGCACAATTTATGGGTATATTCAAAACAAATCCTAGTGGATGGAAAGAGATTTTAAAAGTTAAAGAAGAACTTCCATTAAATGAATCTTACAAAATAGATACAACATCGATTTTCCAAAAAATAATAGAAGATAAAATTATTAATATACAAGGTATAGAATATAAAGGATCCTGGGGAGAGGTTGATACACCTTCAGATTTACAGATTTATAACAACCATTAAGATTAAAATTTATCAGTTTAATTTAGCATACCAAATATTTGTAGTGTACGGGATAACATATATGTTATTTTGAATAATTTCTGATATTTCATAAATTATTTTGTCAAATTTATTTCCAGATTGTCTATAAAGGGTATCATGACTTTTCCAAGCTTTAATCATGTTTTCTCTGGTCATTTCTACTTTGAAAGATTCTTCAATTTTTGATACTTTATCAAAAAAACCACTTTTATTAATTACTTCTGTAGGATCTTCTCTTCTTAATCCATAAGTATAATTTGGAATATTTTTTTTTATTACATATTCAATTTTTTTCTGAATAGGATCATTAGTGTTTCTATGATTCCACATACATGCAAAGAAACCTCCATCTTTTAGAATTCTTTTAGTTTCTTTCAGTGAGCTTATTTGATCCACAACATTAAATGATGACCCAAATAATGCAGCGTCAACAGAATTATCAGATAAATTTGTTTTTTCACCTGTACCTTCTACCCATTCAACTTTATTGCTGACTATGTTTTTCTTCCCATAGTATGACATATAATGGTTAGGTTCTACAGCTTTTACTTTTACTCCAGTTTTAATAATATGTTTCGTAAGTTTTCCAGTTCCTGCCCCAATATCAGCAATAATTTTAGTTGATGAACAATTAATCTTTTTTAAAAGATCAGAAATAGCCTTAAAGCCATATTCCGCTCGGTTATCATATGTGTGAGACCTTTCTGAATAATCCCAATTAGTTTTCATTTTATGATCCCTTTCATTTTTAAATTTCATTAAAAAAATCAAATATATAAGCTATAATGATTTGAATATTCTTTTCATACTTTTTATGTCTTGATCTTTAAATTCTGTTTCTCTTTCAGGATGCCACATCCAACCCTCCAGATTGAATTTTTTATGCCTAATAGCTTCAATTTCACCATCTAAACTTTTTGCAATCACTCTGAAATCTTTAGGACAGCTTTTGATTGAAAAATTATGATAACTATTCACTTCACAATTTTTTTGTCCACTTAACATATGTTTTATATTAACGTGACCAGCAACCCTTTTTATACCTACACCAGCCCAGTAAGCTATTAATTGCATTCCTCTACAAATACCAAGAATAGGGATAGATTTTTGTATAGAATAATCAATCAAATTGAGTTCTGTTTTATCCCTATCTGAAAAAGAACCCAAATCATTTCCACCAGTTAGTAAAATTCCTGATAATGGAATTTTTTCTAAAAAACTTAATAAATAATGATTGCTATTTTCATCTACTAATTTGTTAGAAATAGGAATAGGTAATAAATCACAAAATTTTAAAAAATTTATTATTTTTTGATCAATAGTATCTTCTAATTCATGATTGCTTGAGATTTTTATATTTTGACTTATACCAATCATATTCATTTTATTATCTCAATCTTCTGAGTTAAGCAGTTTATGTGTAATCTTCTTGAACTAAGCCATTTTTGATATAATACTTCGCCAATACCTAGAACTGCTGGAATCTGTAGTTCTGCTGCTCTTATTGCCATATGTGAATTGGCCCCGCCCCATGCCGTAATTAATCCTGCAGGATTATGCGAAAATATCCAGTCAAACCCTGGATCAGCATTAGGAATAAATATTATTTTGCCATTAATATTAGTTCCACCCTTAAAACTGATAACATCCCCAGTAATACTTTTTTGGGTTATAAAATTTGGAGATAAATCAGGCCATTCAAAAGAAAATACATCTTCTGCTTTAGTTATCAATGGAGGTAATTTTAATTGTTTAGAAAAATTATATTTACTCTTCTCTTTATTTATTATGTTATTTAATAAATCTTTATAAGAACTTGAATTAGGATTTAACTTTAATAAAATAGAAATTGGAACGTAAGATATTTCTTGCTTGTTAAAGCCATACTCTAATCCAAATTCCTCGATTAATTTTAGTATTTTTGATAAATACTTAGTAAAAATAAATTTTGAAAATTCACGTAATTCTATTCCCTTTTTTATAAATTTAAAAAGCTCGTACGAAGTAATTTTAATTTTATTTTTTTCAAGTATTGTATTTATTAGATCATGACGTTTTCTGTCCAACTTAAACTCTTTATACTTAGAATTGATCACTTTATTTTTAATTGTCCAATCAAAATAATCATCTGGGGCTTCATCATATCTTGGGGATAAAATATCGTAAGTTCCAGGTCTTAAATGTCCATATTTTTTTAAAAAGCTATCTTTATTTAACTTCTTTTTATCTTCTGTTAATTGCTTACTAATTGTTGAGCAGCTGAACATAAAACTATTATATTCTTGTTCATTAATTATATTTATTTCAACCATTGATTTTAGTATTTGAACTGCAATAAAACCAACTCTGGCAAGGCCAGAAAATGGTAATGTCCCGTAATATTTTAAATCTTTTAATAAGGATTTAATCTGTTTTATTTTTTCTATTTTAGAAAAATTCAAATTCTGGAATTTTTTTTCCAAAATACTTAATCTTTTTAAATCTTTTGATACTAAATCATCATCTTTAAATATTGCATTAGTTAAGTTGATAAGACTTTCATTCAAATCATTTATTTCAGCATCTGTAAAACCAGCATCTTTTAGTTCAAGGAATCTATTTGATAAATCAAATGAAAAAGATGATAAAATAATATCAAATTCAACTTTATCATGTAAATTTGGATTTTTATCTAATTTAGATAAGTAAAAGTTTACTAGTTTTCGACCTAATTTTTTATTAATAGTTTTTGGTAATAATGAATTGAATGAGATCCTTGTGTCTATATATGGTTGTCCAAAAAAATCTTTAAGCAATTTATAATCACTTAAATTTTGATACCCATAATTATGTCTTCCCAAGGCCCAAATTTTATCAGTTATAAGGTTTTTATATAAGGATAATGCAAGAGGTCTCGGTCTTACTCCTATTATTTCCGCAGGGTTCCAATCTGGCATGACTCCGAATATTGTTTTTTTGCCAAGCAAATTAAAATCCTGTTTTAGTGAAGTTTTAATTGCTTTTTTAATTATATTTAATTTTTTGTTCAAAGCATAGGATGAAATACTACTATTTTTTAATACTAATGGACGTACTTGAAGTATCCAGATTTTGTTTTCTAATTTTTCTTTTGTAACCGCAAATTCGCAATCTATTGGAATATTTCCAAAAAAAATGGATAATTTATCAATTAATTTAAAAATATTTTTTAATAAGCCTTCCTTAATTGTGGAATATTTACCAGTATGATACCACATATGGCCATTACATTTGCCAGAGGTTATTGCACAAGTATCATTCCCATAATGCCAATTTATATTTTTGTATGGACTAGAAGTTTGAGAATCGTGAGAAAAAGCAACTCCTGAAATCAAAACATTTTTCAACATTGGTTGTATTAGGACTTCATCATTATCTTTAATATTATCATAGGACTTAAATACTTTGTTTATCGAATTTCTAAGGCCCTTTTTTGAAATATTCTGAATTGATAAATTACAACCTGCATTTGAATGATATATTGTATCTTCATCGGATGCACTTGAACGTATTATATGCAGATCTGCATTTAGACTTTTATTAATCTCTTCTAAACACTTGTTTTGGTTTTTTATCCATTCTTTGTTTGTAAAAAAAACCAAATCTACAATGTTTATACCCTTAAGATATTTTCTTAAGCGGTCTAAAGTTCTAGCTTTTGAAGATAGCTCAAATGAATTGTAAAGAAATTTATAATTAATATTCATATTATAAATATGCAAAAATAGTGCCTAAAAATTTAATTTTTCATTTGTGGAAATTGGCATTGTTTTTGCTGGCCCTAGATAAAAAATTAACACTAGGAATTTAAAAGTATGACTATTAAAGTTGCGTTCTTGAATGGTGTAAAAAATAGTGGCATAACTTACCTCAACTACATAAAATCAGTTCTTAAAGAAGTACCAAAGAACTGGGAAACAACCGTCTTTCAGCTTGATCAAACAAGTATATCTAGAGAAGAAAGTAGAAATTTTTTACAAAAATATGTTTTTAGGTTGGCGGATGTTTCTAAATTATCAAATTTTGATATTGTTATTTCTAATGAAGCATTTATTGGTAGGTTTTTAGAAAAACCTCGTACTATTTATGTTGATCATGGTAATTCTCCAATGCCATGTAATAGTAATACTTATTTTGCAGGTTGGACTTCATTTTGGGACTTTATAATTACACCATCCAAAAGTGCAATAAAAATGACCGGTGAAGGAATCTCTTATTATAGAAAGGAAAGGCATATTGGTAGTATTAAACAACAAGAATTTTCAAAAAAAGATGGGATAGTAAGTTTCTCTAATGATCTAAAGAGAACTACACTATGTCAAATCCCACCATTAAGAAAAATTGCCAAGCATAATAATAATAATATTCCAAAATTGAAAACCAACCTAACTATTGGTTTTTTACCAACTCTTTATGCTGCAGTTCATCCAGATCTATCAATTTACACATATTTAGGTGAACTTATAGATCCAGTTATATCTGAGTTTCCTGAATCAGAGGTTAGATTTAGACCCTATCCTGACGATTTAAAGCATCCCCAAATGCCATTACTAGAAAATTATCTAAACAAATTTTCAAATGTTGTTTTTGAAAAAAAAGACACTGGTTCTAATGATTTTTTTAATAAGTGTGATGTTTTAATAAGCGATGCATCTACAGGAGGTATCTCTTTTCTACTAGATAGGTGCATACCACCCATTTATTGGAAACCAGTGGATACTAAATCGCACTCAATACCAACAAATTCTTTTTATGAACTGTTAAATGATAAAATTTTCGTTGCAGAAAATACTGAACAACTTATAGAATATATTTATAAATGTAAAAAACTTACAAATAAGGAAAGGCTAGGATATTTTAATAGATACTGCAACGATGAACTCAAAATAGAAAATGATATATGTTCAATTCTTGCAACTTTAGATGTGAATAGCAATTTTGATTTAAATAAATACCCAAATGTGGAAAGTGACGGATCATTTAAATTAAATTAAAAAATTTTTTTATAACAACATAGATTTAATTAAAAATCAAAAAAATTTTTTATAGTGGCGGAGAGACAGGGATTCGAACCCTGGAGACAGTTTCCCGCCTACACACTTTCCAGGCGTGCGCCTTCGACCACTCGGCCACCTCTCCTTCAGAAAATACTAATTATTATTAAGAAAATAAATTTATGATGTCTAGTATTCAAATTTAATTAGCAAAATGAATATTAACCCGTCGATTATTTTTACCTTTCTTCTCAATTTTACCAATCTCAATTTTACCAATTTCACTAGTCCTATTAATGTGAGTACCTCCACAAGGTTGAAGATCAACTTGTTCATTTTCAGATTTAATACAAATTAATCGCACATCTCCACCGCCTTTAGGTGGAGAAACGGACATAGTTTTAACTAATTCAGGTTTTTCTTCTAATTCTTTCTCTGTAATCCATAATTGTTCAGTTAGAAAATCACTATTGATCAAATCATTAATTTTATCTTCAATGATTTTCTTATCTCCAATAGCTTCAGGCATATTAAAATCTAATCGACTTTTAGTATTCCCTATTTGTCCTCCAGTAACTGGAAGCGGGATAACGACAGATAACAAGTGTAAAGCAGTATGCATTTTCATATATTTATATCTTAGATCCCAGTCGATTTTTTGTTTAACTGGTTCTCCAATTTTTAAGTCATTTGGTATAAACTCAGGTATTATTAAAGCTTCACCTTCTTCAATTTTTTTTACATTTTGAACTTTCAATGAATGTTTTCTTATTTCTAAATGGCCTTGATCACATGGTTGACCACCACTTGTAGGATAAAATAAAGAATTTTCTAGAATAAGACCTTCTTGATCTATAATAGCTTTTAAAACTGAACTAGCTTGTTTTTTATAAGAATCATTCCAAAATAAATAATTATTCCTCATTTTTTATTACCTTTTAAAACTTTTAAATCATTTTGATTTATATTTAAATTTATATCTCTTTTAGGGAAAGGTATTTCAATACCGTGTTCAGAAAATTTTTTTAGAACTTCAAAATTTAAATCTGATTGAATAAATAAACTAAATTTTTCATTTGCAAAAGCTCTAAGTTCAAACTTTATAGCACTTTCACCAAAGCCTCTTAATAAAACAATTGGTTCTGGTTCCGCCATAATTTTTGGATGGTTTTCTGCAATATCTAATAATATTTTTTTTACCAACTCAACATTGCTATCATAAGCAACTTCTATTGGAACAGAAACCCTACCATCTACTTCGTCATGCATCCAGTTAACTACAGAACTTGATATAATATCTGAATTAGGAATT
>MDSV01087698.1_pt1 | contig 11447 bp, 12 predicted proteins | sample 810851 | NCBI WGS metagenome assembly MDSV01 (sample SAMN05326640, study PRJNA326480) | marine metagenome | isolation source: seawater | place: Atlantic Ocean: North East | collected 2012 | reverse complement strand
CCTGTGCCGGCTGCTGCTGTCGAGCCCGGACATGCTGCTGCTTGACGAGCCCACCAACCATCTGGACGCGGAGTCCGTGGCCTGGCTGGAGCGGTTTCTGCACGAGTACAAAGGCACCGTGGTGGCCATCACCCACGACCGCTACTTCCTGGACAACGCCGCCGAATGGATTCTGGAACTGGACCGGGGCCACGGTATACCCTGGAAAGGCAATTATTCCTCCTGGCTGGAACAGAAAGACGAGCGTCTGGCCCAGGAGGCGAAACAGGAGGCATCGCGCCAGAAAGCTATTAAGGCGGAACTGGAATGGGTGCGCTCCAACCCCAAGGGCCGACAGGCCAAGAGCAAAGCCCGCCTGGCCCAGTTCGAAGAGCTGTCCAGCCAGGAAGCGCAAAAGCGTAACGAGACCCAGGATCTGTTTATCCCGGTGGCGGAACGCCTGGGGGATGAGGTTATCGAGTTCGACCATGTCAGCAAGAGCTTTGATGACCATGTGCTGTACGACGATCTCAGCTTTCGCATTCCCAAGGGTGCCATCGTCGGGGTGATCGGCCCCAACGGCGCGGGCAAAACCACCCTGTTCCGCCTGATTATGGGGGAGCAGCAACCGGATAAGGGCGCGGTCAACATCGGCAGCACGGTGGACCTGTCCTACGTGGATCAGTCCCGGGATGATCTGGATGGCGACAAAACCGTGTGGGAGGAGGTCTCCGACGGCCTGGACATGATCAAGGTGGGTTCCTTTGAAATGCCCTCCCGTTCCTATGTGGGGCGCTTTAACTTCAAGGGTTCGGATCAGCAAAAACGGGTGGGGGAACTCTCCGGCGGCGAGCGCAACCGGCTGCATCTGGCCAAACTGCTGCGCAAAGGCGGCAATGTATTGCTGCTGGACGAACCCACCAACGATCTGGACGTGGAAACCCTGCGGGCCCTGGAAGAGGCGCTGCTCACTTACGCCGGCACCGCCATTGTCATCTCTCACGACCGCTGGTTCCTGGACCGCATCGCCACCCATATTCTGGATTTTGCCGGCGAGGAAGGCATTGAATTCTTTGAAGGCAATTTCACCGAATATGAGAACTATAAGAAGAAAAAATACGGCGAGGAATCGGTGCAGCCCAAACGTTTGAAATATAAAAGACTGAAATAAACCGCCATGCCAGGGCCCAACCGTCTCAGGCCCGGGACATAAAAAAGCCCTCCAGCGGGAGGGCTTTTTCAGTCATGTTCATTCGTCGTCGAAGTCGTCCCAGTCATCGTAATCGTCCAGATCGTGCTTGAGGCGGCGGGCCTCCATTAACGCCTCGATCTTGCGCAGATAATCGCCGGAGCGCTTGCTTCGGGTCTGCAGCCGGTTCTCAATTTCACCGTCGATGTCATCCATGGTTTCATCGTCGATGTCATCGATGTACTGGGTGCTTTCTGATGTCGGTGTTGTTCTCATAACCCCATACCTCTACAGCTTAAACAGTTCTGAGATCTGAAACCCTGTACTTGACCAGCTCTGCTGGCGGATGTTCTCGCAAAGCGCGTTGGCTTTCATCTTTTAATTATTAACGCAGCATCAAAAATTTTTGTAGTTAATTTTTTGGGTTTTTAGATGTTTTTACCATGCTCGGTGACCACCTTATTCAATAAACAACCAAGTACCTGGGGATTGCACAACGTTACAAAATCCCCACCGGGGCTGCTTGAAAAAAACCCGGTTTCGGCTTTTTATAAAAGATTGGCTATGCTGTGAAAATGCAGTTACCTGTTACTACCACAACAAGAAGAGTTCGGGCCATGATCGAAAAACGTCAGTTTACCCGGGTCGCCTTTGACGCCAGCGCTCGCCTGATTCGGGGTGAGGATGAGTGGCCCTCCCGGCTGTTGGACATCTCTCTGAAGGGGGCGTTGCTGGAATTGCCCAAGGACGGCCATCCCCGGGAGGGAGATCCGGTGGTACTTTATCTGGTGCTCAGTGATGAGGTCACGGAAATCCGCATGGAGGGGCACGTGGCCCATGTGGGCCAGGAGCAGATGGGGGTGGTGTGCGACAATCTGGACGTGGAGAGCGCCTCTCACCTGCGCCGTATTGTAGAGCTGAACACCGGCAGTGAAGCCCTGCTGGAGCGGGAGTTCGAGGCCCTGATTAATCTGGCCCAGCATTAAGCCGCAACGGACAGGAGTCAGAGGGCGTCCAGGGCCTGCTCCAGCCGTGACACCGCCACCACCTCCAGGCCTTCAATAGCGCCCTTGGGCTGGTTGCCCTTGGGCACAATGGCGCGGGTAAAACCGTGTTTGGCGGCCTCCCGCAACCGTTCCTGACCGCTGGGCACCGGTCTTATCTCGCCAGACAGCCCCACTTCCCCAAACACGATCAACTGGCTGTCCAGCGGCAGGTTACGCAGGCTGGAAACCACCGCAATCAGCACCGCCAGGTCGGAGCCGGTTTCCAGGACTTTGACCCCACCCACCACATTCAGAAACACATCCATGCCCAGGGTCGCCACTCCGCCGTGCCGGTGCAGCACCGCCAGCAGCATGGCCAGCCGGTTCTGATCCAGCCCCACCGCCACCCGCCGGGGATTGCCCAGCTGGCTGTCGTCCACCAGCGCCTGCACCTCCACCAGCAGTGGCCGGCTGCCTTCCCGGGTCACCATCACGATACTGCCGGGGATGGGCTGATCGTAGCGGGACAGAAAGATGGCCGAGGGGTTGCTCACCTCCCGCAGCCCCTTGTCGGTCATGGCGAACACCCCCAACTCGTTCACCGCGCCGAAGCGGTTCTTCACCGCCCGGATCATGCGGAACCGGTTGTCCTGCTCGCCCTCGAAATACAATACGCTGTCCACCATATGCTCCAGCACCCGGGGCCCCGCCAGAGCCCCTTCCTTGGTGACATGACCCACCAGAAACAGAGCCGTACCGGACTGTTTGGCAAACCGCACCAGGGCGGCGGCGCACTCCCGTACCTGGGACACACCACCGGGGGCGGAACTCAGCGCCTCGGAATAGATGGTCTGGATGGAATCCACCACCATCACCGCGGGCCGTTCCCGCTGGGCGGTGGCGAGAATATTTTCAATGCTGGTTTCCGACATCAGCCGCAATTGATCCATGGGCAGATCCAGCCGCTTGGCCCGCAGCGCCACCTGTTGCAGGGATTCCTCGCCGGTGATGTACAGGGCGGTCTGGCGGCCGGCCAGGTGGGTCATGGTCTGCAGCAAAATGGTGGACTTGCCGATGCCGGGATCACCGCCGATCAGCACCACCGAGCCTTCCACCAGGCCGCCCCCCAACACCCGGTCCAGCTCGGTGGAGCCGGTGGCGGTGCGGGGCTCCTCCACCAGATTGACTTCCGCCATGGTGGTGACCGGGCGGGCCTCGCCGGCCCAACCGGATTTGCCGCTGCCGCGATTGGCGGCCAGGCCCCGGTCCGGGTTGAATTCGCTGAGGGTATTCCAGGCGCCGCAGTCACCGCACTGTCCCGCCCATTTGGCGAATACACTGCCACAGTCCGCGCACACGAATTGGGTTTTGCTTTTGGCCATCAGTTCATCACTCGTAAACACACCAGGGCGGCGAAGTAGTAAGCGGGCAACATCAGCAGGATGCCGGTGAGCCAGGCGCCGGACCCCGGCTGCAGTTCGGAATCCTCCTCCAGCCCCAGATATTCCGGCAACTTGTCCCGCAACCGCCGCAGGGAATACAGATCCCAGAACAGCACAAAGGCGAACAGCAGCAGCACCGAGCGATCATGCAAAGGCACCAGATCCGGCAACCAGTAGGAAAAAATGAACCCCAGGCTGAGCAGGGTGGATATCATCCCCCCCACCGGATGCAGCCAGTCCCGCTCAATACGCCGCAGCATGGTGACGCCCACCGGCAATGACACCAGCATCAACGCCACATAGAGGGTGACCCAGACCGGCATTATTCCGCCCCGCCGCGGTATTCCCGCTCCACCCGGCCGGTGATCTGACACAAGAGTTCGTAATTGACCGTGTTGGCCCAGGCGGCCACCGCCTCCACCGGCAGCCCGGGGCCCCACAGGGTCACCGAAGTATGGGGCCCGGCGTCCGGCTGCGCCGACACGTCCACCGTGATCATATCCATGGACACCCGCCCCACCACCGGGCAGCGCACCCCCTTGATCAGTACCTGAGCCGCCGGCGACAGATGGCGGGGATAGCCGTCCCCATAGCCAATGGCCACCACCGCCACCGGCGTATCCCGTGGCGCCTGCCAGGTGGCGCCGTAACCCAGGGCACCGCCGGCGGGCACCACCATGCGGGAGATGACGCGGGCCTCCAGCTGCATCACTGGGCGCAGGTCCAGCTCCGTCGCGGGGGTGTTCGCGAAAGGGCTGGCGCCATAGAGCATCAGCCCCGGCCGCACCCATTGATAATGGCCGCCGGGCAGATTGAGAGTGGTGGCGGAATTGGCCAGGCTGGCGCCCGCGGGGGCCAGCTGTTGAACCAGCGCCGCAAAACCCTCCTGCTGCTGCCGGTTCATGGCATGGTCAGGCTCATCGGCGCAGGCCATATGGCTCATCAATACCAGGTCCGTCACATTGGCGCTGGCCCGCAGCTGCTGCCAGAACAGAGCGGCACCGGCGGGCTCCATGCCCAGGCGGTGCATGCCGGTGTTGACCTTGAGCCAGACCCGCACCGGCCGCGACAGACGCGCCGCCAACAACATGCTGACCTGCCAGGGCTGGTGCACCACCAGATCCAGTCCGGCCCCGGCGGCCTGCTGCAGCTGGGCCGTGTTCATCACCCCTTCCATCAGCAGAACCGTGCCCGCCACGCCGCTGTCGCGCAGAGCCATGCCCTCGTCGAAGGTGGCTACCCCCAGGCCGTCCGCCAGCCCCGCCAGAGCGCCGGCCACCGCCCGCAGACCGTGGCCATATCCGTCGGCCTTGACCACCGCCAGCACCCGGCTGTGGGGCGCCGCCTGGCGGGCCACCCGCAGGTTGTGGCGCAACGCGTCGAGATCGATAACAGCCCGGGTGCCGCGACTCAAGAGCCGTAGTCTCCATAGGCCGTACTGGCCAGATCCTCGAACCGAGTATAACGGCCCAGAAACGCCAGCCGCACGGTGCCTATGGGGCCGTTACGCTGCTTGCCGATAATGATTTCCGCCGTGCCCCGGTCTTCCGAGTCCTCGTTATAGACTTCATCCCGGTAGATGAACATGATGATGTCCGCGTCCTGCTCGATGGCGCCGGACTCCCGCAGGTCCGACATCACCGGCCGCTTGTTGGGGCGCTGCTCCAAACTCCGGTTCAACTGCGACAGCGCCATCACCGGGCAGTCCATTTCCTTGGCCAGCCCCTTCAGAGAGCGGGAGATCTCCGATATCTCATTGACCCGGTTTTCCGAGCCGGGCACCTGCATCAGTTGCAGATAATCCACCAGAATCAGGCCCAGCTCCCCCTGGTCCCGGGCCACCCGGCGGGCCCGGGCGCGGAGCTCCGTGGGGCTGAGACCGGGGGAGTCGTCAATAAACAGCTTCTGCTCCGACAGCAGGCTCACCGCCGAGCTGAAACGGGGCCAGTCATCCTCTTCCAGCTTGCCGGAATTCACCCGCGACATATCAATCCGCCCCAGGGAGGCCAGCATCCGCATGACGATCTGATCGGCGGGCATTTCCATACTGAACACCAACACCGGTTTGCCGGTGCGAATCAAAGCGTTTTCCGCCATGTTCATGGAAAAACTGGTTTTACCCATGGAGGGGCGAGCCGCCACGATGACCAGGGAGCCTTTCTGCAGGCCTGAGGTTTTCTCATCCAGATCGGCAAAGCCGGTGGGAATACCGGTGAGCTTTTCGTCGGACTTGAACAGCTCGTCGATGCGCTCCACGGTGGCTTTAAGCACTTCCTTGATGGGCTGGGGGCCGCCCTGCTTGGCGCCCTGCTCGGCGATTCCGAACACCTTGCGCTCCGCCTCGTCCAGCAGCTCCAGGGAACTGCGGCCATCGGGCCGGAACGCCGCTTCGGCGATCTCACTGGAGATGGTAATCATCTGCCGCAACACAGAACGCTCCCGGACGATGTCCGCGTAGGCTTTGATGTTGCTGGCGCTGGGGGTGTTTTTGGCGAGATGGGCCAGATAGGCCATGCCGCCGCAGTCTTCCAGGGAGCCGGCGTTGTCCAGGGACTCCCCCAGAGTGACCACGTCAAAGGGTTTGCCCAATTCCGACAATTGGGCGATGGCCCGGTAGATCAGCCGGTGATCACGGCGGTAGAAATCCACTTCCGACACCACCTCCGACACGTCGTCAAAGGCGCGGTTTTCCAGCATCAGGCCGCCGATCACCGACTGCTCCGCCTCCAGGGAATGGGGCGGCACTTTAATGGCGGCGGACTCCGGGTCCTCATCCAGCATCAATTCAATGGGAGAGTCGGTCATGGGTATCGGTACTTACAGGAAGAACGGTTGCACAAGTGTAACGGCTGCCCGCCGCGGCGTGCAAACCAGCGGGCCAGGGCTTGCGCCCACGGCGCCAGGGCCCGCCGGAGGCGCCAGCCCCAGGGCGGGGCCGGCACTAGACATCGGGTATGATCCAGGTTCCGCGGCTTAATCCGGCACCGCAGTCAATAGGCCGGAACGACCGCTTATTCGGGAACCACGGACACCTTGATGGTAGAGGTGACATCGGCATGGATCTGCAGATCGATCTCGTAATCACCGGTATTGCGGATAGCGCCCAGGGGCAGCAGCACTTCCGCTTTCACCACTTCCACCCCGGCGGCGGTAATGGCGTCGGCAATGTCCTTGGTGCCCACGGAACCGAACAGCTTGCCTTCATCACCGGACTTGGCGGGGATAGTAACACTGCCCAGCTCCGCCAGCTGGTCCGCCCGGCTCTGGGCCGCGGCCAGTTTGTCCGCGGCGGCTTTTTCCAGCTCCGCCCGACGCTCTTCGAAATACTTCACGTTATCCGCTGTGGCAGGCACTGCCTTACCCTGGGGAATCAGGAAGTTGCGACCGTAGCCGGCCTTTACATTCACCTTGTCACCCAGTTCGCCCAGGTTACGGTTGTTTTCCAACAAAATGACTTCCATCACTCATACCTCTTTTGAATCCGATTGCGAAAATCCATAAAACTGTCCACCACCGCCACCAGCGACAGCACCAGCATGCCCATCCAGAAGGTGAGCACCAGGCCCAGATAAAAAAATGCCAGCAGCGGGCCGTTATTGGGTTTCATGCCCATCAGCCCGTGCACCAAGCCCAGCCCCGCCAAAAACAAAGGCATCACCAGGCAGGGGGCGGCATAGCGCAGAGCCGGAAAGCTCTGGGTCAGCCACACCAGCACCGCCAGGGCCACGGCGATAGCCGGCATCAGCCGCAGGCTGTGGAACTCCTGGCGAAAGCCCCCCGGGTTGTAGAGCCGGGCCTGCAGCCAGCGCGCCACCAGCAACGCCGCCACCGCACCCAGGGTCACCACCCAGGCGGAGCCTTCCAGTACCACCGAGCGCACATCCAGCTGTTCCAGCACCCCGGGGCTGTCCGGGTTGGCACTCTTCATCTGCGCCAGCAGATCCTGAAACTGGGGCTCCAGCACACTGACCAGCTGTTCGATCACCCCCGGCGCGCCGAAAATCACCAGGGCCATGTACACCACCGCGGTTAACGCCAGACTCACCAGGGTCCAGGACAGCGACCGCAGGTTGGCCAGCACCAGGGCCCCCACCAGCGCCGCGACCACGCTGCCGGCCTGGGTGATATCCCCGGCGGGCCAGTGCAGCAGCATAGCCACCAGCAGCGCCCCCACCAGGGGCAGGGCCGCCTGGGCCAGGTTTTGCCGTAAAGCCACCAGCGCCACCACGGCGGCGGAGGCCCAACCCAACCCCGGCACCAGTGCCAGGGCCACGGCGGCGGCGAGCGCCTGCAGGGGCCCGCCCAGGATCCACTTTGCCAGGACTAACATATCACTGGCTGCACCGACTGCTTACTTGTGCGAGTCGGAATACGGCAGTAACGCCAGGGCGCGGGCCCGCTTCACCGCCCGGGCCAGTTGCCGCTGATACTTGGCGCTGGTACCGGTAATACGGCTGGGGACGATCTTGCCGGGTTCAGTAATGTAGTTCTTCAGCGTGTCCAGATCCTTGTAATCGATCTCCACCACGCCTTCGGCGGTAAAACGGCAGAATTTTCTGCGACGATAAAAACGTGCCATGGTTGGCTCCTGTAATATTGGTTAACGCAATTCCACATGTTGTGCATGCAATACCAGCTGGGTTGCGGCGCTATCCCGGTAACTGGAACGGGACAAAAAGCCCTCGACCCGGACCCGGTCACTCACCGCCAGCGACTGGCACTGAGCCACCACATCCGCCCCCCTGGCCTCCACCCGAATCCGGCACAGGACCTCCCGGGGGACGCCCGCCTCCTGTTGGCGGGACCGGTGTTCCAGCATAAAACCGAAATGAGGAACGCCGGCGGGGGTATAACGCAGGCCCTGAACTTCCGTGATGGTTCCGCTCAACGCCAACTGGTTAATCTCCACAGAGCGACTGCTACGCGAACCCGATCAATCGTCGGAGTCGGAATCGTCGCTACGGCTGTCGCTACTGCGGCTATCGTTGCTGCTGTCATCGCTGTCGGCACTGAGGCGGTCCTTGTCGTCGGACTTGGCCAGCAGAGAGGCATCGGTCACCGCCTCCTCCCGGCGCAGAACCATATTGCGCAGCACAGCGTCATTGAATTTGAAGGCACTGGAAAGCTCGTCCAGCACATCCTGGCCGCACTCAATATTCATCAGCACGTAGTGGGCTTTGTGGATTTTGTTGATGGGATAGGCCAGTTGCCGCCGGCCCCAATCCTCCAGCCGGTGGATCTGACCGCCACCTTCCTGGATCTGGCCCTTATAGCGTTCCACCATGGCGGGCACCTGTTCGCTCTGGTCCGGATGCACCAGGAACACGACTTCGTAATGTCTCATGACATCTCCTTACGGGTAATGCCTTCCCGTCAATTGCGGGTAAGGCAAGGAGTTAATGCTTACTAACGTTATTTTGTGGCCCCCGGCTAAGCGAGGGATCGCGCATTCTATAGGAGCTTGACTAGAAAGACAACCGCTGGCGCAGAGCTTCGAACAGACAGATGCCGGCGGCCACGGAGACATTCAGACTCTGTACCTGCCCCTGCATGGGAATGTAAATCAACTGATCACAGTGTTCCCGGGTCAGGCGCCGCAACCCCTTGCCCTCCGCCCCCATCACCAGCCCCAAAGGGCCGGTTAAATCGGTCTGGTACAGATTGGTGGCGCCGGTATCCAGCTCCGTACCCACCAGCCATATTCCCCGCGCCTGCAACTGCTGCATGGTGCGGGCCAGATTGGTCACCTGGACAAAGGGCACCACTTCGGCGGCCCCCACCGCCACCCGCCGCACTGCCGGGGTGAGGCCGGCACTTTTGTCGCGGGTGGTCATCAGGGCGGTGACGCCGGCGGCCTCCGCCGTGCGCAGAATGGCCCCCAGATTGTGGGGATCGGTGACGGCATCCAGCAACAGCAGCAAAGGCGGGGTGGTTAACTGATCCAGACGCTGCCAGAGGGCGTCTTCGTCCAGGGCGGCGGCCAGCCGGCAGCGGGCCGCCAGCCCCTGATGATTGGCGTCGGGGAACTGCTGATCCATGGCTTTGCGGGGCAGGGTCTGACAGGCGATACCCAGAGTCCGGGCCGTGGCCAGCACCGGTGCCAGACGGGCATCGTCGCGGCCTTCCTGCACCCGCAACTCCAGCACCCGCTCGGGATGACGCTGCAGCACTGCGGCCACCGTGTGAATGCCATACAACCAGTCTGCCTTGGCCATGGCCTAGCGTTTCTTTTGACTGCGGGTTTTCGCCTTGCCGGACCGGGAGCCGGACTTGGCTCCCGATTTGGCTGAGGGGTTGGCCTTGGGGCCAGACTTGGCAGATCGGCTCTGCTGCTTTTTGCGGGCCTGGCGGGCACCTGCCTTGGCGGCCTCGTGGCGGGCACTGCCGGACTTGCCGCCCCCGGGTTTGCTTTTGGCACGGCCATCATTGCCCTTGCCGCCCTGGTTCTTGCCCGTTTTGCTCTTGCCTGCCTTGCTTTTGCCTGCTTTCGCGCCGGCACCCTTGTCAGCGTCTTTGCTCCAGCGGACTTTGCGGCCCCCGGCCAGCAGTTCAAAGTCGATCTTGCGATCCTCCAGATCCACCTTGGCCACGCTCACGGTGACTTCCTCGCCCAGGCCGAACATCAGACCGCTGCGCTCACCCACCAGCCGGTGGCGCACTTCATCAAAGTGGTAGTAATCACTGGTGAGAGAGCTCACATGCACCAGCCCCTCCACATAGATGTCCTTAAGTTCCACAAACAAGCCGAAACCGGTGACGCCGGAGATCAGGCCCTTGAACACATCCCCGATCTTGTCACTCATGTATTCGCACTTAAGCCAGCCCACCACGTCCCAGGTGGCTTCATCGGCCCGCCGCTCGGTCATGGAACATTGTTCACCCAGTGCCACCATGGCGGCGGTGTCATAGGGCAGGATCTTAGGCTGGGGGATGGTCGGGGCATCCGGCTTACGCTGAAGACCGCTTTGGTCTTCACCATTGCGAATCTGATGGCGAATGGCCCGGTGTACCAACAGATCCGGGTAGCGCCGGATGGGGGAAGTGAAGTGGGCGTAGGCCTTGTACGCCAACCCAAAATGCCCCTTGTTCTCCGGGGAGTACACCGCCTGATTCATGGAGCGCAGCATCACCGTCTGAATCAGTTCAAAATCCGGGCGCCCCTGGATCATGCTCAGCACCTCCTGATAATCCTGAGGTGTGGGATTGGCGTGGGCCCGGAACGGAATATTCAACTCGTTCAGGAACAAGCGCAGATTTTCCAGTTTCTCTTCCTTGGGGGGCTCATGAATCCGGTACAGGGCCGGCAGCTTGTGCTTTTCCAAGAAGCGGGCGGCACAGACATTGGCCGCCAGCATGCACTCTTCAATAATGCGGTGGGCGTCGTTGCGCTGGGTGGGGACGATCTTTTCGATCTTGCGATTCTCGCCGAAGACGATCCGGGTCTCGGTGGTTTCAAAATCAATGGCCCCCCGTTCTTCCCGCTGTCCCCGAAAGGCCCGGTAGAGGTCGTACAGGTTTTCCAGGGCCGGCACCAGCGATTTGTACTCGCCGCGCAGATCCTGCCCTTCCAGGGACTCCGGCTGCTGTAGTATGGTGCCCACCTTGTTATAGGTGAGCCGGGCATGGGAACGGATCACCCCCTCGTAAAAGGCATAGCGGCTTACCCGACCCGCCGCACTGACGCTCATTTCGCAGACCATGGCCAGCCGGTCCACATTGGGATTCAGGGAGCACAGCCCGTTGGACAGTTTCACCGGCAACATGGGCACCACATGCTCAGGGAAATATACCGAGTTGCCCCGCTTCTGGGCCTCCTGATCCAGGGGGTCACCGGGATGCACGTAGTGGGAT
>MDSV01234484.1_pt1 | contig 11448 bp, 13 predicted proteins | sample 810851 | NCBI WGS metagenome assembly MDSV01 (sample SAMN05326640, study PRJNA326480) | marine metagenome | isolation source: seawater | place: Atlantic Ocean: North East | collected 2012 | reverse complement strand
TATGTGTCATTCTGACCCTAGAAAATATTAATTTTCTGTCTTATTTAATAAATAATAGTATAAACATCAATATGGACAAATCAGAAAAAAAGACAACAACAAGAAGAGACTTTTTATTTACAACTAGCTATACAGTTGGGGCAGTAGGTCTTGGGGCAGTAATTTGGCCTTTAATAGACCAAATGAATCCAGATAAAGCTCAAAAAGCTTTGGCAACAACGGAAGTTGATATAAGTCAAATTGAACCTGGTAAGTCTATAACTGTTTTATGGAGAGGAAAACCCGTTTTTTTAAAAAGACGAACACAAGAAGAAATTTTAGAGGCAAGATCCGTTTCCTTAGATGAACTTCCCCACCCGGAAAAGGACGAGGAAAGAGTTAAAAGTGGTAAAGACGAATGGCTGGTTATGTTAGGTGTTTGCACTCATCTAGGATGTGTTCCACTATCAAACAAAGGAGACTACAAAGGGTGGTTTTGTCCTTGCCATGGGTCCCATTATGACCTGTCTGGTAGAATTAGAAAAGGACCAGCTCCAAAAAACATGGAAATACCTAAATATGAATTTGTTGACAGCAATACAATTAAGATTGGATAATAGTTATGAGTGAACACGAATACGTACCTAAATCAAAATTTGGAAAATGGTTCAATGATAGACTGCCCTTATTGTCTCTTGCCTCTCACTTAACAGATTATCCAACTCCAAAAAATTTAAATTATTGGTGGACATTCGGTGGAATTTTAACTTTTTGTTTATTAACTCAAATCATTACTGGAATAGTTTTAGCTATGCATTACGTTGCGCACGCGGATCTAGCTTTTGCAAGTGTAGAACATATTATGAGAGACGTAAATTATGGTTGGTTAATAAGATATATACATAGCAATGGAGCATCTATGTTTTTTTTAGCCGTGTACATACATATATTTAGATCTTTATTTTATGGATCTTATAAATCTCCTAGAGAAATAATTTGGATAATAGGTTTGGCGATATATCTTTTAATGATGGCAGCTGCATTTATGGGGTACGTTTTACCTTGGGGTCAAATGAGTTTTTGGGGAGCAACAGTCATAACCAACCTATTTAGCGCAATACCTTTAGTTGGTGATAGCATAACTACTTGGTTATGGGGAGCATACTCTGTCGACAATCCTACTTTAACAAGATTTTTCAGTTTGCATTATTTAATACCTTTTTTAATCTTAGGATTAGTAGTTTTACATATTTGGGCACTACACATTCCAGGTAATAACAATCCTGTAGGTATAGATATTAAAAAACCTTCAAAGGATACTGTGCCTTTTCATCCATACATAACTATAAAAGATGCTTTTGCCTTACTTTTATTTATGATTATTTTTGCTGGTTTTGTATTTTTTGCTCCTAATGTTTTAGGTCATTCAGATAATTATATTCAGGCGAATCCTATGGTTACACCCGCACATATTGTTCCCGAGTGGTATCTTTTACCTTTTTATGCAATTTTAAGATCAGTTCCGGACAAACTTGGTGGAGTTATTCTTATGTTTGGAGCTATTTTTATTTTATTTGTATTACCTTGGCTAGATACATCAAAAGTTAGATCTGCAGTTTTTAGACCAATTTATAGACAATTTTTTTGGATCTTAGTCGTTGATGTACTAATGTTAGGGTACGTAGGAGCTATGCCTGCCGAGGGCATCTACCTAGTTTTAGCCAGAGTAGGGACTATATATTACTTTCTCCATTTCATTGTAATTTTACCAGTGGTTGGATATCTAGAAAAAACTGAACCAGTGCCTTTGAGTATTTCTGAACCTGTTTTAACAGGATCAGCAGATTATTCGATGGCAAAAAAGGATAATGAAAAAATTTAAGCTAATCCTTTGCATTTTATTTACCCTTTCTAATTTCAATATTCTTAAATCGGCTGAACAGATCGATCCAATAAAAGTAGATTGGAGTTTTAAAGGATTGCTTGGTAAATTTGACAGAGCGTCATTACAAAGAGGTTTTCAAGTATATAAAGAAGTCTGCGCATCATGTCATTCTATGCAATATTTGAGCTATAGAAATCTTGGGGAGCCAGGAGGACCGGAATTTTCTAAAGAGGAAGTTAAAGCTATAGCCGCAAGTTTTGATGTAACAGACGGTCCAGATGCTCAAGGAGAGATGTTTACAAGACCTGGAAAACCATCAGATAAATTTGTGAATCCGTATCCCAATGTTAATGCCGCGACCGCAGCAAACGGAGGCGCTTACCCTCCAGATATGTCCGTACTTGTGAAGGCTAGAAAAGGCGGTGCGAACTATATATATTCTGTTTTGGTAGGATATGAAGATCCACCTGCTGGCGTAATATTAGACGAAGGTGTTTATTACAACAAATATATGATTGGAAATAATATTAAGATGCCAAATAACCTAAGCGATGGTTTAGTAGATTATGCTGATGGTACAGAGGCCACTGTTGATCAAATGGCGAAGGATGTTACTACTTTCTTAAGCTGGGCTGCTGAACCGGAACTAGAGAGCCGACATAAAACTGGAGTTAAAGTAATTTTATACTTAGTTCTGTTATCAATTTTAGTTTTTTTAAGCATGAAAAAGATATGGTCAAGGGTTAACCCTGAAGTATAAAACATCTCCATCTTTTACTACATAATCTTTACCTTCTATTCTTAATTTTCCATTTTCCTTACACTTCTCAGCACTACCGAATTTTATAAAATCATCAGTGCCGACAGCTTCAGCTCTTATGAAGTTCTTTTCAAAGTCAGTATGTATAATTCCGGCAGCCTTTGGTGCCAAAGTATTTCTTCTTATTGTCCAAGCCCTACTCTCCTCATTTCCAGATGTAAAAAAAGTTTCTAAACCGAGTAAATCATAACCTTCTTTTATAAGCTTACTTATACCCATCTTTTCAAGACCAATTTCTCTCATAAAATTTGATTTTTCATCACCTTCTAAACTAGACAGTTGATCTTCAATATCTGCGCAAATAGTTACCACTTTTTCATTAGGGTATTTACTTTTAATATTTTTCGTGTGCTTATTTCCTTCTTTTAAGGAAACCTCATCAACATTACACACAATAATTTTTGGTTTTAAACTAAGAAGTCCTATTTGACTTAAAAAGGGCATAAATGAAAGTTCTAATTCTTTTAAGTCGCCTCCTTTATTTAGAATCCCAAGTGATTTTTGTAAAACTTCAATTTCTTTTTGGGAAAGCAATTTTTTTTTTGATTTTTCAAGTTTTTTTTGAATAGTTTCAATATCCGATAATAAAATTTCAGTTTTGATAGTTTCAAAATCTTCAACTGGATTAACTTTATTGTTTACATGCTGTATTTTTTCTGTTTCAAAACACCTTACTAAATGAATAATTGCGTCAACCTCCCTAATGTGGGATAAAAACTTGTTTCCTAAACCCTCGCCTTTTGAAGCGCCTTTAACTAATCCTGCAATATCAACAAAAGTAATAGTAGCAAAAATTTTTTTTTTTGATCCTGATAATTTTGTTAACTCATCTAGCCGACTGTCCGGCACTTCTACCACACCTATGTTTGGGTCTATTGTGCAGAAAGGAAAATTTGCTGCTTCAGCATTTTTTGAAGCAGTTAATGCATTAAATAAAGTTGACTTACCAACGTTTGGCAATCCAACTATACCACATTTAAATCCCATTCAGATTTTGATTAACTTTACTCGAAAATAGATCAATTTTTTTATCAATTAAAGTAGGAATTAACTTTACAATATTTTCGGTAATTTCTTTTATTTTTTCTTCTTCATCGTCTTTAAAATCCTCAAGAACATGCGAATTAACTCTTCTTTTTTCTTTTGGATGACCTATCCCGACTCTTACTCTTGAATAATCCGTGCCAATAAATTTATCTATTGATTTAATACCATTATGACCTGCGCTTGTTCCCCCAACCTTAGCTTTTACTTTGCCAAAATCAATGTCCAGGTCGTCATGAAAAACAATTACATTTTTTGCATCGATTTTAAAATAATCAATTAATTCCTTAATGGCTGTTCCTGAATTATTCATGAATGTCAAAGGTTTAATGGCATATACTTTTTTAGACTCGATATTACCAGTGGTCAAAAGACCTTTGAATTTTGGTTTTTGTTTAGACAATTTAAAATGAGAATTTATTGCATCAATAATTTTAAATCCAATATTGTGTCTATTATTCTCACTATCAGGTCCCGGATTTCCTAATCCAACAAGTAAAAGCATATTATTTATTTCTTTTCAGCAGGTTTTTTTTCAGCAGGTTTTTTTTCAGCAGGCTTCTTATCACCGGAAGCGTCTTTACCTTTTTCATCTTTTTTACTTTGGTCACCTTCTTTACCTGCGGCTTCGGAAGCTGCTTCCGCACCTTCTACTGGAGCTTCACCTTCAGCTCCCTCCGCTGTTTCACCCTCTGCTGGTTTCTCTGGTTCTTTAATAATCGTAGGTGCCGCAACAGTAGCAATTACAAAGTCTCTGTCTGAAATTACAGGTACTACATTTTCTGATAATTTCACTGAGGAAATTTTTATACTTGTGCCTATATCCGTTCCAGATAAATCAATGATTATATCCTCTGGTATATTGTCAGCAGGACATCTCAACTCAACCTTCCTTCTTACAATATTTAAAACTCCGCCTCTTTTTAAACCTGGTGAGTCGCTGTTATTTATAAACTTTACTGGTATTTCTATTGTTAATTTAGTTCCTGAAACTATTCTTAATAAATCTAAGTGTATAGGCTCATTCGTAGTAACATGATAAGCCACATCTCGAGGTAAAACTTTTTCTTTTTTTCCGTCTAGATCAATTTCAAAAACTGTAGATAAAAAAGATTCATTTTGTATAAAACTTTTTAAATCCTTTTTGGCTATCGAAATTTTTTCGTTAGGGTTTTTTCCACCATATAAAATAGCCGGAATAAATCCATCCAACCTCAATTTATTTGTATAACCTGTAGTAGATTTCTCTCTTTTACTAGCTTTTATATTAATCATAAGCATTTGTTAATTTGAGAGGCTATTTAACTCAACTTTAAAAATAAAACAAGTGTTAATTAAACAAATCTGAGACAGATGTAGAGTTAGAAATTCTTTTAATAGCCTCGGCCATTAATGATGATATCGATAATACCTCAATTTTATTGTTATTTTTTATTTTTTGAGAGTTATCAATTGAGTCAGTAATTACTAATTTTTTTATTTTTGATTTTTTAATTTTATTGGCAGCATCACCACTTAAAACTGCATGCGTTATAAATACATAAACATCAGTTGCGCCATTTTTTTTCAATGCATCCACTGCATTTATAATTGTTCCGCCACTGTCAATTATGTCATCGACAATGATACATGTTTTACCTCTAACATTACCAATAATGTTCATAACTTTTGATTTACCTGGCCTAGGTCTTCTTTTATCTATTATTGCTAAATCAGCCTTTATCTTTGTTGCAAGTCCTCTAGTCCTTTGAACTCCACCAACATCTGGCGATACACAAATTAATTTTTTATTTTTTAATTTTTTTTTTATATATCTCGCAAACAATGGAGTTGTAAAAAGGTTATCAACCGGCATATCAAAAAAACCTTGTATTTGACCTGCATGTAAATCGACTGTAACGACTCTACTTGCTCCAGCATTTGTAATTAAATTAGCTACCACTTTTGCAGATATTGAAGTCCTAGGCACAACTTTTCTATCTTGTCTTGCATAACCATAATAAGGAATAACTGCTGTAATATTTTTTGCAGAAGATCTTCTAAGCGCATCTATGCAGAGTAATAATTCCATTAAATTATCATTAGCGGGATTAGAAGTTGATTGAATAACAAATACGCTATTTCCTCTTATGTTTTCATTTATTTCTATATAAATTTCTCCATCTGAAAATCTTTTTATGTTTGTATTAACAAGTTTCAGTTTTAGTTGTCTTGAAATTTCCTTGCTGAGTTTAAGATTACTTGTTCCAGATAAAATTTTCATGAAATGTAATTATTTATACAGTTATTTTCAAACCTTTTCCAGTTGTTTCATAATCAAGTTGTTGTTGAAGATTTTTCGTTAAAGAGCTTTAACAACTATAAATATAATGATTAATTTTGGCTAAAGTTTGTCATAGCAATCACAGAAATACATCTTCCATAATCATTATGGCCGAGTTTTCGAGACCTGCGGTAACTAAAAAAATTACTTTTTTCTCTAAAAGTGTCTCTGTTAATATTATCAACGTGAACATCTAATTTAATTAGCTTGTCATTTACATATTTTCTTAAATTAAAAAATCTTTTATTTTTTTTTTTCTTTACAAAATAATTATTATTTTTTTTTGATTTTAAAATGAATCTTTTATAAAAACTCTTATCGACCTCATAACTTTTGCTCCCTATACAAGGACCTATAGAAGCATATATTTTATTTTTTGAATTTAATTTTTTAAATTTTTTAATCGTATTCTCAATAACTCCTGATAAAGCACCTTTCCATCCTGCATGAATACACCCAATAATTTGATTTTGGGAATCAAATAAAACTATCGGCACACAATCTGCTGTAACAACACCCAAAGCCAAACCTTTGATTTTAGTTATAATAGCATCAGACTTAAATTTTATTAAATTCTTATTTCTTTTGTTAATCACTATTACTTTATTGCTATGTGTTTGATACATTAATACTAATTGAATTTTATTAATTCCCAATTTTTTTTTTACTAATTTTAAATTCTTATCAATATTTTTTTTATTATCTCTCGATCCTTGACCGCAATTAAGACTTTTATAAATTCCTTTAGAATAACCACCTTTTTTGGAAAAAAAGCAGTGTTTAACAATTTCAAATTTTTTTAATTTTTTTGAAAAAAACATTATTTAAATCCTAAATCAAACTTTGTTTTATAGTTTGTAGCGAATAAAACTTTAAATAAATTTCCCATTTTTTTATCACTTAAAAGCCTTTCCAATCTATAATACATGTCTGACTTTTCCTTAAAACTCATATTTTTACATAGAATTTCTGCTCTTTCAATTATACCTAATTTTTTTAAAAAGAAACTTTGCGTTACAATTTCATTCATAAAAAGGTTTTTTTTAATTATAAACTCTTTTAAAAGTTTGAAATTTACTAAGTACGTAATATCTGCTTTTCCAACATTATTATAATAAATATTTTTTTTATGTGACATCAATGATTGTAAAGTATCGGTGACTTGTGTTTTTGTGTGACCATAGTCTATTAGTAATATGCCACCTTCAAATTTTTGAATTTTTTGTAAAATTAATTCTAAAAATTTTAAACCTATTTGAGGATACTCGACAACACCCTTTTTTTTTAATAAATTTAAACTATATAATTTTTTTATAATTTTTTTTGATGCCCTCTTAAAAAGAAATTGTTTAAATTTCCCATTTTCTAGTTTTATAAATTTCTCGAAAACATCTGGTTTTTTAAATTTAAATTGTTTTATTGGTAAAGAGTCAAAAAACTCATTTCCAAAAAAAAGTATTGGTCCACTTTTAATTGAACTTAAATTTTTTATCCAAAAAACATTTTTTTCTTTAATTAAATTTTTTTGAACTTTAATTAACTTTTCACTCTTTTCCAGCAGGTATATTTTTACGGATTTTTTAAATTCAGGAAAACTGCTTAATGTTTTACAAAACGTTTTACAGAAAGCTCCATTTCCTGGTCCCAACTCAACTAATGAAAATTTGTTTGGTTTACCGAGTTTTATCCAAAAAGAAATTATCCAAATTGATATCATCTCGCTAAACAATGGAGATATCAATGGAGAAGTTATGAAATCACCTTTTTTACCTAAAGGATTATTTTTTGAATAGTACCCAGTTTTTTTATTATACAGAGCGTAATCAATAAATTTATCAATCGATAGAGTCACGTTTTGATTTATCATTTTATCTTATAATACATTATAATTCCAAAACTAAACATGAAGAGACTTAATATGGAACCCATGCTTGTGTTTAGAAAAATATATCCAATTTGTAAATCGGGTTCTCTAAAAAACTCTGAAGTTATTCTAAAAATTGAATAAAATATCAAAAACAATGATGCGCACTTACCCTTTTTGTATGAAATTTTTCTTAATACAAAGTTTAAAATTAAAAATAGTATTGCACCCTCAAGAATGGCTTCATAAATTTGTGAAGGATGTCTACCCCTTGTGTCTACCAATGGAAAAGTCACTGCCCAAGGAAGATCAGTTGGTTTCCCATATAACTCACCGTTAACAAAATTAGCTAATCTTCCAAGAAATATTCCAACAGGAGCAACACATGCAACAACATCTAATAAAACAAGCCTATCAAACCCTCTTTTTTTTGAAAAGATAATAGTTGCTATTATTATTCCAATAAGACCCCCATGAAATGACATTCCTCCATTCCAAATAAAAAAAATTTCTATTGGGTTAAATAAAAAATAGTTAAAATTATAGAATAAAATATATCCCAGTCTTCCACCTAAAATTATTGAGATAATTACATAGGTAATATAGTCATCAAATAAATTTAAATCAAAATGGCTTTTAAGCTGATTATTGATAAAAAGAATGATTTTTTTTCCGTACCACCATCCAAAAACAATACCTCCGAGATATGCCAAAGAGTACCATCTTATGGATATAATACCAAAATCAAAAATTACAGGATTTAAATTATGAATATACATTGTAGAATTAATAACATAATTGAAATAAATTTACTTATCAAATAAGATATAGCGTGTCAGATAAAGAGAAAATATTAAAGACTCTATCAAACTTGTTAGAAACAGGAATTTTAACTGTTAATGACGTAAGAGAAGAATTAGTAACAAATTTAAAATTTAAAAAAGAAAATATTGTTAGTAAATTAGATCTTGTCTCCAGAGAAGAATTTGAACTGCTTAAAATGTTAGTTGAAAAACAAGACTTGAAAATTAAAAACTTGTCAAAAAAAACTAAAAAGGCAAAGAAATCTTAACTTGCAACCCACCCATATTACTATTTGAAAGCTGAATATTTCCCCCATGAGAATGCACAATATCCTCAACTATGGCTAAACCCAAACCAACTCCAGATTTATTAAGACTTCTACTTTTATCCAACCTAAAAAAAGGTTTAAATACATTTCTATAATGTTCTGCTGGAATACCAGGGCCGTCATCATCAAACAATATTACCACTCTGTTAGAACTTTTTTGAACATTTACGTTCACTTTTTTTCCGTACATTAACCCATTATTAATTATATTTGAAAAACACCTCTGCAGAGCATTATTTCTTCCATAAAAAGAAACTTCATCTTCAATATTAATTTTTAAATTTTTGTTATTTAATCTATTCTCAACTACGTGAAAAATATTTTTTAAATTAATTTTTTCAGTATTTTCTTTAGCTTGTGTTTTAGCAAATTGAAGGTAGTCATTTAACATATTTTCCATTTCATTAATATCTTTTGACATATTGTTTGAAATTTCCTCATTATTGACCATTGCCAATTGAAGTTTTAACCTAGTTAATGGAGTTCTTAAATCATGACTTATCCCAGAAAGCATTTCAGATCTTTGGTTAAGATGTCTATTTATTCTTTTTGCCATTCTATCAAATTCATAAGCAGCATTTCTTATTTCTCTTGCTCCAGAAGGTCTAAATTCATTAATGTAATCTCCTTTACCAAATCTCTGAGCAGCCTTAGCAAGATTTGTTATTGGCCTTGTTTGATTTTTTAAAAAGAGTATTGCGATAAGAATTAAAATAATTGATGGCAACGTAATCCACAAAACAAATAATCGAACTGATGAAGTTGCTATTCTCTCTTTAGGAAAAAAAAATTGTAAATTTTTATTACCTGATCTAATTCTTACTTCTACAATGTCTAAATAATTTACCGTACTAAACCAATAATTGTCACTTCCGAAAGTTGATTTTAGTTCACGTCTAAGAGACCTATCCATAGGACTAAATCTTCTTTCAAAAACTTCTTGTGGCAAAGACTCTTCTATAGAATTTATAACAAAGTCAAAATTTTTTTTATAGATATCTGTAATATGGTTTATTTGATTTTTGTCTTCTGAATTATAAACATCACTTAAAGTTTTAATTTCACCAACAAGTGACCTTGTCATGCCTTTATTAGCTTTAATCCATATGCTATCAAAAAAAACAATAGTAACGATTAATTGTAATAAAATAGTTGGCGCCGCAACAATTATTAAGGATCTATAAAATAAACCCTTAGGTAAAAATCTTTTAAAGAAATTATTCAATCCAGAGAACATATCCTGAACCCCTTATAGTTTGTAAATATTTTGGATTTTTTGGATCGGTTTCAATTTTTTGTCTTAGTCGGGTTATCATAACATCAATTGATCTCTCTTGTAAAATTCCAGACAATTCTCCTATTCTTGATCTTGAATATGTTTTTCCTGGGTTTGACAACATTTCCATTAAAATTTTTTTTTCAGTCACATTAATTTTTCTTTGAGTGTTATTCAAATTTATTATCATTTTATTAAGGTCGATAACAGCTTCACCAACTGTATAATTCTTACCAATATCAATTTTGACTTTTTTTGATATGATATTATTTATTCGCAAAAGAAGCTCTTTAGGTTCAAACGGTTTTCCAATGTAGTCGTCAGCACCAAGTTCGAGACCTTTAATTCTATTTTCAACCTCACCTTTCGCTGTTAGAAGAATTATAGGTGGACTACTTTTGCTTTTTATTTCCTTAGTCAATTCATACCCATCTTGACCAGGCATCATCACATCAAGAACAATTAAATCAAATTTAAAATGACCTAATTTTATTTTTGCCTCTACAGAGTCCTGTGCTGTTGAAACTAAAAAATTTTTTTCTTTAAGGTATTCTTTTAAAAGATTTCTTATACGATTGTCATCATCTACTATTAATATATGATTTTGATTATCCATTTATAATTTTTTTTAATACCTCTTTAAATTTAACTACCGACTCAGGCTCTGAATTTTTGAGCGCATTAAATATTCTTTTTTTTTGCTTTTTATATATTATATCAAAAAATATCTTTCCTTCTTTATCGAGAAATAGTTTTTTTTTTCTAGTATCAGTGTCGTCTTTTAGTTGTTTTATCATTTTAGAATTTAATAAATCTCTTAAAACTCTATTAATACTTTGTTTAGTAATTTTAAGTTTGTATATTAAATCTCCTAAACTAATCCCTGGATTACTCTCTATTAAATTTAAAGTTCTTAAGTGGGCTGGTCCAAAAAATTTTTTTGACAAAATTTCTTTCGGATCCGAATAAGTTTCTCTATAGGCGTAATAAAGCAATTGAATAAAATCTTTAATTTGCTCGTCTTTAAGATAAAGTAAGTCTCTCATAATTGGTCAGCTATATTGACTTATTCTATTAAGAAATATACTTTTTTATAACAAAAAAAAAGATATATTATTTTTTTCT
>MDSV01040862.1_pt1 | contig 11448 bp, 2 predicted proteins | sample 810851 | NCBI WGS metagenome assembly MDSV01 (sample SAMN05326640, study PRJNA326480) | marine metagenome | isolation source: seawater | place: Atlantic Ocean: North East | collected 2012 | reverse complement strand
TTTTGAAAAAAAAAAAAAAAAAAAGATAAATGAAAAATAATAATACTTTGAATATTAATTTAAATAATAAAAGAAAAAACATGGTCAAAAAAAACAGTAATGGTAGTAAAAAGAAGAAATTAGCAGTAGCTGCATCAAACTCATCTTCTTCATCGTTAACACCAGATACCTCGATTTTATTGCGAAAGTTGCAAGAGGAGTTGAAAGAACATGAAAAAGTACATAAAATTGATGAAAATGACTTACAAATGTCACAAGCAAATATAAGAAACAATAATGAATCTTGTAAAGCATTACTACGACGAATGAAAACCACGTTACTTACATTGGTAGAACAACTATTAAATCCCACTATTACTACAGAGAAAAACATTATGCGTATGTGTAAGATTATTATACATTTAATCCATGGTGACAGCTGTCCCCATACACCAATTATGTTTGGTGGTGGTAGAGCAAAAAGAACAATACCAACTATGTTTAAGTTGATTACCTTGTTTGCAAGTCCACATTTTTGTAAAGCATGTCCAATAATGATACGTGCCATTACGGAACTATTCAATTTAATATTAACGAAAGATATGAATTTACCAATATTATTTTTCACTGATTGTGTGCAATTGTTGCATGATTTGCATTTTTTATCTCAAGTACAACGTATAAATTTAAGTAATAATACGACAAGTAATAGTAATGAAGATCTTTCTTCTTTGAATAATAATAACAATAATAACACCAGACCAAATAAACGATTACGGGTATCACGAATTCAAAGTGACTATGCTGAAAAACCAATGATAGAATGTTTTCAACATTCAGCACGCCAAGTTACAAACGAGTTAAATGATGACAATGTATTTTATCCATTGCAAATTAAAATCGATAATCCAGAAGTCTCATCGCATTTACGAAATTGTATAATGCAACTTGTTACTCAATTTTTACCTTTAATAAAACAATTTGCCGATTCACAACGATGTTTAAATGAATTTTGGAGTGTAATTGGTATTACTGTCGCTGATAACATTAATTGTACACCAACTTCATTGCGTTTTACAACATTAAGAGCATTAAGATGTTTGCTACAAAACAGTGAAGAAAGGCAAATTAAAATGCAAAATATTCCACAGCATTTATTGAAATTAATGAAAATTTATTCCATCGATAATGGGAAAGGTGTAAATAATATTGAAGAGAGGATAAATATAAATGTCTTACCCCACTTCCGCAGTTTCATGTTTGATGACATGTTAGCAGAATGTATCAAGTTAGCCTGTGATATTGATATTTCTTCGGCTGATGATAATAATAAGATTGTAGATGGAAATCAAATGAATTTATTGATGAATTTTTGTGCCCCAAACGGAGTGCTAGAAATTGAAGCTTTGGAAATAAATTTAAGGCATACATTATCATCTAATTTGCGAGAGGTATTATGTGATGCTATATACATTTTATATTTAAGTGCATGTAAAAAAAATACATCTAGGGGACATTGGCTTGTTCGTGCTTTAGAACCATTGTTGCCGTTTCGCGTATGTCCAAGACCTGCTTTGCATTGGGGTGCTCAACGTTTGTTACATAATAGTGAAAAGAAAACGAATTATACACCAATCAGTGATACTGAAAGTAGCAACACTACGACGTATAGGATGATGGTAGATGAGGAAGATGAATCATATACATTTACACAAAATTTTAGCAATATGTTCAATTATAATTTTCGAAACAGCATTACCCCACATACTAGCAATAGTCCACAGATTGCAACATCATTAATGGAACGCCCTATTTTTGACTATGTATATGCTGTTGTGAGAGCGAGAAACGATAAGGATGATGTTAATAGTAATTCAAGTAATATCAACAGCAGCAATGATGAGAATGGTGTGCCTATATCCCAAGGTCTTGCATTGCCAAACTCACCCTCCGATAGCCAAACATTATTTACGCCTCGATTTAATCGAAGTGGAATATTTAGTAGAAGTAATGAAAATAGCGCAGCAAAAGGTAGCAGTTTTTTAAATACTAGTTATACACACGCAAGGAATGATTATTTATTTTCACCATGGACAAATAGTAAGATAAAGCAAAATTCATATGAAGATGATAAAGCTTTATCGTTTTTAGATGAAATCTATACGAATCTAAGAAATTTAAATGATAAAAGGCGATCCACGATTGCAACAATTGCAACGTCAACTACCACAGGAACAGCAAACGATGATACAAATCAATTACTGCCTACGTCAATGGATGAAATTGAGAACTTACTCAGTTTTTCAATTATTTTAATTAGTGGTAATGAAATGTTGATTAAAATAGATCAATTAGCATCGATGACTTTAGTTTTATCTGATTGTTGTGATCGACTATATGAAAAATACAATGATGATGGCTATCAAGGCATCAGTTCTAGTGATGCTATAAATTCCGCCAAAAAAGATAGTGTATCATTAAATGTAATGCGTAATCATTGGTATTTAAAATCGGATCCATTAAATGTTTTAGAATTTCCAGATGAAGTAAATAAAAGAATTGAAAATATACGAATGAAAATGATCGGCCTATTAATTAAAGTTTGTCATTTTTATTATAATAATAATTTAGCTGTTAACAATACGTCAGTACAGCTGTACAAAAAAGTTGTAACAAAATGTATGATTGTAATGGGAAATTCGATGAGTCATTGCCCAACTAAACAGAGTTACAATGTTGCTGCATTTGTTTCAAAGCAACTTTCAAATTTTATGAATATATTTCAGAACCATGCATTGAAAATTCCAATCAAAGACATGGAAACATTATTAAATGCGTTTATGAATTTTTACGATCGCGTTGGAAAAGCACCTAATCAAAGCGAATTAGATATAAAAAAAAAACTTCGACAGCAATCGCAGCGCAGCGGATCCCTATCTACAAGTATTAGCAGTGCTTCAACACAAAATAAGAAAAATAACGATGTTACATTTGAAATTGACCCAATTGCAAAGCAAATGGGTTATAATGCTTTGATTTCATTGGCAAAAATTTCTCCATTTCCATTTGAAAATGCTTCTATATTAAATTTGTTTGGTCCATTGTGGAAAAAATTGTTCATAGAAAATGCCTACGATGAATATAATGACGATGAAGAAATTTCATCGTTGTTATGGAATCCAATTGCAATACGCCATGCCATACGAGCTTTTGTATTTGCGTTAAACAATACGGATGAAAATGGTTTAAACTTAAATAAAGAGTTATTGTCGTACTATATAAAATCATGTTGGGGCCCTAATCGTATACTTCGAGAGGCATTTGCTGCAACGGTACCGATCGTGCTAGAGAAAGATGGATTGATCTTGGAAGTTGTTCATCAAAAAGGTGATAAATGGGAAAACATAAAAGAGTTTTGTTCGTATTTCAAAATTTCTGATTCTACTAATGCACCTGGAGATGTAAGATTAAGTATGATAACAGCATTAGGAACATTAGGTGGTAGCTGCGTGAATCAACTATTGCAGCAACGCGAAATTGACAATATGGAAAGTAATAATATGTCAAATAATTATAGCAGGAACAATAATGCTGATGATATGGATATAATTTTCAATGAAGGGGAACGCTCATTATCGACAGTCGTCTTAAAATGGGTTGTTATCTTATTGTTAAAGACATGGTGTGATTCGAACTACCATAGTGTGAAAATTGAGTGCTGTCATCAAATACACCGGCTCTGTCGTTCTAATGGTATAACTGTTTTGCAGTTGTTTAATACTTTTCGCCGTAAAATTTCTGAGCAAATTATTCCAAGTTTGTTATGTATGGCATTGGAAAGCGATAATTTGCGGATTCATTTATTTGCATCTGTATTCCTACCTTCAGGGCCTGAGGAACTCGATCCATTTTTAGATAGCTGCTTGCAATATGTTATCCCAGAATTAGTCGTTTCACAAAATGCCGCAGCGTTGAAATGTTTAACTAGAATTAAAACACAACAAGACGTGCGTGAATTACAGTTACAACAGCAAGATCGAAACAATAAGATGTCGCACAATAATAATGAGCACACTTCACCAGTCAGCGACCAAGCCACTGTTGCAAGTAGCCAAAATGATCACCCACATTTTCGCTCGCGAGGTAACAACAACAACAATAACAGTATTACTGGTGCCACGGTTAGCGAAGAGCAACATGTATCTGATCTATTACTTGAATATAGTTGTCCAGTCGTGGCAAGAGTTTTGACAGATATGTGGTGGTCAGCTGACAGTGATACAGAGAAAAAACAGGGCAACCCATTTGAATTTATCCTGAATCATGTAAAACGTGGATACACTATTAATGAATATATTGACTATTCTTTTTTTCAACTTGTTAAAGACCTCATTTGGGGACTAGGTGCGGAAGATGATAATAATGTAGATGCATCCCTTGAAGCATTAAAGGTTATGTCCTCTATTTTAGAAAAAGGCTCATCGAAACGTTTAAAAACCACACGCCGTGCTAAACAACTGAAAATGGAGCCGTTTGATTTGTTGTTGAGGCAATATTTTTTATATATGCTAAATACAATCCAAAGCCGTTTAAAAGGAGCAGTTCCGCGTTTATACAGGCGTAGAGCATTGCGTGTCTTGTATAAATTATTGAATTTATTAGTTGAAAGTGATGATATGATTAAAAAGAAAATAAATGCTGGATCATCTACAAATGCTAGTAATGGAAGCAGGGGTAGTCGAAGTAGCAGCAGACGAAGCAAGCGTGACGCACAAGCAATAAGCCAAAGCTCGGATATCTTAGGGCAATATTTTGCACCAATACTGGTTACGTTAAAGAAAGCTATTCAAGACAAAGATGTCCAAGAAGATGCAGCAAAAGCTTGGAAATATTTTGTTTCGCAGTTGAATAATGAGACTGCTCAAAAGCATTTAAATGCACTTGTCGTAAGTCTTCTTCCATGTTTAGAAGGTGGCGTGCCAGCTGCAAGAACGTATGTACGAGAAACGTTAGAATCCTTAATCGTTGAACGTACGTGGGAAGAAAATTACAATGGATTATCAACTTTGCCTCTATCGCCATTACTGTTAGAAGCAAGTGAAAAAATTGAAAAAGTTTTACAAAGTGTCACGAAAGATAGCACATTAGAAGCAAGGTTAGGAGGAATCATAGAATTACTATCGCATGATAGCCCGAAGGTGCGATTGACAGCACTGCGAGAGATCAAGCGTGTATTAGATGAAGATGTTTTTAAAACTGGTGCAAATGGCATCCACGGGTGGTTGGGTTTGTCAAATGCGAACATGGATATATCAAACATAGCCCTAAGGCTATTGAGAGCATTATTTAAGGTCGCGCAACGTTCCAGTGATGTTGAGACGAAATTAGCATGTGCAGAGTGTCTTGGCCAAATTGGTGCAATTGATCCTTCAAGATTGCAAGACAAGCGTGTAACGACATATCAGCAAGATATGAACAAAGGCAATTGGGAAGCAAAACGATTTTTTGTTGCACATTTAATATCTCATTGTTTAGTGAAAGCATTACATGCAGCGCCAAATACGGCGGTTCATGACTGTGTAGCATATTCTATCCAAGAAGCGTTGAAAATTATGGCAACCGAGTTGGTAATTCCAACTGATTCCAAACGAACTACGTTTGAATTCCCAGATTCATTAGCAAAATGTTTCAAAGAATACGAGACTGTGGAGATAGTACGGCCATATTGGACAACAAATTTGATGTTGCAAAATACTGATGTGCAAAGCGAAGGTCCTTTTTACCCTAAATCTGATACGTTTGAGCGATGGCTGGGTCTCTGGACACGATATTTAATTAGTAGATCTAAAGGTCCCTTATCGGACGTCTTTAAAATATGCCGGACAGCAATTATGAAAAGGACAACAGAGTCGACAAAACATACGGCACTTTTCTTACTTCCACATTTAATTCACGATGCATTGTCTTATGGTGATGACCAAGACTGCCGTAATTTGCGTGAGGAGTTACTTTTTGTCGTTAGACCTGCTGGACAGGAAAATCATCGTGGCTCTAGTAGTGGTAATGGGAAACAGCAAAGTAATTTGAATAGCAATAAAAGAGTGTTAAGCGCGCAAGCTATTTTTTCCTTAATTGATAATTTAAGCACATGGAGGACGGCGCAATCTAACGATCGAATATTGCATGAACGAAAAGTTCGAAGATACCGGAGAACTAATAAAAATGCTACTATTGAGGAAAAATTCTCATTAGCACCAAAAATAGGTATAGAGCGATGTCAAAATCTACTTGATAGCATACCAAACAAGGAATTATCACACTTGGCTTTGGACTGCAAAGCGTACGCGCGTGCTTTATTGTATTTTGAACGCCATTTGCGTGAAACCAGGGATAAAAATGGTTATGGAATAGCAGTTGGAGCAAATAGTATTGATATAGATGATTTAAGTGGAAAATTCTTACCACCATTTCACCTGGATGAGGTCTCATATGTTCGAAAATTATACTCAAATATTGATGAGCCAGATGGTATGCGTGGGTTGATGTCCGTCCGTTCAAAAATTTTATTAATGCGTTCAGAAAAGTCAAGATCACACTTCTTGCAACCAACAAATGATTTGCAAGAGAAAATTATTGATCATGAATATGCGCAACAATGGAACGAAGCATTAACGTGCTATCAGCAAGTTTTGAAACATTTACCGCAACCTCAGAAAGAGACCGATATGATGGTTTTTTCAGAAAGCGCTAGAAAAGATTCTTTTAATGTCGGCACGGATAGTGGTGGTATTACTCGTAGTGGAACTTTAGCAAGAGAAAGAATCCGACAAAGAAATTTAAATGAGGAACGAGTGGCGTTAATTGGCGAAATGAATGCTGGAATTCTACATTGTCTTTTAAATGTTGGGCATTACGAGACTTTGCTCCATCATGCACTTGGTGTCATGCAGCAAGATAGAAAATTAATATCATCAATTGCACCATTATCAATAGAAGCAGCTTGGCGGCTTGGTAAATGGGATATGTTGGATAATTTGTTAAACGAGACAGAGTCCATTTCCTCCAATACATTTGAATATCAAACTGGTGTTATCTATTCCTCCATGCATAGGAAAAATGGTGGCGATTTTGCAAATGGGATGCAAGCAGCTCGCTTAACCGTTATGGGTGCATTATCTGCTGCGAGTATGGAATCATATGAACGTTCATATCCCATGTTACTACGTTTGCATGCATTGCATGAAGTGGAACAAGCTTTTTCTATATTATGCCCAGATCAAACTTTGAAATTTCAACAAAGTAATGCAGCACTCGCAGATATAACGAGGGCAACAACAACAAGAAGAACTGCTACTGATATTAATAATAGTACTACTACTACTACTACTACTACTACGAGTAGTACATCGATAGATCAATCGAGTTCAGTGTCTTTCTCAGACACAGATAAACAATCATTGCTTGAAAAATGGGAATGGAACGAACGGTTAGAGGTAACTCGACCTTCTGCAAGGCTACTAGAACCTCTATTTGCTATGCGACGTGTTGCGTATAGAATGAATCGACCTTCTTTAAGCATACGGGAAGGGGAGGAATGGATAAAATTGGCACAAGTATCGAGGGCATCAGGGCACTTGCAAGGTGCAACCATTGCATTGATGCATGCAGAGCAATTGAATATACCAAATGCAAGGATAGAAAATGCAAAGCTGTTGTATCAACAAGGAAAATTAGATACGGCGTTGAATGTGTTGGATCCAGGCGAAGTAGCAGTTTCGAATTTATTAAAACGGGATCAAGCAACAACTGGACAACGACGTCATGATGTTGGTCAACGCTTGCTTATGATTGCAAAATGGAAACAAGAAGCTGGTTTAGAAGCTGGAGAGGCGATACAAAAATTGTTTGTAAACGTAACAAAACTAGCCCCAACATGGAGTCAAGGTTTTTTCCAACTTGGAAAATATTATGACTTTTTATATGAGACAGAGAAAAAAAATTGGAGCGCAAATGAAGTGAAGAAACAATATTATAGTAGACCAACAAATAAAAATCAACCAGATAACCGGCGACTAGTCCAACTTTTGATTGTTTCAGAGAATGATCTTTATACTGAAAAAGGTCGGCATATCATTCACAATTATGGTAAAGCATTACGCAGAGGAAGCGATTGTTTACACCAAGCATTGCCGCGCTTATTGACCGTTTGGTTTGAATGGGCAAATCGCTTCCATAAAAGTATAGAGATTCTTCAAAAACATGTTAAAGATAATGAATCCAGTAGCAATAATAATAACAACAAAAAGGGTGGCAAAAGTGGGAGTTCTCGCTCCCGTCAACTTGCTGCTGCTTCATCATCTTCGTCTGGAAAACGCTCAAATAGCAATAACAATAAAAGTACAAGAGATAAGCAAATAATAAATCACGTCAATAAAAAATTCAACGAATTAATGCAACAATTGGTAACATTAAACATACCATTGTACCAATGGATGGCAGTTTTTCCTCAATTAGTATCTCGTTTAGGTCATGAAAATAACAACGTTGCCAAGGCATTGCACACAGTGATTGTTAAACTTGTTCGAGCGTATCCGCAACAATTGATGTGGACAATTGTTGGCATCACAAATATGAGAAATTTACCTGAAAATGTACGACGTGCCGACCGTGCAAAAAAAGTGTTAGAAGAAGTTGTTGGAAAACCTTCATCGGAACGGAAAGTCGTCATGCCATTTCCAAGAAGCAAAATGAAACAAATATGGGATCAAACATATGAATGTTGTCGAATATTAATTGATTTAGCTCGCCATCGAATCCAGCAAACAGATAGCACGGAGGAGATTAGTTACAAAGCATTTGGTCATAATTTATCTAAGTATCATTTATTGGTACCAACACAATCGCAATTAACCGTTATGTTACCTCGTGCAACACTTTTCTCATCGAAGACACAAACGGGCGGCAAGACGCAGCTTGAAAATAGCAATTATCGTGGGTTTTTAGATTCCCCAAATACAATTCAAAAATTCTATCCTGTCATTGAGGTTATGAAATCAAAAGAACAACCGAAAAAAATTCAATTGCTATCTTCTGATGGAACTGTTTTCAATTTCCTATGCAAATTGGAGAAAAAAGGGGATTTGCGAAAGGATTCTATTATGATGGAAACTTTTCAATTGACCAATCGATTGTTGCAAACTGATCCAGAAGGTAGGCGTCGCAAGTTACGTTTACGGACATATGCTGTCACGTGTTTAAATGAAAGCGTAGGTATTTTAGAATGGGTAAATAATACATCCGGTTTTCGATATGTAATGCAGCAATTGTATGATTATTTGCAAGTGAAAGATACGGATGGTAAAATTTTACAATTTAGAACGACATCAATCATCCAGGCTGAAATGTTAGAAATCCAAGGAGTACTTAATCAAGAAAAACAATTGGAACAATATCGTAAAACGATTTTGAAAAAGTTTGCTCCTAAACTAAATAAATGGTTCTCATTGCAATTTCCCGTCCCTACGCAATGGTTTGAAGCTAGATTGCATTTTGCCAGATCATGTGCCGTTTGGTCTATGTTAGGTCATATTGTCGGATTAGGGGATAGGCATTCGGAAAATATTTTATTAGATACGACTACTGGTGAATGTGTACATGTTGATTTTGATTGTATCTTTGATAAGGGTTTGAATTTATCAGTACCAGAAGTTGTTCCATTTCGTTTAACGCCACATTTCGTAGATGGAATGGGGGTCACTGGATATGAAGGTGTTTACCGTGCATCTTGTGAAATAACATTAAAAGTATTGCGTGAAAATAAGGATCAAATATTAAGTGTATTAGAAGCATTTTTACACTCCCCATTGGTTGATTGGAAGAGAAATAAAGTTACTACTGCAGATGGCAATTTTAACCAAAACGCTTTAACAGTGTTAAATCGTACAAAGGAACGTTTAAATGGTGTGTATAATTACGATGCTGTAACAGCTGCTGAAAAGGCAAAGGCATATAGAGCTGGTATAAAATATGAAAAGAAAAAAATAAGACGAGAATTATCAGACAATAAAATTCCATTGAGTATTGAAGGACAAGTACAAAAATTAATCCATGAAGCAACAGATGAGAAAAATTTAGTCAACATGTATTGTGGATGGATGCCGTTTGCGTAAAGACGTTTGTGATAAGATTGAGAGGGGTGTGTTGTGTGTGTTTTAACCGGTTTTATTAAAATAAATACGCGCGACGTAATTTTTGTGAAAAATTTCTACGTACGTCCGCGTAAAAAATACGCAAATTTTCATTTTTAAAATCTTCTTAATACCACACAAGTATATGTTTTTCCAATTTTATTCACCATTTTTTTATCTCCAATGCATTTTTTTTTATTTACCAGCATTCCTCTTTTGAAGTATTAAACTTTTCAATATTTCTTTGTAATTTTCTTTGCCACTAACTTGTACAGAACGATATACAGCTAAATCTCCACTTTTAATATTTTCAATCGCTGTTTCTTGTTCAGTCATGACTGCTTCATATTTATTTTCAAGTTCTTTTAATTTTAAGTCATATTCAGCTGTCACATTTTGTATTCGTTTTTCTTCTTTTTCAATTGCTTTTTGCAATTGCTCTTCAGTTAAAGACATTGCATGCATCATTATATCCTTCTTGTCATCATCACAAAATTCAATATACTCCGGTGTACATGGAACTTGCAAACTATTTTCAATAAATTCTTTAAAAGCATACAATGTATATGGACCCTTGTATAGTTTTAAATCATGTGGATTTCCATATTTAATAGTAGGATACGCTTTAATCGCATTATAATTGCAAAGCTTTACATTTTTTCGTCCATGTTCATCCTCACAACTTATCCTTTGTACTAAATGAGTAGAATTTAAATGATACGCAGATTCTAATTCATCCCATACTGGAACAAGTGCTAGAGAATGACCACAATGTGGTAAATAAAATTTAACAAAAACCACTTTACCTTTTGTCTTTTCATCATAATTGTCATCCGTTAATTGTTCATGAATATGATCGTTATTATTATTATTATTATCATTCATATCATTTTGTTGTGCAAACGTTACTATAATAATATTACACAAAAATACTATTATAAATGTTGATAATAAACATGTATTGTTATTTTTGTTTGTATTAACCATAATTATTCAGAAGAAATATTTTCTGTTTTTACGTATATACTTTGTGGTGTGGGGGATTTGGTTTCTTTTTATAAATAAAAATATGTATTATATATATTTGTCGAGTTGGAATTGTCTTAATTTGGTACACACTCTATATCTTTTCATTCAAAAATGATAAATGTGTGTCATGCAAATATATACTTAATATATTTTAAAAAAAGTATGACGAATTTCAGAAATTTTTCCTTATGTAGTACGATGTATGGTTTATTTTTTATATTTGGCCATTGTTAAAAAAAATCCCCGATAATAT
>MDSV01233517.1_pt1 | contig 11449 bp, 10 predicted proteins | sample 810851 | NCBI WGS metagenome assembly MDSV01 (sample SAMN05326640, study PRJNA326480) | marine metagenome | isolation source: seawater | place: Atlantic Ocean: North East | collected 2012 | reverse complement strand
CCCGGTTCTCGCCGGCCAAAACGGCCAGACGCTCTACACCTATGACAAGGACGCAAGGCACCAATCCGTTTGCTACGGTAGCTGCGCCAGCGAATGGCCCCCATATCTCGCCAACCCATCCGCGCAACCCTTCGCACATTACAGCTTTGTGGTGCGCAAGGATGGTCAGAGACAGTGGGCATTGAATGGCGAACCTCTCTACTTCCGCTCGGCGGACAAGAAATCCGGCGACATCACCGGCCAGAACGCCGATCACGGCAACTGGCAGGTGGCGCGACCGGCGGCATGATCGCGCTGAAACGGCGCAGCGTCGCTCTGAGGCTGCGCCGCCACGCATCGCATTCGAGACTGAGATGCTCGAGCAATTGCCGAAGCTCCGCCGCATGGCCGGCGCTTTGGCCGGATCGACCGCCGACGGCGACGATCTTTTGCAGAACACGCTCACGGTCGCCTTCGAGCGCCGCGACCAGTGGCGGGGCGAAAATCTCGGCGGCTGGCTCTACGCGATCATGCGCCACATCGACGCCAATCGCCGCCGCCATGACCGCGTGTTGCCGATGATGGTTCTGGACGAGGATTGCGGCCTTGCCGACAATTCGACGGAAGCCATCGAGATAGACCGGCTCGGCGTCGAGGCCGCGCTCGACGCGCTTGAGCCCGACTTCCGCGCCGTCGCGATCCTCAGGGATATCGAGGGTTATGGCTATGAGGAGATCGCGGAAAGGCTCGCCATTCCCCTCGGCACGGTGATGTCGCGCCTGTCGCGGGCGCGCCGGCGGCTGGCCGCAGCGCTATCAGGAGAGCATCGGCCAGAGACTTGCGACCAGCAGGATCGCCATCGCGATGTTGAACCATCGAAGCCTGTTGCCGACAGACAGCCAGTCGCGCAGCCCAGCACCGAAACCGCCCCAGATCGAAAGGCTCGGCACCGACACCACGCCGAACATGCCTGACACCAGCGCGACCGAAAACGCATAGCGGTCCGGATAGGTATAAACCGATATCGCCGTCAGCGACATGATCCAGGCCTTCGGGTTGACCCATTGAAAGGCGGCGGCCTGAAGGAAGGTCAACGGCCGGCCGGAGACCGTCCGGCCCGAATCCATCTGCCTTGTATTGGCGATCTTCCAGGCGATCCAGACAAGATACGCGCCTCCGGCGATCTTGGCGACGATCAGCAGTTTGGGAAAGGCGGCGACGACCGCGCCGAGCCCCGCGCCGATCGCGGCCATCAGCACCATGAAGCCGATCACGACTCCGGCCATATGGGGGATCGTGCGGTAAAAGCCGAAATTCACCGTCGACGCAAACACCATGAAATTGTTCGGTCCCGGCGTGAACGAGGCCGCGACCGCGAAACCGAACAGGGCCAGCAATGTTTCATGGTTCATGTCGCCCGTTTCCCGAACTGATTTTGCCGCCAGCAAAGCCTCTGCCGCTGATGTTCGCCGTAAAGGGAAACGCCATCGGCAGAAATTCGTCTTCTACCTTCCATAGCAGTCCGGGAGCAAGCTTTTCCGAAATCCCCGGCCCCATAGCCCAAGCCTCCTCGGACGAGAATCCCGCCTTCCAAGCAAAACAACCAGAGCGATCGCAAACGGAGGATGAGCGAAAAATGGCGCTCTCAACGCCATCCCGAGAGAACGGCAGAACAGACCTTCCGCCCAATATGTCACGGTAAAAGCGGGCCCGCGCTTCGATTGAAGGCGGGCCCGCTCAAAGATCAGGTATCGGCGGCGGAGGCTGCCTTGCCGGACTTGCCCTTGGGGCCGTCCGACTTCAGCTCGCTGGGCTTGATCGGCGTTGCCTCGGGGATCGCCTCCAGCGTCAGTTCCGGCTTGCCATCCTTTTCGGCCACGCCGACGCGGACAACGCCGCCCTTCTTGAGCTTGCCGAACAGGATCTCGTTGGCGAGCGGCTTCTTGATGTACTCCTGGATGACCCGCGACAACGGCCGCGCTCCCATCTTCTCGTCGTAGCCGCGTTCGGCGAGCCATTCGACGGCCTTGTCCTCTAGTTCGAAGGTGACATTGCGTTCCGAAAGCTGGCTTTCGAGCTGCATGACGAACTTCTGGACGACCTGGTGGATGACCTCGGTCGGCAGCGGCGCGAACTGGATGATCGCGTCGAGACGGTTGCGGAACTCCGGCGTGAAGATGCGGTTGAGCGCTTCCTCGTCCTCGCCGGTCCGCCGCGAAGACCCGAAGCCGATCGCCGACTTCGACATTTCGGCAGCGCCCGCATTGGTCGTCATGATCAGGATGACGTTGCGGAAGTCGATCTTCTTGCCGTTGTGGTCGGTCAGCGAGCCGTGGTCCATCACCTGCAACAGAATGTTGTAGATGTCCGGATGCGCCTTCTCGATCTCGTCAAGCAGCACGACGCAATGCGGATGCTGATCGACGCCGTCGGTCAGGAGACCGCCCTGGTCGAAGCCGACATAGCCGGGAGGCGCACCGAGCAGACGCGAGACCGTGTGCCGCTCCATGTATTCCGACATGTCGAAGCGCAAAAGCTCGACGCCGAGCGAGGAGGCAAGTTGCTTCGACACCTCGGTCTTGCCGACGCCCGTAGGGCCGGAGAAGATGTAGGAGCCGATCGGCTTGTTGGGCTCGCGCAGGCCCGCCCGGGCGAGCTTGATCGAGGTCGCCAGCGCATCGATCGCCTTGTCCTGGCCGTAGACCACCGAGCGAAGTTCTTGCTCCAGATTGGCGAGCACCTGCTCGTCGTCCTTGGAAACGGTCTTTGGCGGGATCCGCGCCATTGTCGCGATCGTCGCCTCGATCTCCCTTTCGGTGATCATCTTGCGACGGCGCGATACCGGCACCAGCATCTGCGCCGCGCCGCTCTCATCGATCACGTCGATGGCCTTGTCAGGCAGCTTGCGATCGGTGATGTAGCGCGCGGACAGTTCCACCGCCGCCTTGATGGCGTCGTTGGTGTAACGCAGGTTGTGATATTCCTCGAAATAGGGCTTCAGGCCCTTCATGATCGCGATGGCATCGTCCACGGAGGGCTCGTTGACATCGATCTTCTGGAACCGGCGCACCAGCGCCCGGTCCTTTTCGAAGAACTGGCGGTATTCCTTGTAGGTGGTCGAACCGATGCAGCGGATCGCACCCGAGGAGAGCGCCGGCTTCAATAGGTTCGAGGCGTCCATCGCGCCGCCAGACGTGGCGCCTGCGCCGATCACGGTATGGATCTCGTCGATGAAGAGCACCGCGCCCTCATATTCCTCGAGTTCCTTGACGACCTGCTTCAGCCGCTCCTCGAAGTCGCCACGATAGCGCGTGCCGGCCAGCAGCGTGCCCATGTCGAGCGAGAAGATCGTGGCGTCGATGAGCGCTTCCGGCACCTTGCCTTCAACGATCCGCTTGGCGAGGCCCTCGGCGATCGCCGTCTTGCCGACGCCGGGATCGCCAACATAGAGCGGGTTGTTCTTGGACCGGCGGCACAGCACCTGGATGGTGCGGTTGACCTCGGCATCGCGACCGATCAGCGGGTCGATCTTGCCGCTCATCGCCTTTTCATTGAGGTTGACGCAATAGGCCTTCAGCGCATCCGGCTGCTTGCGAGCGCTGTCCTCGCTCTCGCGCTGGCCGCTGGCATCGCTTTCCTCTGGCTCGTTGACGCCACGCGGCGTACGGGTCTCGGAGGAGCCGGGACGCTTGCCGATGCCATGGGAAATGTAGTTCACGGCGTCATAGCGCGTCATCTCCTGCTGCTGCAGGAAATAGGCGGCATGACTCTCGCGCTCGGCAAAGATGGCAACGAGCACATTGGCGCCGGTCACTTCCTCGCGACCGGAGGACTGCACATGGATCACCGCGCGCTGAATCACGCGCTGGAAGCCCGATGTGGGCTTGGAGTCCTCGTCATAGCCGGTGATCAGGTTCGCAAGTTCGGTATCGACATATTCGGTAACAATCTTGCGCAATGCGTCGAGATCGACATTGCAGGCACCCATGACGGCGGCTGCGTCACCATCATCGATCAACGCCAGCAGGAGGTGTTCCAGCGTTGCATATTCGTGGTGCCGGTCGTTGGCATAGGTCAGAGCTTGATGCAGCGCCTTTTCAAGACTGGGGGAGAAAGTTGGCACGATCAGTTCCTCACTTCTTTTCCATGACACATTGCAATGGATGTTGATGCTGGCGCGCGAAATCCATCACCTGCGTGACCTTGGTTTCGGCCACTTCGAAGGTAAAGACCCCGCATTCGCCCACGCCGTTGTTGTGGACATTGAGCATGATGCGGGTCGCCGCTTCGCGATCCTTCTGGAAAAAACGCTCCAGAATATGGATGACAAATTCCATTGGTGTGTAGTCATCATTCAACAGGAGAACCCGGTACAGGCTGGGTTTCTTTGTTTTCGGCTTGGTACGCGCGATGACCGCCGTTCCGCGGCTCGGATTGTCCCCATTCTTGGAGGGATCGTTCTGCATCCGGATCGACATCGCGATCATTCTCACTAACTCCGTAAGTCTCTCAGGCGTGTTCACCAAGTCTTTTGTTGGTGTTCATATCTGTATCTACCGAGTCCGTTTCAAGCTCCCTTCGACTGATCCGATCTTAATGCCGATGTTCCGGGCTTGTCATTAACAAAATAGCGGAATTTCGAGCATCTCGGGTTTGCAGGGAAACGGTCGGCGTCCGCGCGGGCGGAACAGGCCGAGACACGGACAGGGTCACAGAAAACGAAACTGACGACAAAGGAACTGAAGAGATGGGCAGGAGAAAAGCCGCGCAGGCCTTTCCCCTTCAAATGCCGCGCGGCGCGGGACCTACTTGCAGTAGCTCCGCCCGGAATTGCGCTGTTTCAGGTCGAAATGCAGGTGGTCGTTATGCTTGGGGTAACCCGGCCCCAGAACGGTGTTGAAATAGTCGCAACCGCTGGCGCGAACCGATTTCAGCAGACCTTTCTCCCGGAAGGCGAAGAAGCCCTTCGGCGATACGTCGATGGTCTTTCCGGTATTGAGCGTGAAGCCGCCAATGTCGATGGCATTGCCCTTCGAATGCTCGGACCATGTGCGGGAGTTGGTGCCGTTGTTCACGCGCCGGCAGGAATAGCCGCCCATCGTGTTCACCGATTTGAGCCCGGTGAGATAGCGGACGCGCACGGCGGGCGCGACATCGTTCTGGACCCATTCGGCGAAGGCAAGCGCCGTCTGGCAGTTGACCGTGACGCTGGGCGAGATCGCCACATTGCCCGACAGCGATTCCAGCTCGACCGGATAGGCAATGCCGCACTGGCTGCCGTTCGCGATCGCCGCGACATCGGAAAAGCTGACGCCCATTTCCCTGAGCGAGCTGCGGCACTGCCGCTCGGCCAGCGGCATCAGACCGGGCAGCCGGCCCTTCTGCGGCGAGGCGACGCCGCCGGGCTCGCTCAGCGGCAGCAACGAGGCGGTCTGGATCGGGTCGATACCGGGATCCGGCGCCGCGACATCGGATGCCGGGCTCTCGACCTTCGGGATGGAGGGCGTCAAGGGCGTCAAGGGGGCGGCGGCATTGGTGGCCACCACGGCGGCCTCCTCCTTCGCCGAGACGCCCAGATAGCTGTCGATCGGCACGCCGGCCTCGGTTTCTGTGCTGGCGATCAATTCCTCGATGGAAGGCGGCGGCTCCGGCTTGGCCGCCGGCGTCGCGACGGCGGCGGCGGTCTGCTGGGGCTGCGGCTTCTGCGCGGCCTCCTCGCTGCGGGTGACGATCTGGGGGGCCTTGTCGCTGGTATCCACCGAAAAAGACGTCATCAATCCGCCGATGGAACAACCGGTGAGCGTCGCCGCAATGGCTGCCAATGAAACCGCGCGTCGCAAGGGAAACGTCATACTGAACCGAAATCGCGTTGATACTCCGGACGCGAGTAGACCAGACAAGAGTAAACAAATGCTTTTGCGGCGCCGATGAAAAGACAACCGTATGTTGCCCGCTGGCCCGACGGACCGAGTTGCAATTCCGCACCCGTGCAATATTGTCGGAGCTGATCAGGGTGCAGCGCCCGCAAGCCACAGGAGAGATCGATGAACGACGAGAAATCGCCCACCGGCAACCTGACCATGCGCACGGTCGCCATGCCGGCCAATGCCAATCCCTCGGGCGATATTTTCGGCGGATGGGTGATGTCGCAGATGGACCTCGCCGCCTACGTCGCCTCCTCCGAGCGCGCCAACAACAGGACCGTCACCGCCGCGGTGAATTCGATGGCCTTCGCCCAGCCCGTCAAGGTCGGCGATACGCTCTGCGTCTACACCTCGTTCGAGCGGATCGGTCGAACCTCGATGACGATCCATGTCGAGGCCTGGGTGCATCGTCACCGCATGCCGCACCGCGAACAGGTTACCGAAGCCCAGTTCGTGATGGTGGCGATGGACGAAACCGGCAGGCCGGCCGTGGTTCCGCAGGAGGCCTGAGCGGACCGCCGAGCCGCGCTGATCAGGCCTGGAAAATGAAAGCCGCGCCGACCGCGATCAGCGCGAAGCCGATCACATGATTGATGGTGATCGCCTCCTTCAGCCACAGGACCGAAAAGCCCGAGAACACCAGCAGCGTGATCACTTCCTGGATCGTCTTCAACTGCGCGGTCGAATAGACCGACGCGCCGATCCGGTTGGCCGGAACCGCAAGGCAATATTCGAAAAACGCGATCCCCCATGCGGTGATGATCACCAGCAGCAGCGGCGCGCTTTTGAACTTCAGATGGCCGTACCAGGCAAAGGTCATGAAAACATTCGAGCAGACCAGCATAAGAACCGGCCAAACGGCCGCGGGCGAAAGCGAAAATGGCATGAAATTTCTCCGGAAACGCTGCCAGCCTGGCAGCTTCGCGCGTTCTTAGCGCAAACTGTTACGGACGGCATCAGGAATTTGAGCTGTGAAACTTGACCGAATCGCGGCGTAAGTTCTATTTTTGTTCTGTCGCGACACCCTTTTCTTTTACAGGCTTGTTCCCCATATTCGCCCCATGGCCAGATCACCCAAGAAATCCTCCGACAAACAAGGTTTCGAAGAAGCGCCCCAGGCGCCGTTCGAGGGCGAGAGCTATGAAGGCTCGATGACGGACTGGCTTGCCGGGCTGGAGAAGGAGGCCGAGGCCGAAACCGTTGACAGCCAGCGCAAGCTCGCCTCGAAGGCCGGCAAGCATCGCCGCAAGGCCGCCGAAAGCGGCGGCGCGACGGCCAGCCGCACCGCGCGCGGCGTCTCCATCGGCGGCTCCTCCGACCCCAAGACCCGCGCCGCCGCCGGGCTGAACCCCGTTGCCGGCGTTGATGTTTCTTTGGAAGAAGCCCAGAACCTCGCCAAGGGCGGCGTCACCGCGACGGTGGATGCGCTCTCAAGCCTGATCGAAAGCGGCAACCCGCTGTTCAAGGACGGCAAGATCTGGACCCCGCACCGGCCGGAGCGCCCGGAAAAATCCGAGGGCGGCATCCCGATCCGCATGGTCACGGAATACAAGCCCTCCGGCGACCAGCCGACGGCGATCGCCGATCTCGTCGAGGGGCTGAAATCCGGCGACCGCAGCCAGGTGCTGCTCGGCGTCACCGGCTCGGGCAAGACCTTCACCATGGCCAAGGTGATCGAGGAGACCCAACGCCCGGCGGTAATCCTCGCGCCCAACAAGACGCTTGCCGCCCAGCTCTATTCCGAGTTCAAGAACTTCTTTCCGGACAATGCGGTCGAGTATTTCGTCTCCTATTACGATTACTATCAGCCGGAAGCCTATGTGCCGCGTTCCGACACCTATATCGAGAAGGAATCCTCGATCAACGAACAGATCGACCGGATGCGCCACGCCGCCACCCGCGCCATTCTGGAGCGCGACGATTGCATCATCGTCGCCTCTGTGTCCTGCATCTACGGTATCGGTTCGGTCGAGACCTATACCGCGATGACCTTCCAGATGTCGGTCGGCGACACGCTCGACCAGCGGCAATTGCTGGCCGACCTCGTGGCCCAGCAATACAAGCGCCGCGACATGGATTTCCAGCGCGGCTCGTTCCGCGTGCGCGGCGACACGATCGAGATCTTCCCCGCCCACCTTGAGGACGCGGCATGGCGGATTTCGATGTTCGGCGACGAGATCGATTCGATCACCGAATTCGATCCGCTCACCGGACAGAAGACCGGCGACCTGCAATCGGTGAAGATCTACGCCAATTCGCACTACGTCACCCCGCGCCCGACGCTGAACGCAGCCATCAAATCGATCAAGGAAGAGTTGAAGGCGCGCCTGCAAGAGCTTGAAAAGGCTGGGCGTCTTCTTGAAGCACAGCGCCTTGAACAGCGTACCCGCTTCGATATCGAGATGATGGAGGCCACCGGCTCCTGCCCCGGCATCGAGAACTATTCGCGTTACCTGACCGGCCGCCGCCCCGGCGAGCCGCCGCCGACGCTGTTCGAATATATTCCGGACGATGCGCTGATCTTCATCGACGAGAGCCACGTCACCGTGCCGCAGATCGGCGGCATGTATCGCGGCGACTTCCGTCGCAAGGCGACGCTGGCTGAATACGGCTTCCGCCTACCCTCCTGCATGGACAACCGGCCGCTGCGTTTCGAGGAGTGGGATGCGATGCGGCCCGACACGATCGCGGTGTCGGCGACCCCCGGCGGCTGGGAAATGGAACAGGCCGGCGGCGTGTTCGCCGAGCAGGTGATCCGCCCGACCGGGCTGATCGACCCGCCGGTGGAAATCCGCTCCGCCAAGACCCAGGTCGACGACGTGCTCTCCGAAATCCGCGAGGTTTCGGCGAAGGGTTACCGTACGCTGGTGACGGTGCTGACCAAGCGCATGGCCGAGGACCTCACCGAATACCTGCATGAGCAGGGCATCCGCGTACGCTACATGCACTCCGACATCGACACGCTGGAGCGGATCGAGATCATCCGCGACCTGCGTCTCGGCGCGTTCGACGTGCTCGTCGGCATCAACCTGCTGCGCGAGGGTCTCGACATTCCCGAATGCGGCTTCGTCGCGATCCTCGACGCCGACAAGGAAGGTTTCCTGCGCTCGGAAACCTCACTGATCCAGACGATCGGCCGTGCCGCCCGTAACGTTGACGGCAAGGTCGTGCTTTATGCCGACCGGGTCACCGGTTCGATGCAGCGCGCCATGGACGAGACCAGCCGCCGCCGCGAAAAGCAGCTTGCCTATAACGAGGAACATGGCATCACGCCGGAATCGGTCAAGGCCAGGATTTCGGACATTCTCGACTCGGTCTACGAGCGCGACCATGTCCGCGCCGATATCGGCACCAAGGGCGGCAAGGGTTTCGCGGCCGACGGCCACCTCGTCGGCAACAATCTGCAGGCCCATCTGGACGCGCTCGAAAAGCAGATGCGCGACGCCGCCGCCGATCTCGATTTCGAGACTGCGGCACGGGTACGCGACGAGATCAAGCGCCTCAAGGCCGCCGAACTCCAGGGCATGGACGACAAGCTGGAGCGGCAGGAATCGCGACAGGCGGAAAGCGGCGGGCAGAGCGGCTATTTCGCCAAGCCTTCGCTGGACGACATGGGGCCGGGCACCGATACTGCCCGCCCGCTGTTCCGCAAGAACGATCTCGACGAGATGACCGTCGGTCGCACGGAAAAGCCGCTGGGCGGCGACGCCAAGCCGGTCAAGCGCGGCAAGATCGGCGCGGGCTCCTACGAAGACCCCGGCGAGCAGAAACGGCGCGGTCGACGCACCGGCAAGACCGGCAAACCGGGGAAATGACGCGGGCGGCGAGAATGGTTGTGCCTGCCTGCCGATGACGATACGATAGCATTGATCAAACAAGCATATGGTTCAGAAATGACAGATTACGGAAACGTTCAGGAGCATGTGAAGTCGGCATTCAGGAATGCCCACTCCAATGCCGAGCCCTATCGCCACTGGCTGCTTTCGGACATGTTTCCGACGGATCTGCTGAAGGATATTCAGGCGCTGGATTATCCTAAACCGGATCTTGGCGGCGTATCGGGCACGCGCGAGGTTCACAACAAGAGCCGGCACTATTTCGACCAGCCGAATATCGCGAAACATGCGTGCTGCGCAGCCGTCGCTGAAGCCTTTCAGTCACCCGAAGTTGCCGCAGTCATCCAGGACACTTTCGGCACCAATATCGAGGGCTCGAGCCTGCGCATCGAATTCGCGCAGGATATCGATGGTTTCTGGCTGGAGCCGCACACCGATATCGGCGTCAAGCTGTTCACCCTGCTGATCTATCTCTCCGATGGCCCCGGCCATGACGAGCTCGGAACCGATATCTACGCCTCGAAGGACGAGCATGTCGGCCGCTCGCCCTTCGCGCCGAACTACGCGATGATCTTCGTGCCGTCCACCAACACCTGGCACGGCTTCGAAAAGCGGCCGATCCAGGGCGTGCGCAAATCGCTGATCATCAATTACGTGACGCCGGAATGGCGCGCCCGCGAACAGCTCGCCTATCCCGACCAGCCGATCACGGTCGCCTGAGGGCGAGGCGTTTCAGCCCCAATCTCCCCCCTTGAGGCAGGGCTATCGCATATTGTGTAGCAGCTTGCTCCCAATACTCTCTCCCGCTGGCGGGAGAGATGCCCCGAAAGGGGCAGTGAGGGTGGAGCAGCGTCCCAGAGCTGTGACGCCGTCTCCGGGGATAGACTCCCCCCTCACTGTCGCTGTCGCGACATCTCTCCCCTCCGGGGCCAGGGCTATCGCATATGAGCGATCATTGAGATTAGGAAGGTATCGTCCCATCCGGCTTTTTTCATTTTGCGCCGGATGGACGCCTTGTCCGGGTGGTGTCGGATGATGTTGAGAGCGAGCTTGCGAAGGATCGAGAGGTTCCGGGGCCCGTGATCCTTTCGGTTTCTGGCGGCGTCTTCGCAGAAGGCGACGTCGAGCACCCAGTGCAGTTGGTTCTCGATCGTCCAGTGCGCTCTGGCGATGTCCAGAAAGGCGGTAGCGCTGACTGACCTGGACAGCAGGAAATGTCGGATGTGACGCGTTTGCCGGCCATCGGGCTCCACCCGGATGCTTTCAAGCCGTGCGATCGCCTTGACGCCGGGAAAATCCATTCCTTCCGCCTTGACGATGACGGCGCGTCGGGTTTCGGTTCTGTCATGGGCCTTGCCATCGGCCTTTTCGGCTCTGTCGGGGTTGCTTTCCTTTTCAAGCAGGGCGATCGCCCGGTTGAGAAGGCCCGGTTGGTTGCCCTTGAGTGCAAGCGCATAGTCGGCGCCGGTCTTGAGAATGGCAGAGGCTGTGTCTGCCCTGCAATGCAGCGCGTCAGCCGTGACGATGCAGCCATCCAGCGACAAGCATGAAAGAGCTTGCAGAACGCCTTTGACTTCACTGCGGCCCGGCGCGAGCTGCTGGCCGATGACCATGCGCTGGTCGGCGGCCCAGATGTTGACCAGATGCAGGGGCGAGGCCTTGTCGCCGCGTTTGTAGGCCCCGCGCACGGCCTTGCCGTCGATGGCGATG
>MDSV01106372.1_pt1 | contig 11450 bp, 8 predicted proteins | sample 810851 | NCBI WGS metagenome assembly MDSV01 (sample SAMN05326640, study PRJNA326480) | marine metagenome | isolation source: seawater | place: Atlantic Ocean: North East | collected 2012 | reverse complement strand
CCTCTGCTTTGGCCAGCATCTGAGGGTCTTGCTCTGGCTCCTGCCGCTGAGCATGGGTGACCCAGTTCAACAGCACTATGGTGCTGAGATAACGCATCTGCTCTAGCATGGCCAAGCGCAGGTCTGACTGGCTATCGGCGACCCATTCGGGCACCTGCCGAGAGATAAACTGGGTAAGCCGCCCAACGGCGTCGACGTCCAGCCTGCCGAGGGCAGCCAAGGCATCTAGAGTTACTCGGATAACGCTGGCTTCCTCATCGAACAGTAGTTGATTGATCTGCCCAAGATAGGCCTGTGCCACATCAGCGCCAGCATCGCCCAAGGCATATACCGCGTTCATGCGTATCCATGGGTCCTCATGGCCAAGCAACTGCCCGAGGCGCTGAGCAGCCGGCTGGCCAATGCATCCAAGCGCTATGGCGCTGTCTTCTGGGGTGAACTGACCCTCAAGAAAAAAACGATCCAAATGGTGCTGAGACTGGCTTGGCAACACTTTGCCTACCGCGTTGTGATGCCGACTCTGTCCCGCTGTGGTCAGCAACAAGTCAACTAGCGGCTCTACAGCCTTGGTACCCAGTGCCGCTAGCGCATACAAAGCCGTCAGCCGCTGTTGCTGGCTAGTGCTGCGCAAGCTGTCCATCAGTGACTTTACCTTTACGTGTTCTGCTGCTGCCTGCTGGCCCGCCGAGAAACGCGGCTCGCCACTCATCCAGCGCCACAGTGCAGCCCAAGCGGCTGGCAATTCATGATGGGTATGCAAGTCCACGGGGGTCTGCCACTGCGACTCCCGGTTATCCCAAGTAGCCGTAGTGGGCACCTCGGTGCGCAACGCGACCAATTTCACCATATAGCGGCCAAGGTGGCTGTTGTTCGGCGACCCGGCATGGGCCAAATCAAAATGCGCAATAACAACGGTGCCAGCGGGAATTGTTTGCATCACTGCCTGCTGCGCACTGATGTCGTGCAGGGTGGCGTACAGATGCGAACCAGCCAAAAATCGCGTCGGCCCCATGTGCAGGGGTGTGTCGTGAGGAAAATAAAATACGTTGGCGGCTCGAGGCGTATGCCAGCGGGTGCGGCCGCAGGAGGCGTGTGAATCTTGATGCCAAGCCGATGCAGAGATCGAGCCTGCTGCCATGGTCGGCTGGGTCTCGAAGGCAGTACATTGCTGCTTTTGCCGTTGCTCCGGGAGAGGCTCACTATTATGCGGAAACCGGTGGGGCAAAAATACGAATTCATGACCGAGCAGGCTGACGAGCGCCCCCTGTACCGCTGGACTGTCGCAAACCTGATTCAGCGCTGGCACTCGTGGCACGATATTATCACCGGGATGCGGCAACTCCTGCTCCAGTGTATACGCCACCTGCGCGCTGACCTCGGCATGAAAAGCTTCCGACAACCCAGCATCAATCATGATGAAACCGTCCGCAATAAACCGACGCACCTGCTCGTCGTTGAGCAATCTCAAGGACTTTTCCGGTCTGTTCTGCTGCATTGCTTTTGCCTCAAGTACCTGCGTTAACCGATCATTTTTCTAGCACGAAGGAATACACCTTTGCTGCACGCGCACTAAAACGCAGCTTAATCGCATTGGCTTCCACTGCCCCCGCCTGAAGGGCTAAAGCATCAGTAGCGGTTTCACCGAGCTGCTGGAGAGCAAGCACAGCATCCGTTGAAGCATCGAGGACCTCAACCAGCAACATGCCACCAGCATCAATATCGGCAGTAACCTTAATCGCTTCACCCGCATAGGCCAGCACAACTGTCTTCAGCGTACCTATCTCGTTAGCATCGGTTGGCTGGTAACCGGCAAAGCCATCAGGCCGCAGGGTTGCCAGCGCCAGACAACCATTGCGCCAACCAAAGTGCAAATAGTCGCTACCACCGTAGTACAGTCGAATTTCGTCGTCTAATACCACTGGTCCTGCACAGGCATAAACACAGCCGTAGTCGTAATCAAGCTCTACATCGCTGCAGCCAATCAGCGCATTGCCAGCGTCAATGCGCTGCCAAGATACCGAGTCAGCGCTGAACGTCAGCTCGGTCCAAACCCGGTCAGAAATTTGATCATGAATGGCGAGTAGCCCCAGATACACACCCGCGTACTCAAACACTGCCATGCTATAGGGCTGCAGTTCCCAGTCTTCGAGCTCAATCACCACCTCAGACTGCGACCAGTTGATAAAGTCGCTGCTCTCAATCCGCGACACCAGACGCGTCCAGCTATGACGGGTTTTGCTTTCCTCGCCTTCAATATGCCGGTCTGTTTTACGCCAGTCCCGAGTAAAGGCCACGTATCTATTCAAACCCGGTACCCAGAGCGCGTTGTTATGCGTATCGCCAGCCAAATCACAGTTGATCTTTTGCTGCGGCGACCATTGCAGGCCATCGGCGGAACAGCGCACATGCAATCCCTGGTAAATCGCCTTGTAGCGCTGCTCTGCTGAGGTGGCTACCGGGTCGTCGAGCACGCCTGCCCCATGGGGACCGCGCATCACCAAATTGTTAGCCGTCGAGCCGGCATATTCCACCAACCCCAAATCCGGCTTATGCCATGTTATGCCGGCGCTAGACTCGGCATAACACACTGCCATCTCTTGTTTTGGATAGCCTTCGTAGGGAATCTGCTGGCGTTCTTGGAGGGTTTTATTCTTGGCAGAAGGTGCCTCGATAAACGGGCTATACCAGCAACGATACAAACCCGTGTCAGGGTCGAAGACAATGTTGCCGTAGCAATTATCCAAGCGCTGTTCCCAAGGTCGATCTTCCTCGAACAGCGGGTTGGCCGGATGCTTAGCCACTGTCCCCAAATGCAAAGACATGTTGGTTGTCGCCTCAACATAGTCTGCGTGCAAGAGCAAAATTCTATCCTGTACTGGTCGAACCATATTTCCCACCCGCGCAACGGTGCATTGATCTAGAGTCTAAAACGTGGTCAATTGCAGTGAAATAAAGGTCGTAGAGATCGGCGTAAATGCGCAAAAAACATCCCCCACAATTAGGCACTACTGGCACTTGCCCCATCGCACTTACCAGCACCATCCACAACAACACGGCTTTGCAACATGCAGCTAACAGCGCAGGAAAAATCTACCGGTGAACTGACCAGCGCATCCTTAGATCTCGCCCAACAGACGCTAAGTCAGCAGGGTTTCGTTGTGCTAGAGGCGGTGCTTCCCGCTCATTGGGTTGTCACCATGCGCGAAACTTTTACCGCTGAACTGCAAAATCACTACGCCAGCAAACCGCAGACGCTGGTTAGGCGGCAGCATCACGGCGGCTTTCAGCCACCTTTGACCATGCCCTTTCTCGACCCACAAATTATTGCGAACCCGTTAGTTTTTCAGGTGCTAGAACAACTGCTAGGGCAGAGCTTTTTTGGCTGTCTGCCTTACGGCTGCAATACGACTTTTCCGGGCAGCCAAGAGCAAAACGTACACCGGGACTGCGGCCATTTATTCCCCGAACTAACAAGCGCGGCACCACCGGTGCTTGCGGTTGTTAACCTGCTTTTAGACGACTTCACTGCAGCTAATGGCGCCACAGAAATCTGGCCCGGCTCCCATCTGCTCGTAGACGCAGACCAAGAAGAGACACGCACTTTGCGGATACCGCCAGCACGCTGGCGAGACCACCCATCAACACTGTTACTGGCACCCGCAGGTTCTATCGTCATTCGTGACATGCGCACCTGGCACCGTGGCGGTGCTAACAGCACTGCTAGCCTGCGCACAATGCTCGCCCTAGTCTATTACCGGCAGTACTTTATGCCAGACAACTTAGTTGCCTTGACCGAGCCAATCAGCGAAAACGACTTGCGACAGTTATCTGAACGGGTGCGCTGGACTTACCGGCTTACACGAGCATAAGCAAAGTAATGCCCTAGGGCAGAACTGTGCCTAAAAAGAAGGAGCTATATGTCTATTGTTCTTGGTATCGACGCGGGCACCCAAAGTATCAAGGTAGTCGTCTACGACGCTGATTCTGGCCGCAGTCTCGCCAGTGCCAGCGCTCCGCTAAAACTGCACCAGACAGACAGCGGCATAGCCGAGCAACACGCCGAATGGTGGCTAAAGGGCCTGGGCACTGCACTGGCGCAAATTGAGCCGCAACTGCGTCAGCAGGTGAGTGCCATCGGTGTCTCAGGTCAGCAGCATGGCTTCGTGCCACTGGATGCCACTGGCGCACCATTGCTTGCGGTGAAGCTTTGGTGCGATACCTCCACCACCGCCGAATGCGACTGGCTGACCGAGCAACTGGGCGGGCCGGACGCCTGTCTGGCAGCCACCGGCAATTTAATCTTGCCGGGCTACACGGCATCCAAGGTGCTGTGGTTTCGCAACGCTTATCCCGAACTTTATGCGCGTATGCACAGCATCCTGTTGCCCCACGACTATCTGAATTTCTACCTCACCGGCATACGCTGCATGGAAGCCGGAGACGCCTCGGGCACCGGTTTCTTTGATATTCGACGCCGCCAATGGTCCGAACCAGTACTGCATGCCATTGATCCCAACCGGGATTTGCGTGAGGTGCTCCCTGAGGTAGCCGTTGAGGCGGGTATCGCAGGTAGCCTGCGCGCGCCGGTGGCCGCAGAACTGGGCTTACCCAATGGCATACCGGTGACCCGCGGCGGCGGCGACAACATGATGGCCGCCATTGGCACCGGCAATGTGCTACCCGGTAGGGTCACTATGAGTCTGGGCACATCGGGCACGATCTATAGCTTCGCTGACCGCCCCATTGTCGATGATCTCGGTGATGAAACCCAGGGCCAAATCGCCGCCTTCTGCTCGTCTACTGGCGGCTGGCTGCCCTTGCTCTGCACTATGAACTGTACCAATGCGACAGAGCTTGCTCGGGGCCTGTTTGCTGCAGATCTGAACGCCTTCGAGCAACACTTACAAGCCTCGCCGCGAGGTGCTCGGGGGGTTCTCACGGTGCCCTATTTCAATGGCGAACGGACACCGAACCTACCTCAGGGTAAGGCATGTATCCTCGGCTTAGACAGCCAGAACATGCAGCCAGAACATATTCTACGCGCTGCGGTGGAGGGCGTAACACTAAGTCTGCACGGGGGTCTCGACCGCCTTGCCAGGCTGGGTATCGAAACTGAGGAAATTGTGCTTACCGGCGGCGGCGCCAATAGTCCTACTTGGCGTCAAATAGTCGCCGATGTCTGCAATGCACCGGTCACCATTCTGCAGGACGGCGAAGCTGCGGCCCTTGGCGCTGCACTGCAGGCACTTGCGGTTAGCAGTGGTGCAGACCTTGCGGAACTCACTCGCACTCACTTACGGCGCGAGCCGTCGCTATGCTGCGAACCTGAGGCGGCAGCCGTGGGCGAATACGCAGAACTGCTGGAAAACTATGACCGGGCGGCAGCCCAAGTCTGCGCGCTGTACGGTTAAGCGGCGCTATGAGCTTTGCAGTAATCGGAGAAGCACTTATCGACCTTATTGCCGATGAGCAAGGCAACTATCACCCGCACTTGGGTGGCTCGCCTTACAGCGTTGCCATTGGCCTTGCCCGACTTGGGTGCTCGGTAAGTTACCTGCCGCCACTGTCTGATGACGAATTTGGCCAGCGTTTGAGCATTTCCTTGCAAAACGCGGGGGTCCGCACCCCGCTGCCAAGACGCTCGCGGTTACCTACCTCTATCGCCCTGGTCAGCAAGGACGCTCAGTCACAGCACAGCTACCGACTCTACCGACAGGGCGTCGCGGACAAGGATATTACCTTGGCGGAAATCATCGCCAACCTGCCCGCCGACTTGCAGCTACTGCATACGGGCTCGCTAGCGCTGACCCCTAGTCAGCTGCCAAAAATACGCGATTTGCTGCGGCTGCTGCGCCAGCGCTCGGTCGTGGTGAGTATGGATATCAATATTCGTTTGGGCGCCAGCGATGACGAGGCCACCTATTTGCAGGGAGTACGCTCTCTGCTGCCGTTAGCAGATATTGTCAAAGCAAGTGACGAAGACCTTGCCGCCCTTGAGTATGCGTCCAGCCCCTACGCTGCGGCTCAGCTTGCTTATGCCGAGATGGGCGGGGGCATATTACTGCTCACCCAAGGAACTGACGATACCTACCTGCTCAGCGCCGATACCACGCTCAGCCATACACCGCCCAAGCCAGAGCGGCTTGTCGACACCGTAGGCGCCGGGGATACTTTTTTCGCCGGGTTTTTGGCGTTTTTACAGCAACAGGAATGCTGCCAAGCTCAAGCCATGTTGCAGGCCATAGCGCAGCCAAAAAAATTTATGGGGCTGACAACGCTGCACCATGCCTTGGCCTTTGCCAGCGCCGCCGCTGCGCTCAACGTCGGTCAATCAGGTTGCGTGCCGCCTACTCAGCACGAGGTCGAGGCTTTCTTAAACAAGCGCCCTAAGTGAATTGATCCTAGTGAAGTGCTGCTAGTGAAACACTGATAGAGAAGTGCTCTTGCTGAAATGCTCTTAGCACCGCAGACGAACAGGCTAAGGAAACCCTAGTAGGGATTCGACGGCGCAATATGCCAAGACTGCAAATGTTCTACGTTAACTGCACCGCCCTCGGCAAATACGCTGACCCCCAAGCTGTCCAAACCCGCAGGATAAATCCGCCGCATTAGTGCCTGACGGCCATTGGCAAAAACCTCGACCACAGACTTATCAATGAAAACCCGCAGCTGCAGGTGCTCGCCATGCGCTAGCACAAAGGGGGCTGTTTCTAATTCCTTGGGCGAGCCTTCGGGACCAGAACGGCGGGTATCAATACTCAGCCCACCCTGTTCGGCGTCATAGCGAATAACCGTTTGCTCGGAGTGGTCTGGGGCCACACATACGTGGATGCCAAATGCCGCGGCGTCAGCGCTATGCATTTCGAGCATCAGTTCTAGGCTGTTGCCACTAACTCCTGCCAGCGGTGTCGTGGTATCTGCGGCAACAACAAAGTCCGGTATCGACAAGGGTCGATAGCGTAGCTGAGTTATATCCTCCGCAACTTCGATACCCAAGGCACCAAGCGGGTCGCTGGCATCACGCAGGGTCAGCACCCGGGGCAGGCCTAGGGTGCCAGACCAGCCCTCGTTCATACGCACCCCGAGGTCACGGTAATCCAGCAGCCAAGCCCACATAATGCGGCGACCCTTTTCATCTTGCAGGCTCTCTGGAGCGAAAAAAGAATTGTCGGCCCAGCTCATCTGGCTATGGCTCTGCGGATAAAACTGCTCGTCCTTCCACTCTCCCACATAGTAGCGGCAGCCCATACGATGGCTAATGCATAGCAGCACATCCTTATCACCAAGCCGAAACAACTCGGCACAAGACACATCTTCATGCAGGTCGACGCCATCAATCGCGTGGGCAAACAGGTCCCCCACATAGTGCCAAGGGCCCTGTATGCTCGACGACTTCGCAATGGCTGGATGCTCGCCGCCGAAAATTGCGTAGTAGTTGGAACCGTCATACCAAGCGAATGGGTCCCATGAACGGTAGTTCTCATGACTGTGACCGGCGGCCTCGGGCGGCGGCGTAATGGGATTAGAATCTAGTTTTCGCCACTGCTCTAAATCATCGTCCAGCGCCACCGCTAAGGCATTGCCCTGCCCTACTTGGTGGTAGCAGATCGTGGGCACGCCGTGCTCATTGATAAAGCAATTGCCGCTGTACATGCCGTCAAGCAGGTGGGTGGGATGATGCCGCCAGTGCAAAAGGTTAGTGCTAGAGACATGGCCCCAATGGTCGGATTTTTTACCCGAACGCTTATCCTGAAATATATAGAACAGGTGATAGCGGCCACGCCAAAATATGGCTCCGTTTGGATCAAAGGGCATGGCCACGCCCTCCGGGACTGTGAAGTGATACCCCGGTCGGTAGCGGTCTTGCAGCAGTTGTTCACGGTGCTCTCGCACCACTAGGGCAGTAGCGTCGAGTTGGTCTTTCGCCGCCTGACTAGCATCGTCCATGACCACGGATTCCCAATCCAAGGTCTGCGTATACAGCAAGCGCCATGTACCCTGTTCGTTGCGCAAAGTATGACTTTGGGTAATACGACCCTTGGATGAATCGGTACGAATAGGCCCTATGGTGGCTTCGTCACCGTCTACGGTTATGACTACCGTACGCAGGTCGATGAGTATCTCCAGCGCACCGCTTTGCAGTTCCAGCGCCAGCACTCTGTTGGCTAAGATCCGCTTCTTGTTGCCCTTGGCGTCGTGCCAGTCGTCGGAATAGGAATCCAAAACCGCGTCAAAATCACCGCGCATGCGTGCCGCCGCGTGGGCCTGCATCGCCGCCAACACTTCACCCTCTACACTCACTTTCACTGCACTCCAATAAACCCAGCGGGACCCTACTGCGGGGCACCGGGCGCCTCAAGTCATTGGGTCTCTAACCCACCCAGAACCAGATCTCCAAGTCCGGGTGGAATTTGGGGGAATTATAGTGTTCATGGCTACAGCGCAACCGGCCAATCCGCTATCTTGCAGTAACAAGAATTGGGGGAACACAATGTCAGTAACATACGAAGAAATCCGCTATGAAATCGAAGGCGGTGCAGCAACTATTACTATCAATCGGCCAGACCAGCTCAACGCACTAACCGACCTAACCCAGGCCGAGATTCGTCACGCGCTAGCCGAGTCTGAACGCCTGCCCGAAGTTGTCGGCACAGTACTCACCGGCGCAGGCCGAGGTTTTTGTTCCGGTGTAGATATGAACGCGCTAGGCGGCATGAGCGAGGCGGGCAAGCGTCTAGGTAACAGCTACGAGCATTTACAGGCCAGCCCGGGTAATCCCGACGACGATCCAAACTACAAGTCATCGCCCACCTATTTTCTCGGCCTGCGCAAACCGCTAATCGCCGCCATTAACGGAGCCGCAGCAGGGCTGGGCTTTAGCTACGCAACATTTTGCGACATGCGTTTTATGGATCGCAGCGCAAAAATTGTTACTTCCTTTGCACCGCGTGGCCTTATCGCCGAACACGGCACCTGCTGGATGCTGCCAAAGCTTGTAGGACCGTCGAATGCGCTGGATATGAACTGGAGCTCGCGCAAAATTTTAGGCGAAGAGGCCTTTCGCATGGGCTATGCCAACCGGCTTTGCGAAGACGGCGAATGCGTCACCGAGGCACAAAATTACCTACGCGAAATCGCCGGAACGTCAGCGCCTATGTCCATCATGATGATGAAGCGTCAAGTTTATAAACATCTGACCAAGGAGCTTGGCGACGCCATGAGCGAATCCACCCGCTGGATGGATGAAAGTCTAGCCAGAGATGATTTCAAAGAAGGCGTGGCCTCCTTTGTAGAACGGCGGGCACCAAACTTTCAAAAAATCGAAGTGTCGGACTAACGCGGCCCTTGGACATGGCGTATCAGATGATTGAGGTCACCACCGAGGCGTTTATCACCACCATCACGCTGAATCGCCCGCAGCGACTCAACGCGCTTACGCTGACCTTGGCCGATGAACTGCACGAGGCCCTGCACAGCCACGACCAAGACGATGCAACCCGGGTGTTCGTGATTACCGGAGCGGGCCGGGGATTTTGTGCCGGAGCCGACTTGGATAAGAGCGGCGCTGGGGACAACAGCGCGGCCAATGCGCCAACCTTGGCGGAGCGCATATTCCATGCCTTGGTGGACATTGAGAAACCGATTATCGCTGCCATCAACGGGGTGGCCGTGGGCGGTGGCTGCACAATGACACTGCTTTGCGATATCCGGCTTGCTGCACACAGTGCGCGTTTTCAGTTGCCATTTACCAAGCTGGGCATATCGGCGGAAATTGGCTCCACCTACACCCTTCCCAAACTGATTGGCAAAGCGAAGGCCATGGAACTGATGCTGACATCGCGCATGGTGGAATCAGAAGAGGCCCTCGCCATTGGCTTAGTAAACCAACGTGTCGCGGACGATCAACTGCTGGCAGCGGCAGCTGAAGTGGCAGCCTCTATCGCCGCACTGCCGCCCTTATCGGTACGTATGAACAAAGCCAGCCTGAATCTAGGTGGCGACATGGCGGCCCAATTCCAGCGAGAAAATATGGCGTTAGCGCTGCTAAAACAAACCGCAGACGCCAAGGAAGCCGCTGCAGCATTCCGTGAGAAACGAGCCCCAGTGTTCACCGGCCGCTAAGTACTGTTCGGGTATTAAAAGAGCAAACTATACGGAGTCCCTAGGCATGAACGACGACGAAAAATACCTCTTCGATTTACGCGGCTTTCTCGTGGTGCGCAACGCCCTGACTCACGCACAGGTGGCCGATCTGTCGCAGGGGCTAGAGCAACATCGGCAGAACAACCCACAGCCCATTCTCGGTTCTGACCGTACGGTGCTCAGCAAGGCCAAGGATAGCGCGTGGTCATCACCATCCTTGCTGGAACTGGGTGGCACATTTATCGACTTGCTCGACCTACCGGCGATAGTCCCTTACCTGTCCACCTTACTGGGCGAGCATTACCGGCTCGACCACGACTACGCCAAAATTGACAGTAAGATGCCCGCCCGAGAACGCACCCTGTATTTGCACGGTGGCGGCCAAGGTGCCGGTGGTCCGGACGATCTGGTCGGCCCTAGTGATGGCGGGCAGTGCTACTACCGCTACAGCAATGGTCGGTTTTTCAATGGCCTAATTGCGGTCGCGTTCGAGCTGGACGATGTGCACGAAGGCGATGGTGGCTTTGCCTGCGTGCCCGGCAGCCATAAATCCAATGTGGGTTTGCCACGGCATTGGCGGCACAGCAAGACTCAAGCTGAGATCCCTGACTTCGTTACCCGTGTAGCCGCAAACGCTGGCGACGCCATTATTTTTACCGAGGCCTGCGCCCATGGCACCGTACCTTGGCTGGGGCAGTCAGGACGAGAACGGCGTACCCTGTTCTACAAATACTGCCCCCACGCAGTGGCATGGAGCCCCTGTTTCTATAACGCCCACCATTACCAAGGCCTAACCCCCAGCCAGCAACAACTACTGATGCCGCCCAGCGCCTATGGCAGTCACGAAGCGACCGCACACATCTGGGAAAAGGCCCAAGAAGAACAGCTGGAGCTACAGCGCCTGCGAGCAGAAATCGCTGCTCTCAAGGGGCATGATTGATCATTTTCTGCGGTTGCCGAATAACGGTGCTGCTCATTACCCCCAAACCGAGCACCCGCTTACTAAAAGGAAAACACTATGACCAAGCCAGCCTATTTTCCGGCAACGGTTTTCAATGCAGGCGGCGGTACCACGCCCCGAGTGATGGTTGCGCCGCAGCGTTATATTCAAGGTGCCGGGGTGCTTGAGCATATCCACCGATACATGTCGTTACTCAACTGCCAGCGCGCTGGCTTGTTAGCATCACGCCGCGGCTTGGCTGCGGAAGGTGCACGCATTACCGAGAGCCTTGCCAGGAACAGTATTGCCGTAGTGCCAGCCCAATTCGAGGGTGAGTGCTCACTGGCGGAAGTAGACAAACACGTGG
>MDSV01144885.1_pt1 | contig 11451 bp, 15 predicted proteins | sample 810851 | NCBI WGS metagenome assembly MDSV01 (sample SAMN05326640, study PRJNA326480) | marine metagenome | isolation source: seawater | place: Atlantic Ocean: North East | collected 2012 | reverse complement strand
GCTTGTTCAACATTATTATCTTTTACTTCTATTTTAATAACTACCTCCAAAAAGGGCAGTAAGTAGCACTTTTATATTTTTATGTCCATTTATTTTATTCATTAATTATTTACTTGATGCGAAAGTTTCTCTTTTTCTTTTTGTTTTTTTTCTCTTTTTACTCTTCTTTCTGCTTTTTCGATTGCTTCAATCAAATCTTTTTGAGTAAATAAATTTAAAGCTACAGGATCTTTTGGATTTAAATTATTATAGTTCCAATAGCTTTTATTTCTAATGGATGTAACAGAATTTTTGGTAATACCAACTAACTTAGCAATTTGAGAATCTTTAAGAATATTGTGTTGTCTAATTAACCATAAAGCTGAGTCTGGCTTATCCTGACGTTTTGAAAGCGGTATATATTTTTTAATTTTTTTTTCTGTATTTGAAATTTCAATATCAGTACTTTTTATTTGTAATGGCCTATCTTCATCTTCAGACGAAAGCTCAATTTCATCCCTAGTCAACTGACCTGAAATGATTGGATTGTAAGCTTTTATGCCTTTCGCAACTTCTCCATCAGCAATACCTTGGATTTCCACTTCGTGTAATTTACAGAAGTCTGCAATTTGTTTAAATGTTAAAGTAGTATTTTCAACAAGCCAAACAGCTGTTGCCATTGGCATTAAAGGAGCATTTGACATTTAGTTTTTTTTTTCTGATTTAAAGTTTTGAAATTTTTTATTAAATTTACTTATTCTACCTTTGTCCATAAGTTTTTGTTTTCCACCTGTCCATGCAGAATGAGATTTAGGATCAATTTCTAGTTTTAGAACTTCACCTTCTTTTCCCCATGTAGACTTAGTTTCAAACTGAGTACCATCTGTCATTTCAACTTTTATACTGTGATAGTTTGGGTGAATACTTTTTTTCATGACGAGACTTATAGCAAAAGAATTTTCTAAAACAATTAAAAGTTACTCAATTTTTCAAGTAATTTTGAATTAATATCGGTGCTTGAGGCAATAATTTTGATATTTTTATTAATAGAAAGATCAATTTCATTAATTACTCCACCAGCCTCTTTAACCAAAACAATACCTGCAGCAATATCCCAAAGATTTAAATCATGCTGAAAATAGCCATCATATCTTCCAGCCGCAACATAAGCCATATCAAGAGCAGCACACCCTGATTTTCTATAAGACAAATTAAGTTCTTGTTTAATTTTACCCCCAGTTACGAATAAACAATTATTAAGCTCATTTTTTTTTGAAACTCTAACTCTATGATTATTAAAAAAGGCTCCACTTTCTTTTTCTGCGAAAAACATTTCATTTTTAATTGGATCAAAAATTAGTCCCGAAACTATTTCATTATTAGATTTTAAAGCAATTGAAATTGCGAAATGAGGAATGCCATGCAAAAAATTTATAGTTCCATCAATTGGATCAATTATCCAAGTGTTATTTTTATCTTTATTGTTTTCTGTACCATTTTCCTCACTGATAATCGAATAATTTGGTCTAGCTTTTTTCAATTCTTCAATAATTATTTTTTCTACTTTTAGATCAGAATTTGTCACAAAATCTGATGGACCTTTTTTAGATACTTGTAGTTTTTCAATTTCACCAAAATCTCTTATGAGAACTTTTGAAGCTTTTTCACTAGCCTTTATCATAACATTTAGATTTGCAGAAATTGAATTCACAGAGTTAAATTTTTTTTATATATTCTAAGTTTCTTGTATCGACAATAATTTCATCACCAGACTCAATAAATGGGGGCACCTGAATGCTTAAACCATTGTCTAATATTGCTGGCTTGTAAGATGAAGACACAGTTTGACCTTTTAAAGCAACGTCTGTCGACCTAATCTTACAATTTACTTGATTTGGTAAATCTATTGAAATTGGAGACTCATTATGAAAGCTTACTGAAACCTCTAAATTTTCAATAAGTAGTTTTCCTTTGTCTCCAACAATATTCTTTTTAATTTCAATTTGTTCAAATGATTTTGGATTCATAAAAAAATAGTTATTTTCATCCTCATATAAATAATTATAATTAGTTTCGTCCAGAGATGCTTTCTCTACAGTTTCACTAGATCTAAACCTCTCATTAAGTTTTGTGTTTTTATTCATACTTTTCATTTCAACTTGGGCAAAAGCACCTCCTTTTCCAGGTTTGACATGTTGGGTTTTTAAGACTTCCCATAAATCATTTTTATATTCCAAGAGCATACCAACTCTAATTTCACTAGCATTTATTTTCATTTTAATTCTTTAATTGCTTCAACTGGTTTTAATTTTTTATTGTTCCAAATGTAGCCTGAGATAGCCAAAAAGTTTGCATTGTTCAACAAAAGTTTTTTAAAATTGAGATTATTTATTCCACCTATAGCTATAATAGGAATATTAGTGAATTTTTTAACTTTAATTAGTAAATTCGTTTTCGCTTTAAATTTTATTTTTTTTGTTTTTGAAGAACCAAAAGCACCTAATGCAATGTAATCAGGTTTATCTTTAATAGCTTTTTTTGCTAGTTTGATCGAATTATGACAAGTAATACCAATAATTTTGTTTCTTAGTAATTTTCGAGCTTTGCTGATATGCATATCATTCTGACCTAAATGACATCCATCTGCATTAATTTTTTTTGCTAAAATAGGGTCGTCATTTATCAAAAATTTAACATCATATTTTTTACAAATTTTCTTTAATTTTTTTGAAATTTTAATTTTATTTTTTAAACTTTCTTTTTTTAAACGTAATTGAAAAAAGCTTGTTTTTTTTAATTTTAGGACCTGAGTTAAATTTTTATAGAATGAATTGTTAATTTTATTAGGAGAGATTAAATAAAGAAATTTTTTTTTATTTATTTTCAAATTCTTTTGACCATTTACCTTGTGCTGCCAATGTGTTCATTTCAGCTCTATGATTAAATATTTTTTGAGTTCCATTAATATCTTTAATATTTTTTGACCAATATTTAAGTGCACTTTGTTGTAAAGCTCTTCCATAAGAGTAAGACATTATAAAGTTTGTGTCATTTACCTTATTAATCAAATTAAGATTTTGAGTTGCTTCGATTTCGGATTGACCTCCAGATAAAAATGCTATTCCTGGTACTTCTGATGGTACAGATTTTTTTAAACACTCAATTGTTAATTTTGCAACTTCTTCGCCATTAATTTTATTCTTAGCATCTGATCCTGGCAAAATCATGTTAGGTTTTAAAATTATCCCTGTTAAATCTATTTTGTGTAAAATTAATTCTTCAAAGCATTTTTTAATTACTTCAGTGGTTTTTATAAAACAATCTTTAGCAGAATGATTACCATCCATTAATACTTCAGGCTCAACTATTGGTACCATATTACACTCTTGAACTAAAGAAGCATATCTTGCTAAAGCATGCGCATTAGAGTGAATAGCTAACTTACTGGGATGATCTTTATTAATACTATAGACGCCTCTCCACTTTGTAAATTTTGCACCAAGCTTATAATATTCTTTTAATCTATCTCTTAATCCATCCAAGCCTTCAGTAATTTTTTCGTTAACAGATCCAGCTAAAACTTTAGCACCAGTATCTACTTTTATTCCTGGTATTGAGTTTACAGAGGAAATTAGTTCTGGAATTATTTTACCAGTAGATGATTTTTGTTTTATAGTTTCGTCATATAAAATTACACCACCTATACATTTTGACATGCAACTTGAACTTAAAAGAGTTTCCCTAAATAAAAGTCTATTTTCTGGCGTCGAAGATACTTTTACAGACTCTAATCTTTTAGTCATTGTACCTGTACTTTCGTCTGCAGCCAAAATTCCTTTTCCACTGGACAAAATTTTTAGAGCGATATCGTTAAGTTCTGACATAATTAATTAAGAGCACTTATACCAGGAAGTTTTTTACCTTCAAGATATTCCAAAAACGCTCCACCAGCAGTTGAAACAAAATTAAAGTCTTGAATTGCATTTACTTTATTTAAAATTGCAATTGTATCTCCACCGCCTGCAACAGAGTAAAGAGAATCTTTTTTATATTTTCTTACAATAGACTTTGCGATTTCATAACTGCCTTTAGCAAAACTAGGATTTTCAAAATAGCCAGCTGGACCATTCCATAAAATTGTTTTACTAGAATTGATTATATTATCTATTTTTTTTATAGTTTTTGGACCAATATCTAAAATCATATCAGTATCTTCAATATTATTAATTTCTTTAATAATAGGTTCGCTATTAACATTTTTACCTATCACTACATCATTTGGATAAATTATTGAACAAGAGTACTTGTTTGAGACATCAAAAATATTCTTAATAATATCGTTGCAATTTTCTTCATATATTGACTTTCCAATAGGGAAATTTTTATATCTCAGTATATTGTTGGCCATTGCACCTACAATTATAATGTTATCAAACTTAGGAATTAAATTTTCAATTATTCCAATCTTTGTGGAAATTTTAGATCCACCAATTATACATGTAATTGGATTTTCAATATTTACAGTAATTTTTTTTAGTGCTTCAATTTCTGTGCTGAATTGTAAGCCCGGATATGAGGGTAAAAACTTTGTAATATTTGTAACAGAAGCATGCGCTCTATGAGAACAAGAGAAAGCATCATTGATATATATATCAGCAAAACTAGCAAGATTTTTTGAAAATTCTAAATCATTTTTTTCTTCTTCTAGATAAAATCTGATATTTTCTAAAACCAATATATTTTCACTAACATTTTTAAACAAATCTGTTTTTTTAATTTTTCTTAAATCTTCAGAAATTAATTTAATTTTTTGATTAAGTTTATTTTCCAAATTTTCACAAATGGGCTTTAATGATAGTTTAGGATTAATCTTACCTTTTGGTCTTCCTACATGTGAAACAATTATTATTTTTGAATTTGCTTTTAATAAAAAGTTCAATATTGGTAATATTTTATTAATTCTTGTTTCATCTTTAATAATCTCATCTTTTAATGGAACATTTAAATCTAACCTTAATAAAACTCTTTTATTTTTAAGGTCTTTTAGATCTCGTAAATTCTTCATTACGAATTCTTATGAATATATTCTACAATATCACACATTCTGTTTGAAAAACCCCATTCATTATCATACCAGGCAGAAATTTTTCCCAAATTTTTTCCAACCACGCTAGTTAGAGAAGAGTCCACTATTGCAGATGCTGAATTATGATTAAAATCAATCGATACTAGTTTTTCATAAGTTATTTTCAGAACTTTTTTCAATTTTTTTTCAGAAGCAAATTTAAATGCCTTATTAATTTTTTCTTTATCAATACTTCTTTTGGTGCAAAAAACTAATTCAATTAGAGATACGTTTGGAGTAGGAACTCTCATAGCAATACCCTCAATTTTTCCTTTTAAAGAGGGAATAATTTCTCCAATAGCTTTTGAAGCACCTGTAGAAGTTGGTACTATAGACTGACTGGCAGATCTAGCTCTTCTCGGATCTTTATGTGAATTGTCCAAGATTCTTTGATCACTTGTAAAAGCATGTATTGTAGTCATGAAACCTTTTTCAATTTCAAAATTTTCATTTAAAACATTAGCTACAGGAGCAAGACAATTAGTTGTGCATGATGCAGCAGAAATAATATTATCTTTTTTTTTTAATTCTTTCTCATTAACTCCAAATATAATAGTTTTATCTGCATTTTTACAGGGAGCTGAAACAATTACTTTTTTTGCACCATTATTTAAATGAGCCAACAATTTTTCCTTAGAGTTAAATTTTCCAGTGCATTCAAAAACATAATCAACATCAAACTCTTTCCAATTAATATTTTTTATATCAGTTTCTTGACTAAATGAAATTTTGTTTTTATTTACAATTAAGTGGCTTTTATCAAATCCTAATTCAGCATTAAATTTTCCATGTATTGAGTCATACTTTAAGAGAGCAGAACAAGCTTCAGAATTCGTTCGATTATTAATATGTTTTATCTCAATATTCTTGTAATTGTTTTCGATAACAGCTCTAAGAATCATTCTTCCTATTCTGCCCATTCCGTTAATACCAATTTTTATCTTCATAATTTTTCTTTAATCTTTTTCACTATATTTTCTAAACTTAAGTTAAAATGTTGATAAATTTCTTTATATGGTGCACTTTTTCCAAATTCATCAATTCCAAAGTTTAGTCCATTAGTGCCTGTATATTTTTTCCAATAGTTTGTTTCAGATGCCTCTATTGATACGATTAGCTTAGTTTCTCCTAATACTTTATTTTTATAACTTTCACTTTGCTGATCAAATAATTCCTGACAAGGCATCGATACTACTTTGGAGTAAATACTCTCTGTGGCTAATTTATGTCCAATTTCACATGCTAAACTAGTTTCAGACCCAGAAGATATTATTGTTAGTTTAATATCATCACCAGTTCTTAAAACTTCATAAGCACCAGCAGATGACTCATTTTTGGAAGTTTTATTTATCCTTACAGGATTAATTGCTTGTCTTGTTAAAGCTATTACACTTGGTGAGTTTTTATTTTCAATAGCTAATTGCCAGCATTCAAAAGTCTCAATTAAGTCAGCAGGTCTAAATACATTCAAGTTTGGAATTGATCTTAAGCTTGTTAATTGTTCAATAGGTTGATGAGTAGGACCATCCTCACCAAGACCAATAGAGTCGTGTGTAAAAACATAGATTACTCTTTGCTTCATCATAGCTGCTAGTCTAATAGATGGTTTACAGTAATCGCTGAAAATTAAGAAAGTACCTCCATAAGGAATTAAATCACTGTGAAGTGCCATACCATTCATAATCCCACACATGGCATGTTCTCTAACTCCATAGTGAATATAATTTCCAGAAAAATTACCCGGTTTCATTTTTTTGTGATTTTTAGTCTTTGTATTATTTGAACCTGCTAAATCAGCAGAACCTCCAACAAGATTAGGTAATTTAGACGCAATATCTAAAAACATCTCAGAGGATTTTCTTGTTGCAAGGGGTTTTAAATTTTCTAAATAATTATTTATTATTTTTTCAATTGATTTATTAAATGAACTAATATTTTTTTTAGTGATAATTTTTTTAAATTTACTTTCATGTTTTTGAGAATATTTCCAAGCTTCTTCGCCAATTCTTTTCCATTCATTTAATAAATTTTTAGGAATTTGAAAAGGCTCATGTTTCCAACCTAATTTTTTTCTTACTAATTTTATCTCATCTTCACCTAAAGGACTTCCATGAGATGATGCCTTACCCCCTTTATTTGGTGAACCATAACCAATTGTTGTCTTACATGAAATTGCTATAGGTTTTTTAGATTTTTGAGCTTTTTTTAAAGCTCTAAATATTTCTTTATAGTTATGACCATTAATTTTAATGTAATCCCAGCCATAACTTTGAAACCTTTTTTGATGATTGTCAGAAACCGCCAAACTTGTAGGGCCGTCAATTGATATAGAATTGTTATCAAAAAGTAAGATTAGATTTTTTAATTTTAAGTGACCAGCTAGACTTAGCGCCTCATGACTTATTCCTTCCATTAAACAACCATCACCAGCTAGCACGTAAGTTTTATGATCAATTTTATTTTTTCCATACTTCTTTTTTAAAAATTCTTCTGAAATTGCAAAGCCAACAGCATTTGATATTCCTTGACCTAAAGGACCAGTCGTAGTTTCTATACCAGTATTTGGATGATATTCTGGGTGACCTGCACAAATAGAATCTAGTTGTCTAAAATTTTTAATATCATTTAATGAAACACTTTTATAACCAGTTAAATACAAAAGAGAATAAAGCAACATAGAGCCGTGGCCTGCCGAAAGTACAAATCTATCTCTATTAATCCAGCTTGGATTTTTTGGATTAAATTTTAAAAAATTTTTAAAAAGAACTGTTGCTACATCAGCCATACCCATTGGCATTCCTGGGTGGCCAGAATTAGCTTTTTGAACAGCATCAATAGATAAAAATCTGATGCAATTAGCTAAATCGTTATATTGTTTGTTCAAAAAATATCCTGTGTAGACTTAGAAGAATCTATTTAATATTATGATTATATATATATGAATTCTATTATCGAAAAAGAAAAAAAATTAAGTTTAGCCTTAACTGAATTAAAAAACTTAAATTTAAGAAACCCAGATTTACAAAGTAGCATTGAAAATTTAAATCAAAAAAAAAATCAATTAGAAATTGAAAAAAAGGGTCTTGAAGATAAATATATATTATTAAAAGAGGATTATGACATTTTGTCTAAAAAATTAGAAGAAATGCAAAATAGACAAAAATTTGAGGAGATAAAACAAATTGAGTTTTCTGAAAAAATTGATGAATTAAATCAAGAAACAGATACTCTCCTGGAAGAGATGGATAAATGGCAAACGTAAGTATTAAATTTAATGGAAAAGAATTTTTGTTATCGTGTGATGATGGGCAAGAAGAGCATCTAGAGGAACTTTTAATACAACTAAATCAAAAATTTAATGAATTAAAAAATAATCTTGGAAACTTAGGTGAAAATAAACTTCTTTTAATAACAGCAGTTAAAGTAATAGATGAATATCATGAAACAAAAAAAAAGGTCGAGCAAAAAAAAACTGAATTAAAAAATCTTTCAAATAAATTTAGAGAATTAAAAAGTTTAGTTTATGATTATAGAGATAAAAAGGAAGAGGAAATAAAAGAGCTAAATGAAAGACATAATAATTTAAAGTTAGAAATTGAAAATAATCAAAAAAAATATGAAATTTTAATCGATCAAACAACCGATGAGATTTCAAACTTTATTGAAAAAGCAAATTCAGAAAAATTATCATAAATATTTTAGTGAATAAATCAGATTTTAGAAAAAGGCTTCTATTTTTAAGAAAAAAAAAACATTCAAAGAGTTTAACAATTAACTCAAATAAATTTTTAAATTTTTTAGAAAAAAATAAAATAAAGTCTAAAGTCATTGGTGGTTATTATCCTTTTAATTATGAGGTAAATATTTTAGGTGTATTAAAAATTTTAGAAAAAAAAAACTATATCATTTCACTACCTACAGTAAGCAAAAAAAATAAAATGAACTTTTTTCAATGGTCATTTAGAGACCCGCTAAAAATAAACAAATATGGGATACCTGAAACAGTATCTAGAAAAAAAGTTTATCCGAAAGTATTATTAATTCCATTAGTGGCCTTTGACAATAATCTTAACAGACTGGGTTATGGGGGAGGCTATTATGATAGATATATTTCAAAATTTGATAACATTAATAAATTAATTAAAATTGGTATCGGTTTTTCTTTTCAAAAAGTTAAAAAGTTACCAATAAATAAATATGATAAGAAACTTGATTTTATAATAACTGAAAAAGATTTTATAAAATGAGAATATTATTTTTAGGTGATGTAGTCGGTATTTCTGGATGTTCAAAAATCATAAATAATCTAAAGTCAGAAATAGAAAAAAAAAAAATTAATTTTGTAGTGGTAAATGGTGAAAATTCCGCTGAACCTGGTGTAGGTCTATCAGAGGAGATCTGTAAAGACTTTTTTAATTGTGGAGTAAATGTAATTACTACTGGCAATCATGTCTGGGATCAAAAAGAAATCATGAATTATATTGATAAAGAAAATAGACTTTTGAGACCATATAATCTTTTTGAACCTTCTCCGGGAAAAGGCTTTGAAGTTTATAAAACTTGTAATGATGTAAAGATTGGAGTTTTGAATTTAATGGGCAATGTGTTTATGAAAAAATGTGAGGATGTATTTGAAACGGCAAAAAAATTTTTAACAGATTATATTCTTAAAGAAGACTATGATTTGTTAATAGTTGATTTTCACGGAGAAATTACCAGTGAAAAAAATGCCATGGGCCATTTTTTTGATGGCAAAGCAACATTAGTTGTAGGGACACATACACACATACCAACAAATGATGCCAGAGTTTTAAAGAATGGTACAGCTTATCAAACGGATGCAGGCATGTGCGGAGATTATGACTCTGTTATTGGAATGAATAAAGAAAATTCAATCAATAAATTTCTTAAAGAAAATTCTATCAAACATTTTCCAGCGACAGGTGATGCTACTTTAAGTGGAGTTATAGTAGATTGTGATATAAAGACTGGATTAGCCAATCACATAGAAAACTATATTTTTGGAGGAAAGTTAAAAAATACATTATAAGTTATGGCAGGACATTCGCATTGGGCAGGCATAAAACATAAAAAAGGTAAAGTAGACAAACAAAGATCTAAGATATTTTCAAAACTATCAAAAGAAATCACAGTAGCTGCAAAATTAGGTGATAAAGATCCAGCAATGAATCCTAGATTAAGGTCTGCAATACAAGCTGCAAGATCAGCTAACATGCCTAAGGATAATATTGAAAGAGCAATCGACAAATCTTCAGCGAACATAGGTTCAAATTTTGAAAATTTAAGATATGAGGGTTTTGGTCCAGAGAAAGTTGCAGTTATTGTTGAAACTTTGACTGATAATAAAAATAGAACAGCTTCCAATATAAGAACAATATTTCAAAAGGCCGGGGGCAGTCTTGGTACGCAGGGCTCTGCATCACATAATTTTAGTCAAATGGGTGTAATTAAAATTAATAAAGAGGAGATTTCTGATGATGAAATATTCGAGCTAGCTATAGAGTCAGGTGCAACTGAATGTGTAACTAAAGATGAATTTCACGAGATTCAATGCTCAGTAAATGAGATATATAATGTTAAAAAAAAATTAGAAAAAAAAATAAGCAATTTCATTTCAACAAATATTGAATGGATACAATTAAATAGTGTTCAGGTTTCTAAAGAAAAAGAAGAAAATTTAATTGAATTTTTTGAAACATTAACAGATGATGATGATGTTCAAAATATTTTTTCTAATGTAAAGTTAAATACTAATTAATGCTTATAATTGGAATAGACCCTGGTATATCTGGATCGATATGTTTTTTTGAGGATGGAAAAATTTTAGATGTGGTTGAAATGCCAACTATGACTGAAGGAAAAAAAAATAAGAGGCAAGTCAATGGGTCACAAATTTATAATGAAATTTTTAATAGAATTAAAAAAATTGATAAAAGAGATATTAAGGTAATTATTGAGCAGGTTTCAGCAATGCCAGGACAAGGTGTTACAAGTATGTTTAATTTTGGTCAATCTTTTGGGATTTTAAAAGGAATGTGCTCAGCAATGCAGTTACCCATGTATTTTGTGAGACCAGCTAAATGGAAGAAATATTTCAACTTAATAAACTCTGAAAAAGATGCCAGTAGAACAAAAGCAATAGAAATATTCCCATATTTTTCATCTAATTTGGCAAAAAAAAAAGACTCAAATAAAGCCGATGCAATCTTAATTGCCAGCTACTATTATGAGACATACAGGCAGGAAGAATAGATAGTTATTATAAGACAAATTGATGACACAATTGAGTGTGAGAAGTTAATTCATGGAAGCAGATATATCATCTC
>MDSV01050473.1_pt1 | contig 11451 bp, 10 predicted proteins | sample 810851 | NCBI WGS metagenome assembly MDSV01 (sample SAMN05326640, study PRJNA326480) | marine metagenome | isolation source: seawater | place: Atlantic Ocean: North East | collected 2012 | reverse complement strand
TCTTAAGACTCGTGATTCTGGAGTCGTTCTGCTCAGATGATGGGGCATCGAACATTGGCCCGAATGTTGCTGACCCACCTCTTCGCGATCACCCCTGCCACCCTGACCTGGTCTCCGAAAGTTGCCCTCGTGATGATCGTGTGCAACGTCATCGCCATTGGCATTGGTAAAGCCACGATTAAGCACCCCAACGTTGGTGCTCAACTGCCTAATCCAGCATTTTTTGGCGGCATGAGTCATGCAGCCCTCCTTGGCACAACAAGCCTTGGACACATCATTGGCATTGGTGCGATTCAAGGTTTAGCCGCTCGCGGCGTGCTCTGATCACCAGCCTTTCTTGAATCTGGGAAGACTTCATCGTTCTCCCAATTCAGATCAAATAACGCAAAAGTCGAAGTCCATACCGTTCAAAGCGGTAATGGAACAACAACTTGGATAAGTCTCGAGCCGATGAGGTTCGGGACAATCCATGAATTATTCGTTCGACCCTTCGATCTGCAGACGGAGAGTCCAACCCCCACCACGTGCGTTGTGCCAATTTTCCGGCAACGCGCCAGCGCCAGCCAAACCATTGATGAAGCGCCTGTTCATAGGTTTGACGTACGACATCGGCTGGAACCGGAACCGTTAGACGCGGATTGTCGGCATTCAGCAGCGTTTCAGCAAGGAGAGCTGCACTGTCGATCGCATGACGAATCCCCTCACCTCCAAGGAGATTGGCGGTACTAGCGGCATCTCCTACGGCCAATAATGCGCCTGAACCAAGCGACTCGCGTCTGGCTACTGAGCTGGACACCACGCCGCCATGGCGATCCAAGACGGAACACCCTTCCAGTTTGCAGTTGCGAAGCAACGCCTGAAGCCGAGCTAAAAGATCGCTTTTAGAGCCCCTGATCTGTTGTGGCGCCAAACAACAAACCCCCGCCTTGAGGCGATTGTTCTCCATCGGAAAAACCCATCCATAACCATGGGGAATCCAGCGCGTGCCCAGGAAAAAACTGATGCGGTCGCGCCAACGGGGCGAAACGCGATCATCGGCTTGTAGGAGCCACTCAACACCAACGCCTTCCAGCAAAGGATCAGCCGTCGATGGCGGAGGTACCGAAGCTGCTCGCAACAAACATCGCGATGCGCCTGTGGCGTCAATAACCCACTTCACATGCCGATGCTGACGACGGCCGTCTGCGTGTTGAAGAAGAACATGGGCTCGATCGTTATGGAGCGCCTCGATTCGCACCGTGCAGCCTGTGATGAGCTCCGCCCCAGCAGCTTGTGCACGGGACCACATGGCTGAACGCAACTGACCAAAATCCAACACCACCCCAAGGGGATCGGCATCCCACCACTGATGCTCATGTCCGCTGGGATCGAATAATTGCCAACCGCTCCAGGTCGCAGACCAGGCGGACTGAGGGAGATTGAGCCTTGAGGCCTCACCCAAAGACAGGGCAGCACTTGAAAAAGAATTCCGATGCGGTTCTGTCAGCCGCTCGACGAGGACCACATCCCTTCCCGCTTCTGATAGGGATGTGGCCAGGCGAGCCCCCGCTGGGCCAGCACCTGCGATGAGAACGGTCATCCCATCACGGGAAAGTGCTCAAGCTTGAACAGCTTGAAAAGAAGACGATTTCTGTACATCGCCAGAGCCCAAACCAAAGCGTTTCTGAATTTTCAAACTCATCTGCTTGGGAGTCAGACCCAACGCCTCTTTGCTTTGCTGCGGCGTGGCATGGTCCACCAGTTGATCAGGAATACCGATCCTTAAAACGGAAACATTGATGTCGTGGTCATTCAGGGATTCCAACACTGCGGCACCAAAACCACCCGATAGGGTGCCTTCTTCCATGGTGACAACGCGGGGGACTCGACGGGCCAGAGGATGAATCAGAGCCTGGTCGAGAGGTCTGAGGAAACGCGCATTGATTACCGAGGCGGAAAGACCGGCGGCCTCTAACAATCCTGCCGTTTCCAAGGCGGGGGCCACCATGGAGCCATAGGCAACAATCATCAGATCATTCCCTTCCCGCAGCAATTCCCCTCGACCGATTGGAAGGGCTTCCCAACCCTCCTCCATCAAAGGGACCCCTTCCCCAGACCCACGCGGAATCCGTAGGGCGGTGGGACCGTCATGCTGAAGACAAGTCACCATCATCTGCTGCAACTCCGCCTCATCCTTCGGAGCCATCACGGTGAAGTTGGGGACAGCCCGCAAATAGCTGATGTCGTATTGACCCTGATGCGTTGGACCATCAGCGCCAACAATGCCGGCTCGATCGAGAACGAACATCACGGGCAGCTTCTGAATACCAACGTCGTGAATGAGCTGGTCGTAAGCGCGCTGAAGGAAGGTGCTGTAAATGGCTACAACGGGGCGTAAACCTTCACAGGCCATACCGGCAGCAAGCGTGACCGCATGCTGCTCGGCGATTCCAACATCGACGTATTGACCAGGAACAGCCTTTTGGAGAAGGTCGAGTCCGGTGCCGGTTGCCATCGCTGCGGTAATCCCAACAACACGACTGTTTTGCTCACACAGCTTGATCAAGGTCTGGCCAAACACCTTGCTGTAGCTCGGAGGCTTGGGCTTGGTTGATGGAATGGCCTTCCCGGTGCTCAAGTCGAAGGCCGACTGGGCGTGGTACCCCACTTGATCGGCTTCGGCATAGGGATAACCCTTGCCTTTCTTTGTAACGACGTGCACCAAAACAGGTCCACCGTCCCGGTGGGCCGCTTGGAAGGTTCGAGTCATCTCGGCGATGTCGTGGCCATCGATTGGCCCCATGTAGGTGAAGCCGAGCTCTTCGAACACAGCGCCAACTTTTGGAACCGCTAAGCGACGCATGCTGCCCTTCAGACGGTCCAACTCCGCAGGAAGCTCACCACCCATGAATGGCAGATGACGCACACTTTCCTCAACGCTTCCAGACAGGAACTGCATCGGAGGACTGAGTCGTGCCCGATTGAGCACGCTCGATAGGGCGCCAACCGGCGGCGAGATCGACATGTCGTTGTCGTTCAACACCACCAGGAAAGGGGTATTGGGGAGGTGGCCAGCGTGGTTAATCGCTTCGAGAGCCATCCCGCCCGTTAAGGCGCCATCTCCAATAACCGCAACACATTTGAAATCTTCCCCGCGGTTATCACGGCCCAAAGCCATTCCCAGCGCTGCTGAAATCGACGTGCTGGCATGGCCCGCACCGAAATGATCGAATCGACTTTCGCAACGCTTCAAATAGCCAGCAACACCGTGTTGCTGACGAAGAGAGTCGAAGGAATTGAAGCGACCAGTAATCAGCTTGTGGGGATAGGCCTGGTGCCCCACGTCCCAACAAACTTTGTCTCGATCAAGATCGAGGGTTTGGTACAGAGCAATGGTGAGTTCAACAACACCAAGGCCCGGACCCAGGTGTCCACCACTGGTGGATACAACTCCGAGATGGCGTTCCCTGATCTGACGAGCGACGTCTTCGAGCTCAGCAAGACTGAGGCCGTGCAATTCGTTCGGATGCTTGAGATCTCCGAGATGCATGCACAACCCGCTCCTTGTTGATCAATCTACGGGTTCCTTCCCTTCAAAAGTGGCACCCAGAGGTTGAAAGAATGGGGAGATGACCGATTACCTGCAGAAGATCCTCCGAGCACGCGTCTATGACGTGGCTCGGGAAACGCCTCTCGATCCAGCTCCCAACCTCAGCCAACGACTGAACAACCAGATTTGGTTGAAACGAGAGGACCTCCAGCCGGTGTTCTCGTTCAAGCTTCGAGGCGCCTACAACCGCATGGTGCAGCTCCCTGTTGAGGATCTTCAACGTGGTGTGATCGCTTCAAGTGCAGGCAACCACGCCCAGGGAGTGGCCCTAAGCGCGCGGCGCTTGGGATGCAGAGCGGTGATTGTCATGCCCAGAACAACTCCCGAGGTCAAAGTCCGGGCTGTCCGTGCGTTGGGCGGCGAAGTGGTCTTACACGGTGAGACCTATGACGAATGTTCGGCGGAAGCGCAAAAACGTTGTGATGCAGAAGGGTTGACCTATATCCACCCCTTTGACGACCCGGAGGTCATCGCTGGTCAAGGCACCATTGGCATGGAGATCATGCGACAAAGCCAAGAACCACCGGATGCGATTTACGTCGCCGTTGGTGGAGGGGGCTTGATCGCAGGGATTTCTGCCTACGTGAAGCAACTCTGGCCAGAAACAGAAGTGATCGGTGTCGAACCGATCGATGCCGATGCGATGACCCAATCCCTTCGGTGCGGCCATCGCGTTGAGTTGGGAAAAGTGGGTTTGTTCGCCGATGGCGTCGCCGTTCGAAAGGTGGGGGAACACACCTTTGATATCGCTCGTCGTTATGTCGATCGCATGGTGACTGTGGATACCGATGCCATCTGTGCCGCCATCAAAGACGTCTTTGAAGACACTCGATCAATCCTTGAACCGGCTGGAGCGCTAGCGATCGCTGGATTGAAACAGGATGTGGCCGATCGAAACCTTGAAGGAAAGCGTCTTGTTGGGGTGGCCTGCGGGGCCAACATGAATTTCGAACGACTGCGCTTCATCGCAGAGCGGGCTGAGCTCGGAGAGGAGCGGGAAGCGATGTTTGCGGTGGAAATCCCTGAAAGGACAGGAAGTCTGCGTGCTTTATGTCGTTGTTTAAACGATCGCAGCCTCACCGAATTCAGCTATCGAATGACGGAGGGAGACCGAGCCCAGATCTTTATTGGGGTCCAAGTCAACGATGAACAAGACCGATTCGCCCTGGTCGAGCATCTGTCGAATCACGGGTTTCCATGCCTTGATCTAAGCGACAACGAGTTTGCGAAAGTTCACTTGCGGCACATGGTGGGTGGTCGACTGCCGAGCTCAGCTCGAGAGGCCTGCGCCGGAGACTGCAACGAATTGCTCTATCGCTTCGAGTTTCCCGAGCGGCCCGGTGCGCTCATGAATTTCGTGACAGCGCTGCATCCCAGTTGGAGCATCAGCATTTTTCACTATCGAAACCATGGTGCCGACGTTGGTCGAATCGTTGTGGGGGTATTGATTCCTAAAACTGAAATGGACGGTTGGACCAGCTTTCTTAGTGCGTTGGGGTACGCCTTTTGGGAAGAAAGTAAGAACCCTGCTTACAGCCTGTTCCTGTGAGGAACTAAGCGGTACGTTGAGTGAATTAAGGGGTAAAGCTTGAGATGACGTCCCCGTCCCTAACCACTCGTTTGGAGGCGATTCTTTATCTCAAGGGTCGCCCCGTCAGCGTGGGTGAACTCGCTGAGTTATCCCAAGTCGATCGAAACGAGGTTGAAGAAGCGCTCATTGCTCTAACTACGTCTTATGCCCAACGAGAATCGGCCCTTGAAATCGTTCATCAGAACGGACGTTTTGGTCTTCAGCTGCGTGCGGGACTTGGCGATTTGGTGAAGGACCTCTTGCCGGTCAATCTCTCGACGGCAACGCTTCGAACGCTCGCCACCATCGCTTTAAAAAAGCGCATTCTTCAATCAGATCTTGTGGAACTGCGGGGCTCTGGGGCCTACGACCACATCAAAGAACTACTCGCACAAGAGTTCATCGAGCGACGTCGGCAGCATGATGGCCGGTCGTATTGGATCAGTCTTACTGAGAAATTTCATCGCACCTTCTCCGTACTTCCTGACTTAGGTGCAACCGATTTGGCAGAGGCTGCATAAAGTTGTCGTAGATCAGGTCACGTCATGGAAATGCTCCCCGTCTCGTTGCTGCAGGTGTTAGCGCAGACCCTGCAGATTTACTCCCTCGTCCTGATCGTCCGGGTTCTTCTGAGCTGGTTCCCAAATTTGGACTGGAGCAACCCCGTTTTAAGCAGCGTTAGCGCCATTACCGATCCCTACCTCAATGCATTTCGAGGACTCATTCCCCCTTTGGGTGGGATTGATCTCTCGGCCCTGTTGGCATTTCTCGCCCTCAATCTGCTTCAAAGCTTGGTGAACCAATCAATCAACGCATTTTTCATGTCGGGCAGCAGTTGGTAGTGCTGTTTCAAGGTTCAATCAACCGCCACTTGGCGTTCAAGGGGAAGGAGGTCATCATCGTCATCGGCGACTCGGGTTCTTACAGGAGCTGAAAAACCACGTGCCTTGGCGTTTTTCACAACAAAGGGGCCGGGTGTTCCTGCAGGCACCGTGAGCCGCAGGGCAAAGGGTTGCGATCCAGGCTCCACATCTCCGATAGAGCCAACACGGGTGCGATTTTGGAGAACCGGTTCTCCACTGGCATCCAAGATCCGGGCATAAACATCCGTATCGATGATGGCTTTGCGTCCGGGATTTTTCACATCGCCACGAAGCACATAACAACTCGCACCCATTGGACGCTTGAAGTCGGGTTGGCCGCCTTCCTGTTCAGTACAGGTCTCTAAGCGGACTCCACTGAGCTGAAGTTCAGCCGCCATCGCAGGCATCGCCAATGTGAAGACACAGGCAAGAACAACAAAGAAGCGAATCGATCGGCGCAACATCAAGTTCAGATCAGCGTTCGTCGCCGCTGCCAGAGATGCGACCACGGGCCGCTCGACTGGAGAGTTTGGCGAGGTTCGCTGCAGCAACGTTCTCAAGGTCATAGCCCAGTTCCATCGAGAGTTGCGCGATGTACCAAAGCACGTCACCCAGTTCAAGCTTGATTGCCTCACGGGCAGATTCGTCAAACACCCCGTCTTGATCCCGCAAGACCTTCTTCACTTTGTCGGCCACTTCTCCGGCCTCTCCAGTCAGACCAAGGGTTGGATAGATGGGATTCCGGCCCACATCGGGATAGCTGGCTGTTTTACGAGCCGCTGACTGATATGTGTTCAGATCCATCAAGGTGGGGTCGAATCGCCCAGGATGGTAGTTTCCGCAGGGATTTCCAGCCTCGATATGGGCCAGTTCGATTTGAACCGCCGAACCAAAATCGTGGCCACCATCGGTCCTGCCACAGAAAGCCCGGACCAGATCAAAGAGCTTGTGCTGGCAGGGGCCACAACGTTTCGTCTGAACTTTTCCCACGGCGATCACAGCGATCACGCTGAACGAATCAAAACCATTCGCCAAGTGTCAGAAGAGCTTGGCCAAACCATCGGAATCCTTCAGGATCTCCAAGGTCCAAAAATTCGATTGGGTCGTTTTGCCGATGGACCCATCACCCTCGCCAACGGCGATCCGTTTACGCTCACATCAAGGCCAGTGAGTTGCGATCAGAGCATCGCCACCGTCACGTATCCAAAACTGGCGGATGAAGTCACCGCTGGAAGCCGGATTCTTTTGGATGATGGTCGAGTGGAGATGAAGGTCGAAAGCGTCGATCAAGGTCAGCAGACGCTCCATTGCAGCGTCACGGTGGGAGGAGTTCTCTCCAACAACAAGGGGGTCAATTTTCCCGATGTTCAGCTGTCCGTCCGTGCTCTCACCGATAAAGACAAAGAAGATCTTGCCTTCGGGTTGAGCCAAGGGGTGGATTGGGTCGCCTTAAGCTTCGTGCGCAACCCGTCTGACATGGAGGAAATACGCGGGCTCATTCGTCAACACGGCCACGAAACCCCCGTGGTGGCCAAGATCGAGAAATTTGAAGCCATCGATCAGATCGATGCAATTCTTCCCCTCTGTGATGGCGTCATGGTGGCCCGAGGCGATCTCGGCGTGGAGATGCCCGCAGAAGAGGTTCCTCTCTTGCAAAAGGAACTGATTCAAAAGGCCAACAGCCTTGGCATTCCGATCATCACAGCAACACAGATGCTCGATTCCATGGCATCAAGTCCCCGTCCAACGCGGGCGGAGGTGAGTGACGTTGCCAACGCGATCCTCGATGGCACCGATGCCGTCATGCTCTCCAACGAAACGGCGGTTGGCGACTTCCCTGTTGAAGCTGTTCAAACCATGGCGACCATCGCCAGGAGAATTGAAAAGGACTATCCAGAACGGTCCATTGACAGCCACCTCCCGTCCACGATCCCCAATGCCTTGAGTGGTGCCGTCAGCACCATCGCCAGCCAGCTGAACGCTGCGGCCATCATCCCCCTCACCAAAACTGGAGCAACGGCCCACAACGTGAGCAAATTCAGGCCGGCAGCGCCAATTCTCGCCGTGACTCCTGATCAATCCGTGGCCTGCAGACTGCAACTGGTTTGGGGGGTGACACCTTTAGTGGTGCCAGAAGAGACCGATACAGCATCCACGTTTATTACTGCCATGCGAAAAGCCAAGGACCTCAATCTTCTGAAAGAAGGGGATCTCGTTGTCCAAACGGCAGGAACCCATTCCGGGGTTTCCGGATCCACCGACCTGGTGAAGGTCGGAATTGTGACTTCGGCCGACGACACCAGCTTCTTTTAGGGCCCAAACGCGATGGTCCGACGGATGAAGCCAACTGAAACCGTTCGGATGGCGTTGACGACGCTGCGGACTAACCGCCTCCGCAGTTTGCTCACCATGGTGGGCATCGTGATCGGCAACGCTTCTGTCATTACGTTGGTCGGCGTTGGTCGGGGTGCTCAGGGGCTCGCCGAAGAGCAGCTCAGCAATCTTGGGGCCAACGTTTTGTTTGTCGTTCCCGGCAATAACGACACCCGACGGCGAGGGGTTGCCTTCCCAAAAACGTTGGTACTGGAGGACGCAAGGGCGATTGCCGAGCAGGTACCAAGCGTGAAACGAGTGGCTCCACAGATCACGAGCAGTCAAGTGGTTCAAGCTGGTGCTCGGAGTGCCACCAGCTCGATCTCAGGAGTCACCGCAGATTTTGTGCCCGTGCGTAGCTTCGAAATCGCTAGCGGACGATTCGTTAACAACCAAGACGAGCAAGCCGCCCGAGCCGTAGTAGCCCTTGGCCCAGACCTGCGGACAAAACTCTTTCCCACGGACGATGCCATTGGACAACAGGTCCGAATTGGAAGCCAGGCATTTGAAGTGATCGGGGTGATGGCTCCCAAGGGCGCTGTCTTTGGAAGCAATCAAGACGAAAACGCTTACATCCCTTTGAGCACGATGGTGAATCGCCTCACCGGCCGAGATCCCACATACGGCATCAGTCTGAGCTTTATCAGCGTTGAAGCCAAAGACGACAACAGCACCGGGGCTGCAAAATTTCAAATCACAAATCTCTTACGTCAACGCCATCGAATCCTGCGAGACGACGACTTTGCCGTTCGATCTCAAAAAGATGCCCTAACGATCGTCGGCACCATTACAGGTGGGCTCACGTTGATGCTCGCATCCATCGGAGGAATTTCCCTGCTCGTGGGTGGTATCGGCATCATGAACATCATGTTGGTATCGGTGAGCGAACGCACCGAGGAAATCGGCTTACGCAAAGCGCTGGGGGCTCGAAGCAGCGATGTTCTTCAACAATTTTTGGTGGAGTCGTTGGTTCTTTCCAGTCTTGGTGGAGTGATCGGGACAGCCGCCGGACTTGGTGCGGTGGGTTTAGTGGCAGCTATAACCCCGCTCCCCGCCAGCATTGGCACAGGCATGGTTCTGATCACAGTTGGCTTATCAGGATCGATCGGTTTGTTCTTTGGAGTTGTTCCTGCGCGTCGGGCGGCACGCCTCGATCCGATCGTTGCGCTGAGAAGCCTTTAGAGACACCCTCGGGATCCAGGAATTCCCTTTACAATCATTCATTATTTATCAGGCTCATGAATCAGCGCTGGCGCCTCCTTGCCCTATGGCTTTTGCCGATTGGCGTTGTGCTGCTGATCGGCTGGCAGGTCCTAAGCAACGGCGGGATCAACAGCATGAGCCAAAACAACAGTGGCGGAAACAGCCCCACGGTTGCTCCCCGCAATGCCGCAGTCGCAAGGATGAGCTACGGCCGTTTCCTGGATTACGTGGAAGCAGGTCGCATCACAGCTGTTGATATCTATGACGGTGGCCGTAATGCCGTTGTTGAAGCTGTCGATCCAGATTTAGATAACCGCGTCCAGCGTTTACGCGTTGATCTTCCAGGTTTGGCGCCGGAATTGATCAACACCCTGAAGGAAGAAGGCATCAGCTTTGATGTTCATCCCCCCAAGAGCGCTCCGCCAGCGCTTGGTCTCTTGGGCAATTTGTTGTTCCCGTTGTTGTTGATCGGATCCCTGATCTTTTTGGCTCGCCGCAATAGCAACATGCCCGGAGGCCCTGGTCAGGCTATGCAATTTGGCAAGAGCAAGGCCAAGTTCATGATGGAAGCCGAGACGGGTGTGATGTTCGCCGACGTTGCAGGCGTAACAGAAGCAAAGCAGGAACTCGAGGAGGTCGTCACCTTTCTCAAGCAGCCCGAACGCTTTACATCCGTTGGAGCTCAAATTCCTCGGGGTCTTCTACTTGTCGGACCTCCTGGTACAGGTAAGACCTTGTTGGCCAAGGCCATCGCCGGTGAAGCAGGGGTTCCATTCTTTGCACTCTCGGGTTCTGAATTCGTTGAGATGTTTGTTGGTGTTGGTGCCAGCCGAGTCCGCGATCTGTTCAAAAAGGCCAAAGAAAACAGCCCTTGCTTAATCTTCATCGACGAGATTGATGCCGTTGGACGTCAACGGGGTGCTGGTATTGGTGGTGGTAACGACGAAAGGGAGCAAACCCTGAACCAGCTCCTCACGGAGATGGACGGATTTGAAGGAAACAGCGGCATCATTATCATTGCGGCGACTAACCGTCCTGACGTGCTCGATTCAGCGTTAATGCGGCCCGGTCGTTTTGATCGCCAGGTCACCGTGGATGCTCCGGACATCAAAGGTCGTTTGGCCATTCTTGACGTTCATTGCCGCAATAAGAAGCTTGATGGCGAACTTTCATTGGAAAGCATTGCCCGCCGGACTCCTGGTTTCACCGGTGCTGATCTAGCCAACCTGATGAATGAAGCGGCAATCCTGACGGCACGCCGCAGGAAGGAGTCCATTGGTTTGAGTGAGATTGATGATGCCGTTGATCGAATCATCGCCGGCATGGAAGGACGTCCTCTAACCGATGGCCGCAGCAAGCGATTGATCGCTTATCACGAGGTGGGCCATGCCCTGATTGGAACCCTGGTCAAAGAACACGACCCTGTTCAGAAAGTCACGCTTGTGCCGCGCGGCCAGGCCCAAGGCCTGACCTGGTTCTCCCCAGATGAAGAACAAACCCTCGTGACTCGTGCTCAGCTCAAGGCACGCATCATGGGCGCCCTAGGTGGTCGTGCTGCAGAAGATGTGGTGTTTGGTCATCAGGAAGTCACCACTGGTGCTGGCGGCGATATTCAGCAAGTTGCGTCCATGGCTCGCAATATGGTGACGCGACTTGGCATGAGTGATCTTGGACCCGTCGCCCTCGAAGGTGGTGGTCAAGAAGTCTTTCTCGGAAGAGATTTGATGTCACGTAGTGAAATTTCTGAATCGATTTCCCAACAGGTGGATACTCAAGTTCGCAGCATGGTGAAGCGTTGTTATGAAGAAACAGTGGCCCTGGTTGCAGCCAACCGTGAAGCCATGGATCAATTA
>MDSV01122885.1_pt1 | contig 11452 bp, 15 predicted proteins | sample 810851 | NCBI WGS metagenome assembly MDSV01 (sample SAMN05326640, study PRJNA326480) | marine metagenome | isolation source: seawater | place: Atlantic Ocean: North East | collected 2012 | reverse complement strand
GCCGTTCATGGTGCCTTCGGCTGACGCGCCGTTGTCGCCGAGGATGTAATAGATGAGCGTGTTGTCCAGGGCACCCATCTCCTCGATCGCGTCAATGACACGGCCGATGTGGTAGTCGGTGTGCTCCAAGAACCCGGCGTAAACCTCCATCTGTCGGGCCAGGATCCGCTTCATCTCATCCGGCATGTCCTCCCACGCAGGGATCTCCTCGTGCCGCGCGGGAAGTTCGGAGTGTGCGGGGATCATGCCCTGAGCCTTTTGCCGCTCAAAGATCTCATCGCGCACCGCGTCCCACCCGGCGTCGAACTTGCCCTTGTACCTGTCCGCCCACTCCTTCGGCACGTGATGCGGCGCGTGGCATGCACCCGTGGAGAAGTACGTGAAGAAAGGCTTGTCGGGCATGAGAGCCTTCTGCTGGTGAATCCACCCGATCGCCTTATCCGCAAGATCCTCCGTGAGGTGGTAGCCCTCCTCGGCCGACTTGGGGGGATCGACGGGATTGTTGCCTTCATACAGGGCGGGGTCGTACTGGTTCGCCTCGCCCGCGATGAAGCCGTAGAAGTACTCGAAGCCCACTCCGCCCGCGGGCCATGCGTCGAAGGGCCCCATCGGCGACGCCAAGTACGGGGCGACCTCGTGGCACTTGCCGAACATGGACGTGGCGTATCCGTTGTACTTCAGCGTCAGAGGCAACGACGCCTTCGTATTGGGAACCAGGGCGTTGTTCCCCGGCGCCGCCGTTGCAAACTCGGTGACCATCCCGAATCCAACGGAGTGGTGGTTGCGCCCGTGAAGGAGCGCCGCCCTCGTCGGAGCACACAGCGCCGTTGTGTGGAACCGGTTGTACGACAGGCCGTTCTTGGCAAGGCGGTCGGCGACCGGGGTGTTGATCAGTCCACCGAAGGCACTCGAGGCACCGAAGCCCACGTCGTCCAACAGGATTACCAGGACGTTCGGGGCTTCCTCGGGTGGCCGAAGCGGCTCGATGGGTGGGTACGACGTATCCGGGTCCTTTGCGTCGAACGTCGTGAGTCCCGGCTTCGGTATGTCCGGAACGGGCAGCACCGTCCGGGGTGCGCTTGCAGGTGCCAACGTATGTGTCCCTTCGATAGGTGCCTAGACGCGGGTCTTAGCTGCTCTTGTCTTCTTTCGAGTGCTGCAGCTGCGCCTCAAGGTCGTGAATTTGTTTTTGCAGGTGCTCGTACTCGTGACTGATGTATTCGCCAACATCGTCTCGCTTATAGATAACGACCGTGACGACGGCGGCCACGACGGCGACGCCTGCGATGATGCCAAATGCTTTCACTGTCTTCTCCTTCGTCAGGTGGCTGGATCCAGGTTTCTGGGCTCTAGGGATGTCACGGCCGCGTATGGGCAGGAATCACCGATACTGAGATCGTGATGATGACCGACCACAGCGGGTACCACGGAAGCCACTCGAAGTCGTTGATGACTGCGATGACCGCGACCAGGCTCTCCCACGAGGGAAAACTAGCAACCAGCGGCGACCGCGGACAGGCGTTCTGCGGGACAATTGAGGCGAATATGTGTCACGGAGGGTTGAACTAGCCCCAGGTAGCGTCGGTGACGATCCCATCGTTGACGTCGAAGGTCAACCGGTCGATGTTGTAGTCCATGGTCACCGCCTGAGGAACACCGTCGAAGCTGCCGACACGCCACTGGTAACCCGCGCTCTCGGTGTACTCCCCAGCCTCCGCGGTCGGCATTTCCTTCTCCAATAGCTCGGCACGGAATTGTTTCCGGGCCTTGGCCGCAGACACCTCGCATGCCACGCGGTTGCCATTGGTATCCAACTTCTTGTTGGCCTTATAGACCCTCTTGTTGACTTCTGCGGGACCAAACCCGTCGGCACGGGCGCGATTCCCGGCCGCCGTTGATTTGGCGACGCCGCGCGGGTAGTACTTGCGCATCTTCTTGCACGACCGGAAGGAAGTCGACTCGTCGATCAACTCTTCCGAGGCGGCCTGGTCACCCACCTGCGGGTAGTCGGAAGAAGCGGACGCAGCGGGCGCGAGGGCCAGCACCAGCCCCACCATCGCAACACAGGCAACGGGGGCACTTCGGCTCCAACACTTCATCTCCCCAGGATAAGCCACGGCGCGGTTCTACTGCTCAGTGTCTGCCTCAAGGCCTGAAGCTGCTGAAGCCAAACAGTCCGGACACCCAGTCGGCAATGGACTTCAGGAAATCCCGAAGCCGGTTGCCGGCGTCACCTGTTCGCCGGATCCCTGCCACGAGCACGCGATACCCGCCTCGTCGAGGTCGTCCAGCACGGCGGACCCGGAGGTCCAATCCGACGTCGCGGAGGAGCCCCCGCAACCGGCCACAACGAGGGCGATCGCGGTGGCGCCCATGGCCGCAATGAATCCCCTACGACGACGTATTGACTGTTTTCTCTCACTTCTTTACACGACACCAGACAACACCAAAAACCGCCTTTTGTAATGCGACAAAGATGGCGAAAACGTCTCACTCGCCCCTCGGAACACCACAATCCTGGGGCGATCCCCCCTGCGACTACTCGGAGGAGTCGCGGTATTGAGAGATCCGTCGACTGACGGAAATCGCCGTGGCGACCGCTGGTGCGGAAAGGGTCGCGCCGACGACACCAGCCAACGTGGCTCCGATGACCGTCGATCCCAGGTTGACGATGGGGTGGATGCGGAGCTTGTCGCTCGTGACTTTCGTCAGCATGAGCGTCTGCACGACGTTTTGGGCAACGAGCACGACGATGAGAATGATGATGGCTTCTTGCACCCCGGCGGCCCCGAGTGCGACCAGGACGGCGAAAGCGCCGCTGACGATCGCACCGAGGTAAGGGATGAAGGACGTCACGAAGGTGACGAGGATGACGGTGAATGCCAGAGGGATGTCCAGGAGGAGCATGGCGACGCCGATGATGATCGCTACCGGGGCTGCGGTGATGGCTAGTCCGGCGAAGTAAGAGCGGATCGCCCGGGTGGCATCGTTGATGATGCCGGCTCCGAGGTCGGGGGGGATCTGTCCGAGGTGGTTGGCGACCCAGTCTCGAATGACGTGCCAGTCCTTCAGGACGTAGAACAGCAAGAAAACGCCGATAAGCAATCCGATAGTGAAGGAGAAGACCGAGGACAGCCCCGCTTGGACGAACCCTCCGGCGCTACTTGTTGCTCCGGCTCCCAGTGACTGCACGGCTTGGTCGACACTGTCCAGGGAGATGCCCCGCTCAGCGAGCCACACTTGGACCATGTCCCACCCGCTGCTGAACTGCTCGGCGATCAGGTCTCGCTGGTCGTAGATTCCCTTGACCGCCAAGAAAATGGACAGTGCGGTAACGGCGATTAAGCCGACGAGTACGAGTGAGGCGGCCCAGAACGGTGGCAATCCCGCACGTGTCAGACGGTCCACGACCGGGGAGAAGAGCATGCCGATGACGATGGCGACGACGAGGGGTACAAGCAGGCTGGAGATTTGAGCGAGGCCGAAGTAGACCACGACCGCCAAGGTAATCGTGCCGAGAATTAGCCAGGCGGATAGGCCCCAGCGAGCCAATGCAGGGGGCACCCGAAAGTGCCAGCGCTCATCACCATTGGGCGGCACCTGGCCCCGATCAGACATGACGGCAGCCTAGTGTCCCCCTGGGCAAGCCACGCGGCTGAAATTCCGCCCCGTGAAGTGGTGGATGTCGACTGCGAACAAGGAGTGGCATGCTTGCCCGGGCGTGTTGTCGATCAAGAGGCGGTCGTTGCCAGGTGTCCACCCGTCAGGACCTGATTCACGTTTCGGGCGGTGACCTGCTGATGGGTTCTCACGGTTTCTACCCCGAAGAGGCTCCGGTCATGCGCGTCCTTATCGACGACCTATGGATTCGATCGACGCTCGTCACCAATGCGGAATTCAGCACTTTCGTCACGAGCACCAGTTACGTAACCACAGCGGAGCGGGAAGACCGCCAGGGTTCTGTTGTCTTCGTCGGCACCCCCGGGCCGGTTCCGCTAAATGATTGGCGCCAGTGGTGGGCGTGGCAGCCAGGCGCCAATTGGCGTCATCCGCAGGGCCCAGATTCCAGTGTGGAGGGCCGAGCGAGTCATCCCGTTGTTCACGTCTCCTTGCATGATGCTCGGGCCTACGCAACGTGGGCCGGCCTGGAGATTCCCCACGAGCCGGAGTGGGAGTGGTGCGCGCGAGGCGGCCTCGAATCTGCGACATACACCTGGGGCGAGGAGCCGAACAAAGGTGACGAGTTATTTGCCAACACCTGGCAGGGCGACTTCCCGTTCAACAACCGCGGTGCCCACGGCTGGAAAGGAACCTCTCCCGTGGGGGTGTTCCCGCCGAACGGTTACGGCCTGTTCGACATGGCAGGAAACGTGTGGGAATGGACCGACGGCGCGTGGCAGGACCAGCCGGGAGTGCACGCATGTTGCTCCGGGACAGCAACGGAAGGTGATCTCAAGGTCATTAAGGGCGGGTCGCACCTGTGCTCTCCCCAGTACTGCCTGCGGTATCGGCCGGCCGCTCGCTCACCGCAAGAAGCAAGCGAGAGCACCAGTCACCTTGGTTTTCGATGCCTCTCGCGCACGGCAGGGAATGCTTCCGAGGGCGATTAGCTAGGAGGTATCCGTCACTCGTTTTCCTTCCAGTGACCGTCTATCCAGGCCGCCTCTCCGTCCAACATCGGCGCGACGACCTCGCCGTACCACTGTGCTTGGTCAGGATTGTCGGCCAGTGCGAGGTAGGCCTCTTTGCTCTCGAAGATGAAAGCTCCGACGACGGTGACACCGTCGTCTGCTTTCATCACCGAGCCTCGCACGAAGCCGGGAGGGTTCGGCCGATCGCTCATCGCTTGCTCGAACTCATCGAAAGAGACTGTCAGTTTCGCGGTCATCACTGTTCCGTAGTAGGTCATCACGCCACGGTAGGCGAAGACGCCACCGATCGCGCTGAAACGGAAAAACTGCGCTCCCGGACGCCGCGAGACCCGAACGTAAGTGGTCAAAATAGATAGGTGTGACGAGTGTTAATCAAGCGTCCACATTGACGAAGATTTTTTTGACAAACCCCTTGTGTCGGCTTGCATTCGGGGAGTAGACATCTCTCAACGCTCCGCAAGGTGCGGGTCGGTTCGAAAACCGGTGACCTACCAGGGAAAACCTGGAAGACCCGAGTGCTGGCGGGTCGGTGACACGGGCCGGATCGAGGAGTCAACGAAAGCGTCAACTGCGCTGGAAACGGCGGAGAGACCGAGGCGAGAAGCACAGAGCCGAGGCGCCGGGCAACCGGAGGCGAAAACGAGGCTCCTAGAGCAGGGCCCCCCAAACTCATACTTTGGGGGGCCCTACTTCATTTCTCTGGACTTCGTACGCGCGACAGGAAGCAGGGCCGCGGACCGCGCATGGTTATGCTCCGCCGCACGAACTAGCCCTTACGAAAGGACGTGTCATGGCAGACGAAGACGATGTGATCGAGGTTGTGGAAGAGGTCGAGGTCGACGTTCTGGTGGACGACGACGGAAACCCGGTGGGAGCTGTCGTTGATGACGTCATCGTCGCATCTGGCCCGGGAGGGGTCGTGATCGACGAAACGATCGACGTTCTCGACGCGGACGGCAACATCGTTGCCGAGTCCGAGACCATCGAGGTCATCGAAACCGACAACTAGCAGTCACACGCTTGGCGACGCCCGCCAACGCCAGAATGCCCCGGCGCGTCTCGCGATCGCCGGTCACAACGGAAACAGAAGTGGGGCCCACCCCGTGGGCCCCACTTCTGTTTATGCCTTTGTGTTGGCGCCGGTTACCTGCCGCGGACTTTGACGCGATCGGTGACCGCTGCTGCGGTGTACGGGGAGCCCGCCGACGGCACGTACGTCGCCGTCACCCGAGTCTTGCCCCGCGGCCACTTACGAGGCGTCTTCCACCGGCATTCCGCGATACCGTCCTGAATCTGCACCGTCACCGACTTCACCCACTTCTTACGCTTGAACGTGTACGTCACCGTCCCGGGCACGTCGGTCGCGGTGAAGAACACCTCGTACAGCTTCTTCTTGCCACGCTTGGTCTTGCGCGGGACGTCAAGCTCCATCGACTGCGCGTTACCAATCACCGCCGTCGACCCCGTCGCCTTCACCGCCGCACCGGGAGCAGCAGCCGCTCCCACCGCGACGAGTCCGGAGTACGCGGGCGCCGAACGCCCGTTTGCGCTCGTGGCGTATGTCGCCATCCGCGCGTAGTTACCATCATCAGTTGTGCTCGGCGTGTACTGAGGAACGGTTGCACCGGGAATATCCGTACACGTCGACGCATCATTCGCAGTACACACCTGCCACTGGTACTCATACGTACCCGACGAGTCATTCCACTCACCCGAAGTGCCGGTTATGGGTGTGCCCACCGTGATTCCATCGACCTGTGACAACGTCGGAGCCGTCGCATTCGTTGGCACCGCACCTGTCAACACCCGAACAAGAACCTCTTCTGCAGCAGCCCACACATTTCCATCCGAGCCGATTGTGACAGCCTCGGCGTTTTGGTTATTCGGCATGATGACTCTGGGCGATACGACGCCGGCAGCGTTGAAACGCTCCGCCCCATCGTCGGCGGTGGCGGCCCAGAAGTACCCCAGTTCGTCAGCAACGAGAAGTGAATTGCCCTCACTGAAGGGCCGCGTGTCTACCTGCAGGTCTTGCCGGCTCACAGAATTGCCCGAAGTGAAGACGCTCAGAGTTCCGTCAAAATTAGGGATCGAGTAAACATATTGAATTTCCCGACCGCTCACCGTTCCGACAATCGGCACTTCGTTCCCATTGCCGTCTACGAATGTGTCCGAGCCGGTTCGATACTTCTTGCCATAGAGGTAGACCTGCCCGCCATTATTTAAGGCGCGCCCCGCCGCTAGACCAATGGACTGCGGATCTCCCACTTCACTATTTGAAGAAACAAGGCCATCAGTGGTGGAAGTGCCGTAAACGTTCGTGGCCAGACCGGTGAAAATGTCATACCCCGGACTCCAGGCGAAGTACATCTTGTTATCGGGACCGGCTGCCAACGCGACCGCCCCGGCGTAGTCGGTAGACGTTTTCCAGTTTCCTTGCCGCACATTTAACGCAATCGGGTTTCCGAAGACTCCATCGGCGGACAGGGGAGCAGCCACCAGCGCGGCATTTGTTGTCATCGAGGTGTCAAAGGGACCATTCGTAGCCACGTCGAGTCTTGCCAAAGTAACGTGTGCAATAACTCATAGTTGACCATCGGGCCCCACTGCAGCCCTGCTCTTGTCATACGCCACAAAATTATGAAAAATGCCGGGCGTAGCAACCTCAGTGCGTCGCCCATTCGCGTAGATCCGTGTCACTGTCCTAGAAGTGTCAAAACACCACAGGGAGTCAGCAAAACTGATCTTCAATGCCTCAGACGAGCAATCACTGCCAGGGATGACGCCCTGCACTGCGCAAGAAGCATTGACTTTCAGAAAGACAGATTCGTTGTCCTCCCACGCCCACAACAGTCCATCTGGTCCCGTAACGATGTCCTCAAGGTCAGTGTTGTTTCCCCCTGACCCAAGGAGATAGTTAGTCGTATCCCCCACAGCTGCCTGCGCAACCGAAGCACCCCCGATCAGCGAACCAGCCATCACGCCGACAGCCGCTGCGGTCGCGACAAGACCTTTTATTTGACGTCTCACAACCTCACACCCTCTCTAATTGTGAACGTAACCTCTAAGACGCCATTCCATTGGCGGTTGGATGACGTTTGTTTTAAACGGGGTGGTAGCACCCCAAATACCTTCAACATGTGCGGTGAATCCCAGGCGCCGAGGGGTCGTTGCGCAGCGTTGGGTATCTCCTGCTGCAAGCTTTCGCATTCGATATGCGGGATATTTCAGGACATTTCGGGCCCCAGTTTGGATTCCGGAGGCTAATAGGGAATTCTGTACCCCAGGTAAGGCATGTCAGCACCCATTCCCCTCGAGGACGTAGGCGCGATACGGCTGCACCGCGTGATGGGCAGTTCGCCCGCCACGTCCCTCGATAAGGAGATTCAGCACCATGGCACAAGGCACCGTTAAGTGGTTCAACGCAGAAAAGGGCTTCGGCTTCATCGAGCAGGCTGATGGCGGTCCGGACGTTTTCGTTCACTACTCCGCGATTGATTCCGATGGCTACCGTTCGCTCGACGAGAACCAGAAAGTCGAATTCGAGATCACCCAGGGCCCCAAGGGACCCCAGGCTGAGAAGGTGCGCGTCGCCTAACGTCAGACGTCTACTGCCGAAGGCCCCCGTCCAGTGGATGGGGGCCTTCGCTTTGTGCACCGGTGAAGCCACCGTGTCAGCAACATCTCTTGACTACCTGGCATGCACCGGGCGTTGAACACGGTCCTCGGGTCGCTCGTCGTGACTACTGCCTCTTACGCATCCATCAAGACCCATGACTCTCCCTGGTGGCGCGGTGCCCATTAATTCCAAGATTGGAGCGCCGCGCTCGAGTGACACAACCTGTCCGCCCCCCTCAAGAACACATAAGCGCACAAAGGCCTTGCACTCATGGGAATAATGAATAGGAGAGGCTAAAGTTCCGAACCTACGGAGATTTCGAGACAGGCATCCCACATTCCTGACAGAAATTTGCCTCTTTCGCCACGTTCCCCTCACATCCCGAACAGCGGCGCTGACCATCAAGCGAAGACCGTTCTTCTTCCCCACCAGAGATCCCACGACTCGTTTCCGGAGTTGATTCATAGCTGCCTACGTCTCGGGGCAAATTCTTCGCACCCAAAAGGTCGGCACCTGCCATGTCAGCACCCGTGAGCACAGTTCCCTCGAAGTTGACGAAACGCATATCGGCACCAAACAGGTTTGCGTTGCTCAAGTCCGCGCCGCTGAGGTCGGCATCCGTGAGAATCGCAAAGCGCAAGGAAGCCTCACGCAAATTGGCCTTAGTCCAGTCGGTGGCTGTCAGTTTTGCCCCATCCAAATTTGCTTCTGACAGATTGACGCCTGAAAAATTTTGACCGGCCAGGTCCTCGCCGCCACGAATAGACTTCAGAATGCTCTCCCGAACTGTTGACGACAAGATTCTCTCCTCCACCTCGGTATGTGCGCGCTTTACAGAGCTAATCGGATCAACCTATGACACGCCCCCGGCGGCAACACCCAAAGAACCCGACAACGGGCAAGTTACCGACTAAGACACGCCACGCTGCTGCCCCACGAGAGGGGTCGGTGTGGAGCCGGGACTTCTATCCCCATGTGGACCACGAGCCAGGCCCCAAACGGCCTGCAGTCGACGACGTGGTCTTGACCGATGGAGCACCTAGTTGGAGGTCCCCAAATCTATCTCCATTGCACCCGTGTACTGGTTAAACGTGATTGTCGTTTGGTTATCCGGATCACCGATCTGCCCCAAAGCGGGTTTGCGAATCTTGGCGGGTTTGGGGTTCATCCGAACCTTGGAGGACACATAGTTCTGTTCTTGACCTTGAAGGCCGGTTGATCTCAACACGGCACGCCATGAATTCTTACGATCAGTGACCCTCAGCGACGCTTTCTGGTCGTCCGCGGAATCGTCAAGTTGATAAACCTTTCCCGTGATCAGAGCCGTCACTGTTCCTGGAGCGGGATCTTTGGGTTTGTTGACCCCGGGAAGTTGCTCGCCGACAATCGTGACGGCATTAGGTGCGAGGCGGTGCCACTGACGATCATCGGCAGTCGTGGTCCAGCAGGTCGAGGCATCGATGCATCGAACCGACCGCTTGGTGTCGACAAAAGGCGGCAGAAATGTCGCCTTCATGCTGCCGTCGGGATTGATCGTCATGATGTTCGTCGACCGAACACCGAGGGGCCCGCGCAGACGAAACGTCGTCGTCAAGCTCCGGCCTTCGGCACGGTCCTGCCACTGCTCGGCGGCAACGCCCATACGCTCGTAGAAGGTGTCCACCGACACCGACTTTGCTTGCACGGGTGCAGCAACCAACCCTGCCATTGCTACCAAAGCCAGTATCGAACTTGAAGCCATCATCCGGGTCAAGCGCATGGAGCCTCCTGGTGGGCACTCTTAGATCCCGTATCACAGTACGCGCACCAACCGAGGAGTCAACTGGTGGCTCGTCTTCGGGGACCCACGGGGAGACTAGGTGGGGCGGGTCGGGCTCGAACCGACGACCACCAGATTATGAGTCTCCAAAGACCCAAGACACAGGTGTACTCACACTCCCGAAAGTGGACTGTTCTCCTCGTGGAATCGCTCATCCGCAGGACCGAAGTGGACACGTGTAGACAGTCCCAAACTGCCTGAGAACGTGGTCCCCGTTAGCAAAAAACGTTAGCAAGAAAGCCGAATCGGCCGTCGCGCCTTGGGGTGTACGACGAACGCCGCAAGTCCAGGTAGGCCGAGCGTGGCAACCAGATGCTGCTGTCGCAACTTGGTCATTCCTACGAACATCAATTAACCAGCATGAGCGGGGGTTGCAAGTGATTCAACGCACCACGAAGATTCTTTGGCTGGCACTGATTGTCGTTTCTGTGGTCACTTTGCTGCTCTTTCAAACTGACAGCGAGGGGGCACACATCTTTGCTTCACTTTTGGCGATTTTTGTTGGATTCCCCGTCGCCACGCTTTCCATCATCTCCACAGTTCTGACATTGATCTCTAGGGCGAGGCGTCATCCCATTACCGATCGTGCCCAGCTTCCTCAGGATTCATTGACTACTTCAACAAGTGAAACGAGCGCTGCCGCTGGTGACGACCAATGGGCTTCTCCAGCCACCGCTTTCGCTGAGTCTCAATCTGACGCTGCCATAGAAGCAAGCAACTATCGACACTATGAACTAGCAAGCGGTACCTACGGATATGCGATCACCGGCACGCAATACCGGCAGCAAGCGATCGCTTCGGTTCTTCCGATGCTTGCGCGGAAATCTCACGTTGCTGCCGCTAACGGGGCCAGGGGGCTGCCCTGGTGGGGGCCTGGTGATGGGCGGCACCAGCGTCCTCATCATGGAGCGGTCAGCGGACCAGGCAGAGAGGTTCCCGCGACTCTGAGGCTGTGGGTGGCGGGCCCCGCAACGCCGACCTGGGAGCGGGGGTGTCTAGCGTCCACGAACGGGCTCGCTCTACGAGACCCCTTCCGCGCTCAATCGCACGGTAGGTCGGCGAGTATCAGCGACTCCAGGCATGCAGCAAGTCCAGGACAACCCGACTCGGCGGGACGCTGATCAGCGGCGCTATGGCGTCGTTGAAGGTCGCAAAAATAATGTCGCTGTTGACTTCTGCGGCTGCTTCCTCTGTATCGAAAACTCCGATGCCGCGAACGATTCCTGCTGCAGGGTCGCCGACGATGTGGACGCTTACCAGGTGGGGGTCTATCGCCAGGTAATCGTGGGCGAACTGTGAGTACAAGTCGACAACATCTTGATAGTGACCTGGTTTTACGTTGAGGGTGAATTCAGCGACATG
>MDSV01007569.1_pt1 | contig 11452 bp, 10 predicted proteins | sample 810851 | NCBI WGS metagenome assembly MDSV01 (sample SAMN05326640, study PRJNA326480) | marine metagenome | isolation source: seawater | place: Atlantic Ocean: North East | collected 2012 | reverse complement strand
AGTGAGGCCTGAGGCCCGTCCATCCCTACCTTCGAATTCATGAAAACCTCGTCGTTCCTCACCGTGATCTTGTCGGCCACCGCGTTGGTCGCAGTGTCGATGATGGATTGGAGCAGCATGTGCCATCCTTCCGAGGAAGCGCAAGCCACGCAGAATCAACTGCGTCATGTGGGCGAAGCCAAACTGGCCAGCCTTGACCCCGAGCCCTTGACCTCGGTCGGCGAAGTGTCTGTCGTGGAGGATGAGCTTGTCGAACTGACTTGGCAGGTGTTGAGCGACGTGGAATTCACAGACGTCTACCTCGAGGAATTGGACGCCTATTACTGGATGCCAGAGTTTGGCCCCCAGGTCATTGGAGCGGAGGGCAAAGAGTTCTTCATCGCCGGCTACATGATTCCCGTGGATGTGGACGAGGACTTCTACGTCCTCAGCCGTTACCCCTTCGCCAATTGCTTCTTCTGCGGCGGTGCAGGACCCGAATCGGTCATTGATTTGCGCTTCCCCGACAAAAGCGAGCGCACCTACCAAACCGACGACCGCCTCACCTTCCGCGGCAAGCTTCGGTTGAACGCCGACGACGTCTACCAGATGAACTACATCCTCGAGGGCGCGGTCGAATACACGCCGTGATTCAATCGAGGCTCGTGGCCTTGAGCCACTTGCGGTAAGCGGTAAACAACCGCGACCGCGACACAAATCCCACGTACCGGCCGTCCTCCACCACCGGCAAATTCCATGCGCCGCAGTTCTCGAATTTGGCCATGACGTCGTCCATCTTGTCTTCCCATTCAACCTCCGCAAGCGGGAGGGTCATGAGGTCGACCACGCGCAGACTCAGGTATTGGCTCTGGTCGAACATCACCTGACGGATGTCCTGAAGATCCACGATGCCCAGCAAATTCCCTTGGGCGTCCACGACCGGGTGAAGGTTGCGCTGGCTTTGGGCAACCACCTCCACGAGCTGGCCCAAATTCCAATGCGCCTGCACCGGCAAGAAGTCCTGCTCGAGCTCTTCCTTGAGGTTCATCAAGGTCAGCACGGTTTGGTCCTTGTCGTGGGTCAACAGCTCTCCCCGTTCGGCCAACTCTCGCGTGTAAATGCTGTGGCGCTTCAAGGCCCGTGACGTGGTGAAGGAAATGGCGGATGTCAACATCAGCGGCACAAACAATCCGTACCCCCCACTGAGCTCTGTGGCGAGAAAAATGGCCGTGAGCGGGGCGTGCAGCACCCCCGCCATCATGCCACACAACCCGGCGAGTACGGAGTTGCCAATGGGCATGGTCGTCGGTTCCACAAAGCCATTGAGGCCCAAGGCAAAGGCAAAGCCCACCAACGCGCCGCTGAACAAGGCAGGGGCAAAAATGCCAGCAACCCCACCCGCACCCACGGTGAAGCCCGTCAGCATGGGCTTCAAACACGCCGCCAGCACCAACCACCCAATCAAACTCGGCAGCGCCAGCGATCCCTCGAGCATCCATACATCTTGGATCAGCACATCGGAGTAGCCCAAGAACAGTTGGTTGATGACCTCGTACCCTTCCCCAAACAGCGGGGGGAGCAAGGCCACCGCCGCACCGATCAAGGCGCCCGCCAGGATCATGCGCGTACGCGGGTTGGTGAACCGGCCAATGGTCTGTTGGCTGACGAGGTAGAGTCGTGAAAACACCACCGAACCGACGCCCGTCACCACGCCCATGGCGATGTACCAGGGAAGGCGCGACGCTTGGAACGCCGCCAGCGTGGGCACCGTCAAGATGTCCTGCCCTTCGAAGAACACGAAAGCCGTCAACAACGAGGCCAGAGACGCCATCAGGATGGGCACGAGGCTGGACGCGGTCAAGTCAATCATGATGACCTCCACCGCAAACACGATGGCGGCGACCGGGGCCTTGAACATGGCCGCCAAAGAACCCGCTGCCGCGCAGCCAATGAGGAGCAGTCGGCGGCGGAAGTGCTTGCGCGTTTGGGAGGCCACCTCGGAGCCCATGGCCGCGCCCGCCTGCATCGCCGGCGCCTCCAGTCCACCTGACCCCCCAAACCCCACCGAAAGCACGCTGGTGACGACCGGGGCAAACATCCACGTGCGCTTCATGCGGCCGCGGCGCGTGGAGATGGCGTGCAGGGTCGACGGGATTCCCGGACCGGGGTGCTCCCCGCCCAAGACGCGTTGCACCACATATCCCGTGGCTGCCAATCCAAGGATGGGACCCAAGGCCAAAAACCACGATCCTCCCACCCACGACTGAATGGCAAACATGACGCTTCGCAACCCGCCCACGCTTTGCTTCATGAGGACGGCGAGAAGTCCTGCCGCGATGCCCACCAAGACCGCCCAAAGCAACAAGCCTCGGTCCGAACGCATCCACGACCATCCCGCGCGGACGCCTTCTCTCAGCGCGTCTCTCACACTCATGGCACGCGCATGCTCACCACGAGCACGTCGTCGACCTGCTCTTCATCCCCCCTCCAATCTTCGAAACGCGCGCGCAAATGCGCCTCGTGCTCCTGCACCGGCAAGGCCGAGGTTTCCACCAGCAACTCTCGGAACCGGCGACGCATGAACTTCTTGCCCCTCGGTCCCCCAAATTGGTCGACAAAGCCGTCTGTGGCCAAAAACAGGGTGTCCCCGGATTCGACGTCGATGGTTTGGACTTGGTAATTCTTGGTCCCGGGTTCGAAGGAACAAATGGCGTGTTTGTCCGCCTTAAACTCCTTCAACTCACCCTCGCGCAAGAGGTAAAGCGGGTTGTTTGCGCCGGCGAATTCCACCTTCATGAGCTCCCAATTGATCGCCACCATGGCGAGGTCCATGCCGTCTTGCCCCCCGACATGCGAAGCCCCTTGCCCGCCTTCAGTCGCCACAGCCAAATCGCGCAACAAGTCCTCAGGAATGCTTGCCTCGGCCCGCACGTCCTTCCTCAGCAGCATCAAGACATGCTCGTTGAGTTTGTCCAAGACTTTGTGCGGCTCCGTGTACACCTTGGTCACCCGATCCAAAGCGTTGTGTCCCACCAAGCTCAAGAAGGCCCCGGGCACGCCGTGACCTGTGCAGTCAATGGCCGCAAACATTCGGCGGCTGCCCACCGATTTGAACCAGTAGAAGTCCCCCGAGACCACGTCGCGAGGTTGGTAGAACACCGCCGAATCGTAGATGACTTCGCGCCGTTCCTGTTCCGAGGGGAGGATGGCTTGCTGGATGCGCAACGCATAGGAAATGCTGTCTTGCAGGTCGCCCAAAATTTCCTCCGCGTGCGCCTTTTGCTGGGCCAACTCTTCCGTTCGGGCCTCCACCTTGCCCTCCAATTCTCGTTCGTTTTCCGCCAAAGACGTGCGCATCTGCAGCAGCGCCTTGCCCAAGGCATCGTCGTCGCTCAGCGGCTCGTAGGGCGTTTCAAAATCGCCGCCCCCCACTTCCTGAGAGAATTTTTGGGTCCGAGACAGCCCCTCCGCAAGGCGGTTCACGGCCGTGGCCATGTCGCCAATTTCATCCGGCGTGACGCGCACCGCGCGGTCTGGCAACACGCCCCGCCCCATGTGGAGCAGCGCGCGCTTCAATTCTTTGACCGGCTGCACAATGCTTCGGGTCACAATGATGCCCAAGGCGATCCCCAAGACCACCACGATCCAAGCCACGCGGCCTGCATACATGGTCAATTCGGCACCGAGTTTCTCCATGCGCGCCGTGCGGTCGCGGAGGGCCGCATTTTGGCCTGCCGTCAGCGTCGCAAGCCGGTTCTGCACTCGGGTGGAGAACACCTCGAGCTGGGCCCCAGGTTCGGCATATTCCCTGGCCATGAACCTCGCTTCGTAGTCCTGGTAGCTCTTCCAATCAGGCAACAATCGCATGATTTCGCCATACAACACGAGCAGGGCGTCGGTCTCGACACGCAGGGTGTCGAGGTGTGCCCGAGCTCGGGGCGTCCATGCCAATTCAAACTCGTCCAAGGCCTTCAAATGTTGGGGAAACGCCGAGTTGACCGACTTCCGGAGCGTGACCTTTTTCTCCTCGTCCGCGCGGCTTTGCTCCGCGATCCAGTTGTTGATGTGCACGAGCGACGAGGCCAAGGTTTGGTCCATGTCTTCAAGCGCTTCCAAGCTCGGCACGAGGGCAGAATCCACCTCCGCTGCGAGCTCACTGCTGCGCGTCAAGGTGAGGCGCGTGAATACGAACAACACCGCCACAGCCAAAATGAAGACCCCAAATCCGAGCCCCATTCGCCACGCAATGTTCCAACGCATCCGCTTCATCGCGTCAGGGCTTTTTCAAGTTGGACGCGGTAAGCCTCTTCTTGCTCGGGATGGAACAGGGCGTGATGCACAATCATGAGTCCCCGCAGGGTCTCAGGCCGGCTGGGCTGGAGCACATCTGCTTGCTCAAACCATGGCAAGGCGCGCTCGAACAAAGCCCGACTCGAGCCGTTGATGGCCAAAATCTCGGCGAGCGTAGTGTTCTCGTCCATGGCGTTGATTTGGTCCACCCCGCGGTTGTAGATGTTCACCGCCAAGTTGTACGTCGCGGTCATGTCTCGTGGCGACAACGCCAAGGCCTTTTGGTATTGCGACACAATGCCCTCGAAATGCACCTCGTCTTTCGTGGCTTCAAACCATTGGCGGTAGGCCCTGGCCATGTTTTTGTGAACCTCGGTTCGCTCGGCGGTGGCGTCGAGGTTGGCATCCAAGTACAACGCGACCTCCTCGTGCGCCTCGAACAGTTCGAGAATGCGCGCCTCTTGGCCAGGTTCAAAGGCATCGACCCCTTGGACCACGTCGTCGAAGAAGGTGCCCCCGAGGTAGCCCAAGGCCTTCTCGGCCGAGTTCCGCCACGGGGCGACACGCCGAACATCCAGGTCGAGAGCCTGTCTCAACCACCGCACCGCTTCTGCCCTGTCGCCACTCAAACTTCCGGGCATGTTGTCTTTTTTGAAACGCTCCTTGAACAAGAATCCCGCCACGTAACACGCCTTGGCCTCCGCGGCAGAAGGCGCCTGGAGGTACGGATTCAATTGCGCCAAACCCTCCTCAAATTGGCCCGCCTTGCCGAGGGCAATGGCCCGCGCTATGGCCAAATCTTGCGCCGATCCCGGCTGAGCCCAACAAGGCCCTGTCGCGGCGAGCGCAACCACACACATCCAAATCAACGAGAGGCTGCGCATGACATGATGATGTTGCCCAACAAGATGCCGCGTTTCTCGGCTTCCTCGGGATTGATTTCATACTTCAGCCCGTCGTTCGAGATGAAAAAATTGATGGTCACGCCCTCCTTGAGGGTCGGCTGAAACGCGGTGACCACGAGTGTGGCGTCGCCCTTCACAGCGCGCAAGAGCTCGTCGAGTTCTGGGCCGGTGGCTTCAGTGTACAACAACCGAGGTGCATCCGCCTCATCCGCCTTGTCGAACGAAAGCACCCGCAACGGCAAGGACCCAATGGCGCTTCCCGCAAACTTGGGGGCCAGGGCCTCCACCAAGGCGGGCTTGTTGTGCACCGCCACGTCAAACGTGCCCGCGCCCTCTGAGGCGGGCCATTGGTTCGCTTTCACAAACTGTCCGAGCATGAGGCTCTTCAAGACCAACTGCGTGTCCGTGGTGTCGAGCTTGGGGTCTTGCACACCCCCTTGAAACGCCCATGCCGCAAGGACGACAATCGGAAGTCCCACCCGCAACAAAGCCCGCTGGACGCCGCGCTGAACCGCAGGCACCCCAGACTTCATCACAGCAAATGGGACCACAGCCATGGGTTATGCGTGGTCGGCGGAACCGAACGTCACAATGTCTCGGTCAAACAAGTACATCGCCCCATGGTCGTCGCCTGCGAGGGCGAGTTTGTCCAAGATCTTGCGAGCCAACGCCTCTTCCTCAATCTGCTCGCTGACGTACCACTGCATGAAGTTGTGGGTGGTGTAATCCTTGGCCTGCAAGCACAAATCCACCACGTTGTTGATGCACTCCGTGACCTTGGTTTCATGGGCCAAGATGCTTTCAAACACCTCCTTCAATCCCGCGTAATCCGTGGCCCCTGCCCGCACCGTAGGCACTTGCGCCACACCGCCGCGCTCGTTCACGAAGCGCATGAGCTTGAGCATGTGCTGACGCTCTTCTTCCGAGTGGGTGTACAAGAATTCGGCGACGCCGTCAAAACCTTGGGTTTCGGCCCAAACCGCCATCGTGAGGTAGGTGTGAGAGCTTTGGCCTTCCAGGCCAATTTGCTCGTTCAATGCATTGGAAATGGTGTCGTGTAGCATGTAACCAAAGTACAGGTCATCGGCATGCGCCACGCCCCGATTCGCGGGGGTTAAGAACACCTCAATCTTGGAAACCGGGGACGTTCTGGCGCACCGATTTGAAGCGAGATGCCCGGACTTCTGGGGGCAATTTCACCCCGTCCAGCCACCAATTCACGAGGTGCGTCGCCATGGCAGGCCCCACCAACACGCCGCGTGTCCCCAACCCATTCAACATGAGGATTCCGTCGGGCTGACCCGGCCACGGTCCCACCGTGGGACGGCGATCCGGGGACGCAGGTCGCAGGCCCGCTTGATGCGCCTCCAATTGCGCCAAGCGCAAGGCCTCGGCCCCGTCCTCGTCCAAGGCCTTTGCCATGTGGTCACGCAGCTCTTCCGCAGCCATGGCGTTGGGGGTGGGATTCAACCGGTGCCACGAATACGTCGCCCCAAGCCGCCACCACTGCCTTCCTTCTTTGACCTCGGTGGGCAGGAGCCACTTGCCGTTGTTGACGGTGTGACCTGCGGTGTCCAATGCGCCAGGACCGGTCAGCGGCGTGCTCAGCGTCAACACGTCCCCGTGGTTGGGGTTGACGGTCACCCCCACTTGGGCCAGTTCTTCGGCCGCACCCACGCCCCTGCAATCCACCACTGCGTCGGCACCTTCGGGCAGGCCATCCTTCACCGACCAGGCGCGATCCTGAAGCCACCCTTGGTCCAAAAAGTGGCGTTCCATTCCGTCGAGCAGCGCGGGCACGTCAACCCAACCTGATGCATGGACGCGTCCTACGCCGGAAGGTCCTTGCAGGGCGTCAATGCCTGCCTCCGAGAGTTCTTCCCCACGTGAAGCCCATTGGCACACCCCGTGCTGTTGGGGCCACCGGTCGTCCCATGTGGACCGGTAATCTTCGTTGGCAAAGACCTTGGCCACAGGGACATCGTGAAGCAGGTTCAGTCCCAGCGCGTCCTCCAACTCTCTCAGGGTTTGACGCATCGTCGCCATGTGCGCACCTGCATTCCAGACTTCCACCACGCGACGGAACGACACAGGATTAAACATGCCGGCCGCCACGCGCGAGGCGCTGTGCGTGCTGTTTCCCCACCATTCCACGCGACATCCACGCGACATGAAACACCACGCCACGAGGGCCCCTGCAAGGCCTCGGCCCACGACCACAATGCGTTGGGGGGACGATGCCATCACGGCTCAGTTCAAGAGATGACTCCGAGGTCTCGGCCCACCTTCTCAAAGGCGGTGAGGGTGCGGTCCAAGTGCGCCTTGGTGTGTGCGGCACTGAGCTGCACCCGGATTCGGGCTTCGCCCTTGGGCACGACAGGATAAAAAAAGCCGATGACATAAATGCCTTCCTCAAGCAGGGCGTTGGCCATGACTTGGGAGAGTTTGGCGTCGCCAAGCATCACAGGAACGATGGCCGATTCGCCGTCTTTGAACGGGAGGCCCGCCTTGCGCAATCCCTCCTTGAAGTACGCGGTGTTCTCTTCGAGGGTGTCGCGCAATTCCGTGGTTTCGTCCAGCATCTTGAACACCTCGATGGAGGCACCGACAATGCTCGGGGCGAGGGAGTTGGAGAACAGGTAGGGACGGCTGCGCTGGCGCAACATGTCGATGATTTCGCGCTTGCCCGTTGTGAAGCCGCCCATCGCCCCGCCCACGGCCTTGCCGAGGGTGCCGGTGATGATGTCGACGCGGCCGAGCGCGTTCCGCAATTCGATGGAGCCGCGGCCAGTCTTGCCGATGAAGCCCGTGGCGTGGCATTCGTCCACCATGACCATGGCTTCGTAGGTGTCGGCGAGGTCGCAGATTTTGTCGATTTGGGCCACGCAACCGTCCATCGAGAACACGCCGTCGGTCACGACGATGATGTTGCGCGCCCCATTGGCCCGTGCCTCCTTCAAACGCTCCTCGAGCTCGACCATGTCGTTGTTGGCATAGCGGTAGCGCGCGGCCTTGCAGAGGCGCACGCCGTCGATGATGGAGGCGTGGTTGAGGCTGTCGCTCACGATGGCGTCTTCCTTGGTCAGCAACGGTTCGAACACCCCACCGTTGGCGTCAAAAGCCGCGGCATACAGGATGGTGTCCTCCGTGAGGTGGAAGTCTGCAATGCGCTGCTCGAGCTCTTTGTGGATGTCTTGGGTCCCGCAGATGAAGCGGACGCTGGACATGCCAAACCCGTGCGTGTCAATGGCCCGTTTGGCGGCCTCGACCACGCGAGGGTGCGAACTCAGTCCGAGGTAGTTGTTGGCACAAAAGTTCAGCACGGAGCTGCCGTCGTCCAACGTGATTTCGGCGTCTTGCGCAGAGGTGATCACGCGCTCGCGCTTGTACAGACCCGCTGCCTCGATCTCGGCGAGCTCTTGGGTCAACTGGTCTTTGATGCTTCCAAACATGGGCGAAAGGTACGCTCAACCCTGCCCGTATGACTTCTCTGAGAAGCCGGCACGTTCAACCCAAGACCCATGGCGCATTTCGCGGGCCATGACCTGTGGGGACGTCCCATTTGACCGCGCAGCCCTGGGCCACAACGTGCTCCTCCACCATCTCGCGAACCGTTCGGCCAAACGGATTGTCCACCGCTTGCCCAAACGCCTTGGTGTTGTCCTTCAAGTCTGTGAACGACCCCACCAACACCCCTTCCACCTCATCGAACACCCCCGCTTGACCCAGCGCCACCAACATCCGGTCGAGGTGGTAGAGGTATTCGTCCAAGTCTTCGAGCAGCAGCCACCGGCCTTTCAAGGGCGGCATAGACGGCGTGCCCAACATGGCAAACAGAACGGACAGGTTGCCACCCACCACGCGACGCGCACCTTGGTGCGCGGCAGGTTGCCCGGTGCGCCAGACCTGTCGGAACGCCTCGACGTCTGCCGTTTCGGTCATGGGAATCGTGGAGGCGACGGGCGCGTGCAAGGACGCCACGCCCAAGCTGGACGCCCACCCGTGCAGGGCGGTGAGGTCGGAAAATCCCGTGATCCAGGTGGGATTGGCTTGAAGGGCCGACCCGTCGAGCAAGGGCAGGAGTCGGGTGCAACCGTAGCCCCCGCGCAGTGCCCAAACGGCAGAGATGTCGGCATCGTGGAACGCGACGTTCAGCGCCTCGGCGCGCTCGGCATCGGTGCCGCCAAATTGGCGCTCGCGCAAGGTGGTTTGGGTGGGGACGACAGGGGCAAGCCCCCAAGAGGTGAGCAAGTTCGATGCCGCGTCAATGAGCGCGGGACTGGCGAACCGTGCAGGGGTAACGAGCGCCACACGCGACCCCTCCGTCAAGGCTGGGGGCAGGTGCAGGGGCGTCAAGGGGGTAAGAGATTAGAGGACTTTGCCCTTCTTGGGGCGCAGTGCCGCTTCCGCCGCGGTCTTCACGCCGGGGACGAATTCATGCTCCTGCTTCCCCAAGATTTTCTTTTGGAAGTAGTTCTCAAGAATCTCTCTCTTCTCACTCGTTCCTCGGACGGGGAGATGCTTGGCCGCTTGCTTTTTCTCGATGGTTGCGCTCATGGCGGGATTGTTCAGGTCAGGTCGGGAGGTTGCCCCGAGGTGTCAAAGTAAACGCATCGTTTTGTTCCTCGCGTTTCCCAAGTCCTTCAGATTTCCACAACCCGTATTGGACGAAATGGTTCATGATGGGTCCGCGGGCGGTGTCCTTTGGACAAGGTTTGGGCTTTTTTCCATACCAAACCTCGCCCACCCCTCCAACCAATCGGCGCCCGAAGTATTTTTGCGTTCATGTCGCAAAACGCCCCCAAGCGGAGGATGATCACTTCCGCCCTTCCCTACGCCAACGGGCCGATTCACCTCGGCCACATTGCAGGCGCCTATCTGCCTGCGGACATCCACGTTCGGCACCTGCGAAGCATGGGGGAGGATGTGCTCTGGATTTGTGGGAGCGATGAACACGGTGCAGCGATCACGCTTCGTGCAAAAAAAGAGGCCACGAGCCCCCGAGAAATCGTCGACACGTACCACGTGGAGATGCAAAAGGCCTTCACAGGCCTCGACATCAGCTTCGACCACTACAGCCGAACGTCCTCGCCCAAGCACCACGAGGTGGCGCAGGATTTCTTCCTCACGTTGCTCGACAAAGGCGGGTTTGAGGTGAAAACCGAGGAGCAGTTCTACGACGAAGAAGCCAAGCAATTCCTCGCCGATCGGTACATCCAGGGCACCTGCCCTGCGTGTGGTCACGACGGCGCCTATGGCGACCAATGTGAAAATTGCGGAAAGACCTTGAGCCCCACCGAGCTCGTCAATCCTCGCTCCACCCTCAGCGGATCCACGCCCGTGCTCAAGCCCACGACGCTGTGGTACCTACCGATGGGACGGCACGAAGAGTGGCTTCGGGAGTACATCGTGGACGGCACCCTCGACGGTCAACCGCACCACAACGCCAAAAAATGGAAGGCCCACGTTCTGGGACAATGCCGCTCGTGGATCGACGGCGGCCTCGAAAGCCGCGCCATGACGCGCGACCTCGACTGGGGCGTGCCCGTGCCTGTGGATGGCGCGGAGGGGAAGGTTTTGTACGTTTGGCTTGACGCCCCCATTGGCTACATCACGGCCACCATGGAGTGGTGCGAACAAAACGGCCAAGATTGGCGTGACTGGTGGCAAGACCCTGAGGCCGACCTCATCCACTTCATCGGCAAGGACAACATCGTCTTCCACTGCATCATCTTCCCCATCCTGCTCAAGGAGCACGGAGGCTACAACCTCCCGACCAACGTGCCCGCCAACGAGTTCATGAACCTCGAGGGCGATAAGATCAGCACGTCTCGGAATTGGGCGGTTTGGGTGACGGAGTACCTCGAAGACTTCCCCGAGGGCAGCGACGCGATGCGCTACGTCCTGACGGCCATCATGCCGGAACAAAAGGACAGCGAATTCACGTGGAGCGACTTCCGCGACAAGGTGAACAATGAGTTGGCCGACGTCCTGGGCAACTTTGTGAACCGCGTGCTGGTCTTGACCCGCAAATACTACGACGGTGCCGTACCGGCCGCCCCGGCCGACGACGCCCTTGACGCCACCGACCGCGCCCTGCTCAACACGCTCGCGGCCGCTCCGGCCAAAGTCGGCGACCTCATCGCCCGCCACCGCTACAAGGAAGCGCAGCTCGAAGCCATGAACGTGGCGCGCCTCGGCAACAAGTACCTGACCGAACAGGAGCCTTGGAAACTCCAAAAAACCGACCCTGCCCGCACCGCCACGATCATGCACTT
>MDSV01243489.1_pt1 | contig 11453 bp, 10 predicted proteins | sample 810851 | NCBI WGS metagenome assembly MDSV01 (sample SAMN05326640, study PRJNA326480) | marine metagenome | isolation source: seawater | place: Atlantic Ocean: North East | collected 2012 | reverse complement strand
TATAGATTTGCCTATAGTTCTTTCTGATTTAGATAAAATATCAGCTAATTTTTGACTATCTAATGAGTGAATATATTCGAAAAGCTCAACTGCTTTTTTTGCTTTATTACTCTGTAACTTGCCAATCATGTGTAATCTGAGGTTTTTTTTACTTTTTTTAATCTCTGACCACTTTACATCAGCCTCTTGAACTTTATTTTCTCCAAAGTGCGTATGGCCTGATTTAATTAATGGCATAATATACTCTAAGGAAAAAGTTTTACTAACTGCAATGATATTCATTTGATCTAAGTCTTTGACTTGTGAAATATTGGATTTTATTTTGTTTAATCTATCGATTATGATGTTCATATGTTTGCTTTTAAAAAAAAATATTTTTTAATGATAGAAAGTATCAAAAATATAGATTTAAGTAATATAAAAAAAAATGGCAAATTTAATATTATCTATAGGTTTAATAAAAAATACGAAAATGTTGAGAAATTGTTTGATTTTCGAAGAATATGCAAATGCAAAAAAATAGGTTTTTTTGTAGCAAATGACGAGAAATTAGCAATTAATTTAAAGGCAGATGGAATATATCTATCTACCCGTAATAAAAAATTAAGCTATCTAAAGTTCAAAAATACAAAATATAAAATAATTGGTGCAGCGCACAACATAAAAGAACTAAATCATAAAATTTTACAAGGATGTGAAAATATTTTTATTTCAAGACTTTTTAAAACTAGCTATCCATTTAAAACTGGTTATTTAGGCGTAGTTAGATACAATTTATTTTGTATGATAAGTAAAAATAAGCTCACGGCCTTAGGAGGAATTAGACTAAACAATTTAAATAAACTGAAATTGATAAAATCAAACTACGTAGCATTTTTATCTGAGATAAAAAAAAAGCCGACTATTTCTAGCCGGCTTTTTTAAATATTTTAATTAACTAATAATTAAAATTCCATTCCTAGGTGGAAGATAGTTTTCTTCTCTTTTTTACCTACTGTGAAATCAGAATTTTCAGTTTCGTTAACGAATACACCAACTGTAGCACCACCTATGTTGTAAGCGATTTGTGCAATCTCAGACTCCAAAGTTGTTGTTTTTTTGGCTTTCGTTGTAGCTCCAACTGCAATAGTACCAACGTCGACAGCTTTGTGCTCTTCTTCTTGGTAAGAAACTGTAAGATTATCGTTTATAGCAAATTCTATACCCATAATACTTGTTTCTTGTCTGTCGAATGAAGAACCATCTGCGTTAGCAAATGTACCTACACCATCTTCAGTGTAACCTTCCATAAGACCAACTTTGAAATTACCCATTGCGTATTGTACTGATATGTTACCACCAGTTTTTTCTTGTTGGGAAGCTGATCCTGAAGTACCTGTGTAATCAATGTAGTCAGCAGCTAGTTTTAAACCATCGATTGGCGCAGCGTCTACTCTGATTTGTTGTGCTCCGTTACCATCAGGTCCTTGACTGTTTGCTCCACCAGTACTTTTAAAACTGTTTGAGTCACCGTCTGCAGTATTTGGCGCGTAACCAAGTTTAACTGTTATACCGTATGGTAAAAGGTCTGCTGGTAAATGGTATTGTACGTTTGGATGTCCTGATACGTCAAATCCCCATGCTGAAGCTGTGTTTCCACTTGCTCCCCATGTGTTTGCGTAGTCATTACCAGTTCCTAATGCACCTATACCATATGCTAATTCCGCTGATAATCCACCTTCAGAATCGTAAATAGCAGCAGTACCTAAGTCTCCCATTCCGATTACTAAACCTGTATCATCATTGTCAGTAGTTCCGGCAGCGTTTGGATCTAACTCCATAGAGTAATTCCATGTGAAACCATTATCTAGTTCACCAGAAGCCGTGAAGTTAAGTTCATTGCTGATACCTAAACCACTGTCATCGTTGTTTTGTCCACCGTTTATCAAGTATGAAGCATTTGCAGAACCTGAAACAGATAACTCACCTGCTAAAGCTGCAAAAGATAAAGATAAAGATGAAGCAACAACAACTAATATTTTTGTTAACTTATTCATTATGTTTCCTTTGTTAGTTTTATTGTTAAACAATAATTGACGTTTTTTAACAGTTTCAAGCCAAAATTGCTGAAAAACTTATATATAATATACATTTTATAGGATATTGTTGCATATTTACAACAGCTTAAATCCTTTAAATATAATATTTATTTAAATCATGCTATTAGTTAATAAATTCAGATGAAATACGCAAAATTTTTAGCATTTTTAAGCATTTTATTCCTCACATCATGTGGAATTTATAAATCAGTAGACCAAAGAACTATGCCGGATACAGCAAAGGCAAAGGCAAGAAAAAACATTGAAGAGGGTAGAGGTATGAATGTTGGAAAAATGCTTGGACGTGGTGGTGGAAAAACTACCTATGAATTTAGTACTTCTAATCCAATGTGGAGAGCATCTTTAGAAACTTTAGATTTTTTACCTTTAACTACCGTCGATTATTCTGGAGGTATTATTGTTACTGATTGGTATACAGATGCATCTTCTTCTCAAGATGCAATAAAAATTTCTATAAGATTTTTAGCTAATGATATTAGGAGTGAAAGTCTTAAAGTTACAGTACATAAAAAAACTTGTTTAAATAATCAAAATTGTAAAGTTTCATTATTAACTGACTCTAAAATAAAAGAAAAATTACACTCTACAATTATAAGAAAAGCAGCTGTTTTAGAAAAAGAGTCAAAAAAGAAAAAATAAAGTTTAATGGAACGGATTAATTTTCAAGTAATTGAAAAAAAGTGGCAAAAAGTTTTTTCCTCATCCAAACTTTATAATGAAAATGGAAAAAAATTTTACTGTCTAGAAATGTTTCCTTATCCGTCCGGAAAAATTCACATGGGACATGTAAGAAATTATACAATTGGTGATGTTATTGCTAGATACAAATTTATGCGAGGTTTTAATGTTTTACATCCTATGGGTTGGGATGCTTTCGGACTTCCCGCAGAAAATGCTGCAAGATTAAATAATTTAAATCCTAAAGATTGGACAAAAGACAATATTTCAACAATGAAAAAACAACTAAAAATGCTTGGTTTATCAATAGACTGGGATTTAGAGCTATCAACGTGTGATGAAAATTATTACAAACACCAACAAGAACTATTTATAGATTTTTATAATCAAGGATTAGTTTCTAGAAAAGAAACTTACGTAAATTGGGATCCTGTAGAAAAAACAGTACTCGCTAACGAGCAAGTAATAAATGGAAGAGGCTGGAGGTCTAACGCTGTCGTAGAAAGAAAAAAATTATCTCAATGGTTTTTTAATATTACAAAATTTTCAAATGAGCTGTTAAATGACCTAGAAAATTTGCCAGGCTGGCCTGAAAAAGTAAAACTTATGCAAAAAAACTGGATTGGGAAATCTTTTGGATGCGAATTAAAATTTAAAATTGATAAACTTAGTAAAGATATAAAAATTTTTACAACACGGCCAGATACTTTGTATGGAGCAAGTTTTATAGCAATTTCTCCTGATCATGAAATATGTAAAAATTTCCAAGATCAATCAGAATTTAAAAAGTTTAAAAATGAATGTTCAAAGATAGGTACAACAGAAGAAGCATTGGCTAATGCAGAAAAATTAGGATTTAAAACTGATTTTTATGCGGTACATCCTTTTATTAAAAATAAAAAGATACCAATATATGTAGCTAATTTTGTTTTGATGGATTATGGAACCGGGGCAATATTTGGTTGTCCGGCGCACGATCAAAGAGATTTTGATTTTGCAAAAAAATACAGTCTACCAATAACAAGAGTTATTTTGGACAACGAGGATTCTAGTATCGGAAAAAATATGAAAGAAGCTTATACAGGTGATGGAAAACTTGTGAATTCTGAATTTTTAAACAGCTTAAGTGTAGCAGAAGCAAAAGAAAAAATAATAAATAAGATAGAGGAATATAACATTGGTAAAAGGAAAACATTATTTAGGCTAAAGGACTGGGGAATTTCAAGACAAAGATATTGGGGGTGTCCGATACCAATGATTTATCTTGAGGACGGCTCTGTTGTTCCAGTAGATAAAAAGGAATTGCCGATTAAACTACCGGATGATATTGATCTTAATTCAACAGGTAATCCCCTAGAAAATCACGAAAACTGGAAAAAAACATTTCATAAAAAAACTGGTAAACCTGCAACTAGAGAAACAGATACTTTAGATACGTTTGTAGATTCTTCGTGGTATTTCATAAGATTTTGTTCACCTAATAATAAAAATTATCCATATGATAAGGAAAAAGTTAATTATTGGATGCCAGTTGATCAGTATATCGGTGGAATAGAGCACGCCATATTACATCTGCTTTACTCAAGATTTTTTATGAAAGCTATCAATAAATTTGATAACAAGATTAAATTTACCGAACCATTTAAAAATTTATTTACTCAAGGTATGGTCTGCCATGAAACTTACAAAGACGAAGATGGCAATTGGCTATATCCCGATGAAATAAAAAAAGACAGCCCATCAAAAGCGATTAAAAAAAAGGATCATTCTAAAGTAAATATTGGTCCGGCAGAATCAATGTCAAAATCTAAAAAAAATACTATAGATCCAGAAAAAATGATTGAACATTACGGAGCAGACTCAGTGAGATGGTTTATGATGTCTGATAGTCCGCCAGATAAAGATGTTCAATGGTCCGATGCAGGGGTTTCTTCTTCAAACAAATTCTTGCAAAAGATTTGGAATTTAAATTTATCAATTTTGAATAAAGCAAATGTGAAAAATGATGAAAGTTGTAGTGCCAAATTTAAAGACAAGATTGATCTATTTGCTTACAAAATAGATAAGGCTATAAGTGGCTTCCAATTTAATGTTGCCATAGCTCAATTTTATGAAGTTTATAGATTTTTTAATGACTCCCTTAAGCTTCAAATAAGCAATGAAATATTATCGCAAAATTTAATCAAAGTAATGAAATATATGCTTCCATTTACTCCTCATTTGGCAAACGAATGCTTGTCTAAATTAAACTGTAAGGATATTAATAAATTACCTAAAATAAATGAACTTGTACTTTCAAAATTAAAAGTAAACCTTGTGGTTCAAATTAATGGTAAAACCAGAGATATTGTGAAGGTAGATCAAGATATTGATGAGAATACGGCAAGTAAATTAGTTTTATCATCATCTAAATCAGAAAAATATTTAAAGGGAAAAAAAGTTTTAAAAATAATTTATGTTAAGAATAAGATAATCAATTATATTACCTCAAATTAATGAATAGATTAATAAAAAAATTTTTTGTTATTTTAGCCCTTTCAAGTGCTTTTAGTTGTGGATTTAAAGTTTCTGATACATCACAAAATAATGATTTTAAAATAAGAGAAATACAAACTAACGGGAATAAAAGGGTAAATTTTAAAATAAAAAATTATCTATTAGTTAATTCATCAAATAAAAGTACAAATTCAGTAAGTATTAAATTAGATACTGAAAAAGTTAAAAATATTAAGGAAAAAAATATTAAAAATGAAATCACTAAATACCAAATTAAATTTAATACTAAGGTTGAGTTACTAGAATTGCAAAATTTTGAAACATTAAAATTTAATATTTCAGTTACAAATGAGTATTTAGTTGGTCAAAACTATTCGATAACATTAACTAATGAAAGTAAAATTACAGATTATTTAGTAGATGACTTATCTGATAAAATATTAAAAAGAATAAACGAAGAAATAAATGATAATTAAAAGCTACATTTTGGAAAGTAACTTAAAGTCTGTAATTAATAAAAAAATATTCCTATTTTATGGAGAAAATTCTGGCTTAAAAAAAGATTTAAAAAAAAAAATTAAAAATGAATTTAAAAATGCTGGAATTTTAAACTTATTTCAAGATGATATTTTAAAAAATCATAATCTTTTAGTAGACGAAATCAAAAATAAATCTCTGTTTGATGAAAAAAGAATCATTTTTATTGACCAAGCAGATGACAAAATTTTAGAAATAATTGAAAATATTTTAGCAGATATTACAGAAGAGAATATTTTCATTTTTGCTGAATTGCTTGACAAAAGATCAAAACTTAGATCTTTTTTTGAGAAATCTAAAGATCTTGGAGTATCTCCTTGTTATCAAGATAATGAAATTACGATCAGAAATATTATAACAAAAAAATTAAATGGACTTGAGGGTCTGTCTTCTGAAATTATAAATTTAATTATAAAAAATACTAATTTAGATAGGAATAAAGTTAATAATGAAGTGGATAAGATCATTAGTTGCTTTAACAACAAAAGATTGGAGATCAACATGGTAAATGGGCTGTTAAATAACGAAACTAGCGAAGATTTTAATTTATTAAAAGACGAAGCTTTAAATGGTAACAAAGATAAAACAAATAAATTATTAGCTGACACTATTTTTCAAAGCGAAAATATTTTTTTTTATCTAAATTTAATTAACCAGCGTATAAATAAATTAAAACAAATTGATCTTCTGCGAAAAGATCAAATTAATATTGAAGCTGTTATTGAAAATTTAAAACCACCAGTTTTTTGGAAAGATAAACCAATGCTATTAATGCAGGCAAAAAAATGGGACACAAAAAAAATAAATGAAGCTTTAAAAAAAACTTACAAGGTAGAGATAGAAATTAAGACAAACAATGCTATAAATAAAGAACTTTTGATAAAAAACTTAATTGTTGAATTGTGTTCCGAAGTTAATTTTTCTTAAGTAAATTTGAAATAAGTTCAAATTGTTCAAGATTTTTATATAAAATTGTTATCTTTCCAGAATTATTTTTTTTGTTTTGTATATTAACATTTAAACCTAAATTTTCTTCTATTTTTTTTTGTTCGCTCAAAATATTTGAATCAACTCTAAACTGTCCTGATTTTTGAGGACCTTTCTTCTCTCTGACTAAAAATTCAACGCTTCTTGAACTAAGTTTTTTTGCAACAATTTCTTCTGCGATGTTTGTTGCATTTGCTAATCCAATTAGCGGCCTTGCCTGTCCAGCTGTTAATGTTCCTTCCTCTAGCATGGAAAGAACATCGCTTGGAAGAGATAGTAGTCTCAAAGTATTGCTTATATGACTTCTGCTCTTAGACATAAAACTAGCAATTTTTTCATGATCATATCCAAATTCATCTGCTAATCTATGATATCCTCTAGCCTCCTCTACAACATTTAAATCATCTCTCTGAATATTTTCTACGATTGCAACTTCTAACATTTCATTATCATCTAAATCTAAAATGATAATTGGTACCTCGTGCAATCCTGCTTTTTGCGCAGCTAGCCATCTTCTTTCACCTGCAATAATCTGAAATTTGTTCAAATCGTTCTTATCTGCTCTGACAGCTATAGGTTGAATAATGCCATTTTTCTTAATAGAATTTGCGAGTTCTAGTAGTTTTTCTTCATTGAAATATGTTCTGGGCTGATATTTGTTTCTGCTTAAATCAGTTATATTAGCTTTGGTTCTTTCTTTATTAATAATCTTAATTTCTTTTTCTTCTTGTTTTTGATCTCCAAAAAGAGCTGATAAACCCCTGCCCAATCCTTTTTTTTTGATGGTGCTCATGCTGCACTTTCTACATTAAGATTTTTTTTAATCAAAAATTCATCTGCTAATTTAAAATAAGATTTACTTCCCAAACAAGTTTTATCATAAATAACGCATGGTAATCCATGTGATGGAGCCTCTGATAATCTAACATTTCTTGGTATAACGGTTTTATAAACTTTTTCTTTAAAATAACTTCTTGCTTCTTTATCAACCTGAGAAGATAATTTATTTCTTTTATCAAACATAGTAAGTAAAATTCCTCTTACTTTTAAATTTGGATTTAAATTTACTTTAATTCTATCTATAGTCTTAACCAATTGGGTTATACCTTCTAAAGCAAAAAATTCTGTTTGAAGAGGCACTAATAATTCATTAGAAGCTACTAAAGCCATTATTGTTAATAGACTTAGAGAGGGAGGACAATCTATAAAAATATTATCATACTTAGATAACAAATCACTTTTTTTTTCAAAAATTTGTTTCAATACAAATGCTCTATTTGAGTCGTTTGCTGTTTCGACTTCAAGTCCTGATAAATTTACATTTGATCTTATAATATCTAAGTTTTTGATTTCTGTTTTTTGAATTGCGTTTTCTAATGTAATTTTTTTAATTAATAAATTGTAAATATTATTCAATTCATTATTGTTAGATATCCCTAACCCTGTGGTGGCGTTACCTTGCGGATCTAAATCTATAATAAGATTATTTTGACCCAAAATGGACAGTGCTGAAGCTAAATTGATTACTGTGGTAGTCTTACCCACTCCTCCCTTTTGATTTATAACTGCAATAGTAGATATTTCGCTCATTTTATTTTACATCGACCAAAATAATTTTAGAATCATGGTCTGTCATACTGTCTCTAAGCTTATATCTATAATTCATACCTAAAGAAACATTATTTATCTCTGACTGTGCATTTTTACCTTTTAATATGATCATTTTATGTGGCTTTTTAATAATTTCACGTGAAATTTTCAATATATCACTCAATTTTTTAAAAGCCCTGCAAACTATAATATTTGATTCTATTTTTCCCTCATAAATATTGCTTTTTATTTCAATATTTTTTAGATTAAGTTTATTTTTTATATCTCTTAAAAAAGCCCTTTTAACTGGTGATTTTTCATACAATTTCACGTGAAATCTACTATCAGATGAAAAAATTCCTACTACTAAGCCAGGAAAACCGGCGCCTGAACCAAAATCTGCAATTTTATTTGGTGATTTAGAGTCTAAAAATCTTACTATTTGAGCTGAATCAAGTATATGCCTAAACCAGATAGTTTTTTCAGTACTTTTTGAAATTAAATTATAACGCTTATTAAATTCCAATATAGAATCGTGGTATATCCTTAGTTTTTTTATTGAAGATTCTGAAAATTTTAGCTCGTTTTTTAAAGTTTTTATAACACTAGTAGGCTCCATCAAGCGGAAGCTTTGAATTTAGATCTTTTTATGTGGGAAAGTATCAGTATAATTGCGGCTGGGGTCACGCCGTCTATTCTTAAAGCTTGCCCTAAGGTAGTAGGTTTAACTTTTTTTAGTTTAAATTTAATCTCTGTAGAAAGACCGCTCAAAGAATCATAATTAATTGAGTTAGGAATAATTAAGGACTCGTCTTTTTTAAAAGTTTCTATGTCATGTGACTGCCGATTCAAATATCCTTGATAGTGAGCATCGATTTCAACCTGTTTATCAAGAGAGAGATCATACTGAGGAATTTGAGGAAATATCTGCCTTATTTTTGCCATATTTACATTTCTTTGTCCTATTACCTCTAATGCAGATCTTTTAACTCCATCCATCGCAATTTTAATAGAATATTTCTTCGCTTCATTAGGGGTAAGTAAATTTAGTTTTAGAGATTTGTTTAATTTAAACAATTTTATTTTTTTATCTAAAAAGAATTTTTTTCTTGATGATTTAATTAAATTAATTTTTATGCCCAAAGAAGTAAGTCTTTGATCAGCATTATCTGCTCTAAGAGTTAATCGATATTCTGCTCTTGATGTAAACATTCTGTATGGTTCTGTAACACCCTTAGTAATTAGATCGTCAATCATTACACCTATATAAGAGTCTGATCTACTTAATATGAATTCCTCTTGTTTTTTTATTTTTAAAGCTGCGTTAGTACCAGCGATCAAGCCTTGAGCAGCTGCCTCTTCATATCCTGTAGTACCATTTATTTGACCGGCTAAAAAAAGAGAGTTAATTTTTTTTGTCTCTAGTGTAGCTTTAAGTTCGCGAGGATCAACATAGTCATATTCGATTGCATAACCAGCTCTTTTCATTTTAACATGCTCTAAACCCTTGATTTGAGCCAATATTTGAAGCTGTATTTCTTCAGGCAGAGAGGTAGATATCCCATTTGGATAAATGGTAGTATCGTCCAAACCCTCTGGTTCCAGAAAAATTTGATGTTTCTGCTTATCCTTAAATTTGACTATTTTATCCTCTATAGCAGGGCAATATCTTGGCCCAACACCTTTAATGTTACCGGAGTACATTGCACTCTTAGAAATATTATCACTTATAATTTTGTGAACTTTTTCATTTGTATAAGTCATTCCACACTTAATTTGTTTATTATATAATTTTTTGGTCAGGAAAGAAAAAAAATAAGGATTGTCATCTGCTGGCTGCATTTCTAATTCATCATAATTAATTGTACTTCCATCTAATCTTGGTGGGGTTCCTGTCTTCAATCTTCCTATCTGAATTTTAAATTTTGCTAATTGTTCACTTAAACCTGTGGAAGATTTTTCATCGTACCTACCCGCTGGTATTTGAGTTTCACCGATATGTATTAATCCATTAAGAAAAGTACCAGTAGTTAAGATTAGTTCTTTAGTTCTCACTTCTTTTCCACTTTTACATACAAAACCTATAATTTTATTTTCTTCAAATACAAATTTTATAACTGGATCTGCAATTACCTCTAAATTTTTGTAATTTAGTAAAATCTTTTGCATATACTCTTTGTAAAGAGCTCTATCTGACTGGGTTCGTGGCCCCTGCACTGCTGGACCTCTACTTCTGTTTAATAATCTAAATTGAATACCTGATTTGTCAGCTACAACACCCATTACACCATCTAGAGCATCTATTTCTCTAACAAGATGTCCTTTTCCGAGACCTCCAATGGCGGGATTGCACGACATCTCACCAATTGTCTCTATTTTATGTGTAAAAAGAGCAGTATTAACGCCCATTCTAGCGGATGCTGCAGCTGCCTCACATCCAGCATGCCCACCCCCTATTACTACTACATCATAGCTTTGTTTAGTCATAAGATAAGTGTAACGTGGTATATTAGGAATACAAGAGGTATTTTATTTACCTATACAAAAGTCTTTAAATATTGATCCTAAAATTTCTTCGACATCAACCTTGCCTACAATGCTCCCAAGATGTCGTGTGGCCATTCTTAAATCCTCCGCTGCTAATTCTAAATCTTTATTTTGATCTTTTTTAAGAAAGTTATCTATTTCTTTTAAACACGCGTTAAGTTTAAGCCTGTGTCTTTCTCTTGTGATTAATGCACTATTATTAGAGGTAAATTTTTTACTCAATTTTTCTTTTATCTTTTTAATCAAACTATCGATGTTTTTATTTTCTTTAACTGACGCTAACACCGTATCTGCATCAAATTTGTGATTTTGCTTATTTTGCACATCAGATTTATTCAATAAAACGATTGTATCTTTATTGATCATTTTCTTAATTTCATTGTTTATGCTTTTTGAAGAATTATCTATAACGACAATATTCAAATCTGCTTTTTTTGATTTTCCTAACGCTAAAGATATACCTTTTTTTTCAACCTCATTTTTAGCTTCTCTGATGCCTGCAGTATCAGCTAAGATTAC
>MDSV01195601.1_pt1 | contig 11453 bp, 8 predicted proteins | sample 810851 | NCBI WGS metagenome assembly MDSV01 (sample SAMN05326640, study PRJNA326480) | marine metagenome | isolation source: seawater | place: Atlantic Ocean: North East | collected 2012 | reverse complement strand
TTGAAAGTATTTAACCTGATCCTGATATGAAAAAGGACTTACATAGTCTCGTGTAATAATATTGTCATTTTCTGTTAGACCATTTCTTTGAAGAAAATATCCAAAGGATTCCTCAACTTTAATTGTTGCTGATGTTAAGATGATATTAGAATTTTTCTCATAGAGATTATTTCTTAGTTCATCGGATATATCAATTTTTGATGCATGCAATGAAACCTGGAGTTGATTTTCAATATGTTTGTTTCCACTAAAAAAGCCCTCTTTCCAATACACCCATTCATTATTTTGATTTTGAGTCAATAAACTGATTGATTCATTCAAAATATTAAGATTTTCTAGTCCTTTATCTAAAATGCTATGCAGATATAGATATTTAGATCGATTTGCATCAATTTTTAAAATGAAATTTCTAAGATTAATAAAACAAACTAACAAGGATTGTGAATTATTTGAGAAACCAGATAATGATTTACTTAAAGATGAATACTCTTTTGAAATAGATTGAATTATAGGCCTCTCTTGGTAAGCTTTACTTTTATCAAATTGACCTTCACTATTCCTTGAAAGATCCTCCATAAATAACTCGAATGATATCTTAACTTTATTAACATCGTTGATTAATTTTTCTTTTAACAACTTTAAGGAGGTTTCTCCCTCTTCAATTGATAGTAGGATATTATTCCACCTTCTAGATCTTGGGTTACTGGGGTTAACAGACCTTAGTAAGGAAATTACTCCATTGTAATCTAAATTTATCTTAAACTGATCATATCCTCCTTTTACAATATTGTGGACCTCATCAATGATAACTGTATCATGTTCAGGCAAAATTCCACTTACTTTTGCATCCGCAAGCAAGAGAGAATGATTTGCCACCAAAATGTCAGCCTCATATAAAAATTTTCTTATTGACCCATAGTAACACCCGTTGTTTCGGCCACAAATATCTCCAGTGCAAAATCCTGTGTCACTACAAATTAGTGAGGCTATCCATGCTCTTCTAGAATTAAAAAAACCATTGCATTCCGATAAATCCCCTGACTTTGTTTGTTGAAGCCAAAATACTATTGGTAAAATGACTTCAATGTCAGAGGACTTTATGTTATTTCTGTCACTTACAAACCAATCAAATCTTGTTCTACATATATAATTTTTTCTACCTTTAATTAATACTGCCTTTACAGAAGTATTTAAAGCCTCAGTTAACTTCGGTAAATCTTTGTAAAATAACTGATCTTGCAAATGTTTTGTATTGCAAGCTATGACAACAGGGCCCCTTGAGTCAGTTTCATACTTTCGTTTAATAGCAGAAAATAAATACCCAATGGATTTACCTAGACCTGTTCCAGCTTCGAGCACTCCAGATTTATTACTATTTAAAATATCATCGCAAGTACTAGCATACTCAACTTGATTCGCTCTATCTTCAAACCAGTTGTATTTATTGGATAGAACTCCGTCTAAACCAAAAACATCCGATGCGCTTAAATTTTTTATATCTTTGTCGCCATGAAATTCATAATTAGGCTTCATATATTTTCTACTTTTAAGCCGTTTTCTAACTGGATTTTTTAAATCCCCAGACTTAATGAGCATATTTGCGGTATCTACGTATAGTTTTTTATTTGGTATTTCATACTTATCTATTATTGATAAAACCTCTGAAATTTCTTCAAAGTTATAACACATTAGCTCATCTAAAAGATGTAAAAAAATAATGCCACAATTTTTAGTATCCTCCTCAGCTCTGTGGCTCCCAGAAGCATCTAATCCATAAAATTCAGATAAAGCAGACAAGTTAAAAACAGGGTGATCAAATAATACTGACCTTGCTAATTGGAGAGTATCATATAAAGGATTACTTGGAATATCTGAATTATATCTTTTACAAAGACTTTCAATAAAACTCCAATCAAACTTGACATTATGCGCTACAACAGGATGGCTGCCAATAATCTTAATTAGGTCATTAATTATTTCACTTTCTTTTGGAGATTGGCTAACCATAGAATTAGAAATACCTGTAATACTAGTGATAAAGGATGGAATATTTTGCCCGGGATTGACTAAGGTGGAAAATGTCTTTTTAGGTTCACCATCTTTGAATAAGATTGCAGCAACTTCAATTATTCTATCATGATTTGGATCAAGGCCTGTTGTCTCAAAATCTATTGCAACATATGATGAAATATTTAATTCTTTTAGGAGTCTTTTTTTCTTCAACTTTAGCTAAATAATGTTTTTAAGTAAAACAATGGATTAGATAATTCCGTTTTTGGAACCTCATTTGCGAGCATGCCTGATATTACGTTCCTAACTTTATCATTTCGGCTTGCTCTATCTATGACAAAATTTAGTAATATTTTATGATTGGCTAATTTTAATAGTAGAGTGCTTGTATCAAGTTCACTTCCTAGATAATCCCACAATTTTTTATCATAAATAGAAAGATCTGTTTTTGAAAAATCATTATTTGCTTTCGAAGAAAAAATAACATCAGCCGCAATTTTTCCTGATTCTAATGCATTACCTATACCCTCACCCGTAAACGGATCAACTAGACCAGCAGCATCACCAAGAAGCATATACCCATCACCATGATTATTCCTTCTAATATTACCGAACGGTAAGTTCCAACCTTTTGGCTTTTCTAACGGTCTAGAATCTTTAAATCGTTTTTTAAAATTATTTGAGCTGATTACTTGATTCAAAATTTCATGAAGCTTTTTACTTTTCTTTTTCACCTTACTTTTTAATAAGCCTACACCAATGTTAGCAGTCCCACCTCCAGCAGGAAATATCCAAAAATATCCAGGTATTGTTTCATTTACATAATGAAGTTCTATTTGATCTGTCAGTTCATCAATATTTTCATAATAGCACCTGATACCAACAGCAGTAAAATTATTATCTGCGTTATAAGAGCCGGTTTTTCTAGCAACTATGGAATATGGGCCATCTGCTCCAAGAATAACATTGCCATAATATTTCTTGGTCCCACCATTTGAAAATTTACCCTCTACCCCAACAACTTTTTCATTATTGAATATTAAATCAGTAACATGAAAATCACTTTTCACGTCTGATCCTTCACTTGCAGCCGTAAATAAATAATTATCAAACGATTTTCTTGGAATGACATAACCATGTGAAATATGCCTTTTGTTTAAACTTTTATTTAAATGCAATTCACATTCAGAGTGATTAGGGTTGCCAAAAATTATCCTATTTATCATTGCACCATCAAGCTCGTTCAAGCCATCTAGCAATCCCATTTCATCAAGTAGCTTAACACTCTTTCCAGATAGAGCATCCCCACATACTTTGTCCCTTGGGAAATTAGACTTATCTAAAAGGAGAGTCTTTAAACCTAGCTTATTACAATGAAATGCTGCGCTTGAGCCTGCTGGGCCTGCGCCAACGATAATTGCATCATACATCGTCACTTATTTCTTCAAGATGAACGCCAAATGATGGATAAACGATACCGAACTTTAAATAATTAATTGTGCGTACTATAAAAAATAAAGTTACTAAAAAAATAAAAAACCATGGAGCTCGAATACATGCAAACATTGCGAAAGTAAATAAAGGAAAAAACTGAAGTCTTTTTACATGCCTGACATGATTTGGCCAAACATACATAACTAATGGAAAAAAAATAGAAACAATACTTACAGTACTAATGATGGGATCGTCAAAAACATATCCTAAATAAAAGGAAGTAAAAATTAGGACTATGGAAGAACCCATGTAAATAGGAGTATTTTCCCAATTATCTACAAGCCAATCATCGTTTTCAACATCATAGGATATTTTATATTCATAAAAAAGTATTGCAGCAAGAATGAATGAAAAATAAGGTGCGTATCCAGCTAAACTAATATCTGCAGAGTTAATACGTATAGCACCAATGATAAAAAAGGAAAAGTAATATCCTGAATTCAAAATTATATCTATATAGCTTAATCGATTATTTTCTTGTTTGAGCAAATTAGCACTGACTAAAACATAAAAAAGTACAGTGCTTATTATTAATTTAATTATACCTTCGTAAAAACCATTCCAATCCCAGTAACTATAACGATCTATTTGACCCAAAAGATAGACATAACCTGCAATGGTTAAAGACCAAACAGCAAAAAGACATGTTAAATGATTTGAAACTAAAAAATTATAATATAAATCAATCTTTTCATTCAACGACTTATAGTTATTTGATGTTTTGGGAATTAGTCTGGATATTATCATCGGTATCTAAAATTTGGATGAAGTAAAAATTAAAAACCAGCCATTTTTTGGAGTGATTGATCAAAGAGAAGATCAAAGACCTCATTTATAATTATTAAACCAACAATTAAAGATGATATAATTAAACATATTTTTAAAACATTTTGATAAAAACTCTTTTCATACTTCCTTTCTTTAACACCAATTAATAGTTCATCCAAAAATACTGGGATTGACCATTTCTTTAATATAAATAATGCAGTTAATGCTCCTCCTATTGGCAGCATATATTTAGATGAAAGTTCATCTAAGAAATCAAAAAATGAAATCTGCATAAAATTTGTAATGTTAAAATCACCAAGGGAAAGAGAACAAAAAACACCGACTAAGGAAATCACACCTCCAAAAAGGAGCGTAGCTTTATTTCTAGACCATCCTTTTTCATCAACGAAATATGCTGTAATCACTTCTAAAATAGATATAGCGGATGTAAGAGCCGCCATAAAAAGAATAAAGAAAAATAAGGCGCCCCAAATTACACCCCCACCAATCTGCGGGAAAATTGTAGGTAACACCACAAAAATTAAACCTGCTCCAGCACTAGGGTCAGCGCCCATTGCAAAAACTATGGTAAAAATAGCGGTGCCAGCTAGCATTGCTATGAAGGTGTCTAATAGGATTACCCAAATAGCAGAACTGAACAGGTTTTGCTCCTTATCAAGATAACTTCCATAGGTAATCATCGTACCCATTCCTAAGCTCAATGTAAAAAAAGCATGACCCAAGGCCATAACAATACTAGATGGGTTTAGATCTGAAAATTTAGGTTTAAATAAAAACTCTAGCCCTTTTTTTCCTCCTTCAAGGCTCAAACCTTTAAAAACCAGAAGGCCCAGTATGACAAGAATTAAAGGCATCATAATCTTTGCTCCACTTTCAATTCCAGATTTTACACCTTTAACGATAATACCAATACAAAAAGACATGAATATTAGTTGCCATAGAACAGGCTGAAAACTACTACCAATGAATTCATTAAATACTTTACCGGATGTATCTGGTTGGCCAGAAAGAGCGTCAAAACCACCAGATAATGCTAAAATAGTATATTTTAAGGTCCAACCACCAACAACGCCGTAAAAAGAGAGAATTACAAATGCAGAAGCAACACCCAAAAATCCAACCCACTTCCATTTTGAAAGACCAGAGAGCCTATTAAAAGCACCCACAGGGCTTAATTGAGTGTTTCTGCCAATAGCAAGTTCGCCCAAAAGAATCGGTAGCCCGACAATTAATATGCATATCAAATAAACCACAGTGAAGGCGGCACCACCATTTTGGCCAGCCATGTGTGGATATTTCCAAATATTTCCTAGCCCGACAGCAGAACCTGAGGCAGCTAAAATAAAACCCAGTCTAGAACCCCATTGTTCTCTATTATTCATTGGATTCTCCTTTTTTATCCTCAATTATTGTGTTCATTATTTGGTCAAATGGGCTAAGATGTGCATCTACCATAGCATCAATCATGCTGTAAAAATATATAAATATTACCCACCAAGCATACTTATTTCTTTTCTCTAAATACCTATTTTTAGAAAGCGGTTTATTAATAGAATCATAATCTCTATAAATCTTTGCATTTTCTAACCAAGAATATATTGCAAAAGACTCTAGAGCGAACACCAATGAACCTTTTAATAATTTACCGTTATATAGCTGCCCAACGCCTGGGACTGCTGATAAATAAAAAGCGGTTTTGGGATTTTTAATCAAAGTTGAATCAGTTTTAGTAACTTGAGCTGTGAGAATAACATTCAAGAAAAAGAATAAAAATAGGCATTTATGTAACATCAACTCTCTATTGCAATACAATCAATTTCCACTCTAGCTCCAAGTGGTAATCCTGCTACCTCCACTGTTGACCTAGCTGGAAAATTGGTCTTACCAAAGAATTCTATAAATGTTTCATTCAAAATACTAAAATCGTTCAGATCTTTTAGGTAGACATTTAGCTTAACTATGTTAACAAGGGAAAGATTTTTTGCCTCTAAAATTGCTGAAATATTTTTTAAAACCTGCAAACATTGTGGTTTTACATCATTTGATATCATTTCACCTGTAGCCGGATTAATTCCTACCTGACCTGAGGTGTATAAAAACCCACCAGCTGATACGGCCTGGCTATAAGTGCCAACTGCATTCGGTGCATTTTCAGTTTGTATAAGCTCTCTTATTGGCTTTCTGTTTTCAATATGTTTCTTTGACATACCTATTATAAAACTCCTATTCTAAAGTTTTTGTAATTAACTCCTCTGTTTTTTTCATCGCATTATCAATTGCATTAGAGTCTTTACCACCAGCAGTGGCCAAATGAGGTTTTCCACCACCGCCGCCACCCATGAAAGATCCTATTTCTTTCGCAAGTTTTCCGGCATTTAACTCTTTTTTAACTAGATCAGCGCTAACAACAACAACAGCAGCAGGTTTTTCACCTCCATCATCGAACAAAATTCCAATTCCACTCTTAATATTAGAGATAAGACGATCACCTAGTCGTTTTAATTCATCAGAATCCCCAACACTTAACTTCCTTACAACAACAAAATAATCATTAACTTTGGTTGAGTCTTTTACCCATTGGGATATTTCAGATTCATCGGATCTACTTAATAATTTAATTTTTTTCTCGAGTGATTTTTTATGTTTATATAACTGCATTACTCGATCAGAAAGTTCATCTTCATTACAGTTAAGTCTTCGTTGAATTTCTAACATTAATTCTGACTGGTTTTGAAACAGTTTCAATGCAGCTTTACCAGTAACAGCTACTATGCGTCGAACCCCGGAAGCTAAAGAGGATTCCTCAACAATTTTTAATAAACCAATATCGCCAGTACTGTTAACATGAGTTCCACCGCATAGCTCATTAGAAAATTTACCAGTTGAAACTACTCTTACTTGCTCGCCATATTTTTCACCAAAAAGAGCAACGACCCCACTACTTATAGCATCATCATATGCTTTAACTGATACATGTAAACTGCTATTTAATAATATTTGTGAATTAACTATTTGCTCAATCTCTCTAATTTGATCTTTTGAAATTTTTTCAAAAAAGGTAAGATCAAACCGAAGGTAGTCTGGATGAACTAGCGAACCTGCCTGCTGTACATGATCACCTAATACTGCCTTTAAGGAAGCATGTAATAAATGAGTTGCCGTGTGATTTCTTTTAACATTATTTCTATGTGATGCATCGACTACACATTCAACATTACTAGCTTTATTCCAGCTAGAAACATCGCCTTTACAGATATGAACTATCATTTCACTTTGTTTCTGTACGTCAATAACATTTAACTCATTTCCATCAAAAGATATACTACCTACATCCCCTACTTGCCCACCAGATTCTGCATAGAACGGTGTTTTATCCAATACAACGATGTACCCATTTTCAATTTCTGAATATTTGATTACTTTTGAAGTCGTTTTTAAATATTCATAACCAACAAATTCTGAGTCATTTTCGGCAGACAACTGAGTCCAATTAATATTTTTATCCTGTAATTTAAATTTACCTGATTCTCTAGCTTTTTCTTTTTGCTTTGACATCTGCAAATGAAAACCATCTTCATCTACTTCTATATTATTTTCTCGTGCAATGAGCTGAGTAAGATCAATTGGGAAGCCGTATGTATCATAAAGCTTAAATGCATCATCACCAGATATAACTTTTTCATTCCCTATTGAGTCTATCAATTTTTCTAAATGATTAATTCCCCTTCCTAGAGTTTTATTAAAAAGTGTCTCTTCAGTACCTATTACGAGTTTAATATGAGTACTCTTCTCATTCAGTTCTGGGTATGCGTCGCTCATTAAATCACAAACGGTATGAACAAGCTTATGCAAAAATGGTTCATCTAATTTTAATACTCTTCCAAACCTAGAAGCTCTTCGCAATATTCTTCTCAAAACATAACCCCTACCCTCATTTGAGGGAAGTGCTCCATCTGCAATGGAAAAACAAAGCATTCTTATGTGATCAGCAATTACCTGAAAAGGGACAGGGTTATCAACATAGCTAACCTCAGACCTTGATTCGATCTCCTTTATAATGGGCTGAAATAAATCAGTTTCATAATTACTAGTTTTTCCTTGTAATACGCTAGTAATTCTTTCGAGGCCTGCGCCTGTATCAACATGGCTTTGTGATAATTGTGGTAATGAACCATCAGGTAAGCGCTCGTTCTGAATGAAAACCAAATTCCAAAGCTCCCAGTAATCATCATGCTCATTTACGCCATCGGAAGATTGATCTGATATATCACTGCCAATATAATAATGAATTTCGGAACATGGGCCGCATGGGCCAGTATCTCCCATCTCCCAAAAGTTCTCCTTTTTACCGAACCACAATACACGGTCCTTATTAATATCTGTTTGATTCAACCATAGATCATAAGCTTCTTGATCATCTTTATAAACCGTTACCCATAACCTATTTTTATCTAGCCCCCATACATCTGTAAGTAATTCCCATGCCCATTTAATAGCATCTTTTTTATAATAATCTCCAAAAGACCAGTTACCAAGCATCTCAAAAAAAGTATGATGGAATGTGTCAATTCCCACCTCCTCCAGGTCATTGTGTTTTCCACTGACACGAATACATTTTTGACTATTGACAGCTCTTACGTGATCGGGTTTGGATTCGTCTAAGAAGATAGGTTTAAACTGGTTCATTCCAGCATTCGTAAATAAAAGAGTTAGGTCTCCAATTGGAACTACTGGCGCGCTCCTGATAAACTTATGGTCCTTTTTCTGAAAGAACTGAATAAAAGATTTTCTTATATCATATGATTTCATAATTAAAATGAAAAACTGGTTTCAATACTAGTCATATTAATGGTTTCATCTTTACCATTTACTTTACCATCACCATCTATATCCCTAAAAGACTGCCTAAAAATGTAATTTAGTATCATTCCATTTCCGAGCTTTATTCCTACTCGATAACCCGATATTGTACTTTCAGTAAATTCAAAATCAAATGGATTAGGCACATTCCTTTGCTGGTAATACCATCTAGCATTAGTAATCTTACTTATCGGTTTTTTTAATCTTATACCCGCTATAAAACTCTGATTACGATCATTGTTAAAATTACTTTCATTCTCATTCCATTGCTCACCAAATAAATTTTGATACGACATTGAGGCCCCTACCATCTCACCAAAATCAATGCTCAAAGTAGAATAATATCCTTTTTGCTTTCCAAATTTACCTAATCTACTATCTTTTGTAATTATCTCACCTGTTCTTAATCCAGAATTATCATTCATAAAAGACGATGAAAACGTAGCTCTCTCTATTTCATAAGATTTATCCCAATAACCAAATTCAAACTTTCCAGATGGCATCATTCTATACTCAAATTTAAATCTAGCAGAACCTAACTTGGTTGAAAGGCCAAAAGGGATAAACCCATTACCTAAGGATACCTCTTCAGCGGAAATAGGGTCTACTGTCTTGCCAATCAGCGAAGCAAACTGAGCATAAATTGATACGCTCATATTTTTCTCAGCTAAAATAGTTTTTGAAGCATCTAGGGAAACTGCATAGATAGATCTTTTTCTATTTTGGACATTTAATGGTTCAGGCTTACGCATTATGTCTGTATCCAGAACATATATACTATCAAGGTCCCACCCAGGAATATTGCTGTCAAGCGTATCCGTTACTCCATCACCATCAATATCAAGTTCGCTCGGATCAACATCAGCAATTCCATCATCGTCAGTATCTAACCAATATAATGGATCATCAGGAAAATCATCTACAAGATCTGGTCTACCATCGTTATCGCTATCTCTAAGTCCCAAATACTGGTTTCGATCTGCGACAAAAGACCCTCCAATATTGATTCCATTGATGACATTCTTTGAAACTCTAAAACCTGTAAGTCCTAGATTTTCTTTAAAATCGTTAGTAAAACCATAAAAATTAACTCCTGAAAATTTAAACTTAATATCCATTCCTACTTTTCTCACTTGAGGGTATAAAATAGTATTTGTATATCTATTAACCAGAATCCCTTTACCAAGTGTGACATTATCTAAGGCTCCGACCTGAAAATAAAAAGGATCCCATTTCTTTCCATATCTAATGTAGTATATTTTATCAATGATCGAGTTCTTGGATTTTTTACCATCGGAAAAATCCCATTCATCATCATGAATGTTACCATTTTGATCGATATAGAATACGATATCAAGAGCCACAGATACTTTACCAATTGGAATAATTGGTCTAAGTGCTACTTGATTCCAGATTTTTCCATCTATCGTAACTGCGCCAAATGCTCCTTGAACAGAACTAGAGCCTAAACCTTGTGAGCTTGCCAAAGATAAAAATAGAAACAAAAAAGATATGTGGAATATTTTTGTCAATTTATTTTGTTATAATACACTACAAATTAGGTTATTTGGTTTTGACGGGACAACCTGTAAATAGAACTAGTATTATCAGAAATAATTAACAAATATTTAACCGTGCCTATTAATAAAAAAGATTTATTTGCTCCAATTACAGGAATTATTTTTGGCTTTGCCTTAATAATTTCTCCATTTCTTACACATGTAAAGAAATCATTAATTCTTTTAGGTATCGTACCACTTTGGATAGGAGCTTATTATATTTATCACCTATCTCATAACTCAAATAAAAATAAATCAAATGATGAGGAAAGCTCCTAATATTAATTTATTGAGCTATTTACTTGTAGTTTTAATGTTCATTTTGCCACAAAATGGTAAAACCCAAAATACACTTAACGACATCAGGTTTAAAAGTAAAGACAACGGAATAATTGTTGAATTCGATTTTAAAAATACTATCTCGGCTGATTCAATCTATTCATGGCAATCTGATAATGATTGGTTTTATTTCACACTCCATAATGTTACATCCGATACACTATCTTTAATAAATGAGACATCCTACACCTCCCCGATACTTGCTTTTCAACCAATTATAAATGACAAAACTACCCAAATAGGTATTAGACTTTCTCAAAGAGTAGAATCGTTTGAGCTGTATAAAAAAACCAAAACAAATTCAATTAACGCACACTTACATTACTCTCTTGAAAAATTCAATGAGATACCAATGGCAATCAATAAGAACCAAAGTCAAAGAGAGTTTGATAATAGTTTTTC
>MDSV01227391.1_pt1 | contig 11454 bp, 8 predicted proteins | sample 810851 | NCBI WGS metagenome assembly MDSV01 (sample SAMN05326640, study PRJNA326480) | marine metagenome | isolation source: seawater | place: Atlantic Ocean: North East | collected 2012 | reverse complement strand
CTTGTTTCTTGGACTGGGTTTGCACGCGGAGCCCTTTCTTGCTCCGGACAATCCTTTTCTTCGGCACGAAATAAGGCTGCTACAAGATGCTGGGTATCTTTCCACAACCACAGGAACATGGCCGCTTTCTCTTGGCGGGATGAGTCAGGACGCCGGGAAAGTCGAGTGGGGGCACGATTTGCTTGCCGAGACTCTTGCTCGCGAGAGCAGGGGCGGTTTTTCACCTTTGCGGGCCAAGCTCGGGCTTTCGGATAATCGCGTTACCGTTCGTTCCTTTGGTAGTGAACCGAGAGCCAATTTCGATTCGAGTCTCGGTGCTTCATGGATGAACGATCGTTTTGCCGCCCGCTTGTCCTTGTCCTCACTTAATGGAGTCGAATCCGATTGGAAGGGAAGAAAGGACGAAGGTTTGGCATTGGACGGTTCGTATCTGGCCATGCGCTTAGGCAATTGGTCGGGAAGCATAGGGAAAGTCGGCCGCTGGTGGGGACCGGGTTGGGATGGCAGCCTGATCATGTCAACCAATGCCCGTCCGATTCCTGCAGTCTCTTTGGATCGGCAAGTGCCTGAACCATTCGAGTCAAAATGGCTTTCATGGATTGGGCCTTGGAGCTTTCAAAGCTTCATTGGTCGGCTGGAGAAGGAAAGGCACGTGCCGAAAGCCTTTTTGTGGGGAATGAGAGTTGAATTTGCTCCTCAACCCATCGATGGCTTGGAAATCGGGATGTTCAGAATGATGCAATTAGGCGGCTCCGGAAGACCTCAAGGTTTTGAAACGTGGGTAGACGCCTTTTTGAGTCAAGATAACGCAGGCGCCAATACGGGTAACGATCCAGCCAAGGAACCTGGTAACCAGTTGGCAGGGTTGGATTTCAGGTGGCGACCCTATCATCTCCCCATCGCTTTTTATGGCCAAGTCGTTGGAGAGGACGAGGACAAGTTCCTTCCAAACGCCTTATTTTTTCAATATGGAATTGAGGCTTGGATTGAAAAAGAAGGTTCAACGCTCCGCTTTTATGCCGAGTATGCCGATCTGACCTCAACTTGGTGGACGGATGATGCCACTTCCCGAAATGTCACATATGGGCATCATATCTACAAGGACGGATATCGTTATCGTGGGCGCCCGATCGGACATTGGGCGGATCAGGATTCTCAAATCTTAAGTTTGGGAGTGATTTTGCTCAATGACCAAGGCATGGGTTGGGGCGGAACTCTTAGATTAGGGGATCTTAATGAAGACGGGCAGGGTGGGAGTTCCGTTTCAAATGGTTCGGCGACCGATCTTTTATCGATTGAAGTTTATAATACTCTCCTTTACGATGACCTAAACTTAGAACTGAGAACCTCCTTGGGTTGGGAAAGCTTGAAAAATGGCTCTTCTTCTTCCAAAGACGAAGGTTTGACAGCCTATCTTTCCCTTACACGAATATTTTAGATTAAGAAATGAAACAGACCCTCTTCTTTGCCCTAATCCTTCTTGTTGTTGGTTTTTCAACAAGTTTTTCCCAACAAATCTCCCCGAGCCTTCTTCAAGCCCTCAATCGGTTGCCCCCGCAACAGCGCAGTTTGGTCTCGGCGGAATACGAGAAGTTCATGGAAACTGCTCGGAACAGGGAGGTTCCATTTCGGTCAAAGGCTGTCCAAGAAGAATCCGTCCTTGAAAAAAACAAGGAGGGGCCAACCAATTTGTTGGATGGGACTCCGGAAAAGGAAAGGAATATCAAACTTAATCTGCTCTCGGATCTTGAGATTATGGTTCTAGAAGATCTTTTGGCAAATGAGCTTGATCTTGTCGATGCGAAAGACGGCGAGGGTTTCATCAATGAAGAAAGGCGTCGAGCTCTTGATGGCAGGAAATATGATTTGGAAAAAGTCATGCGGGAAATTCGGGAACTTCAACTTTTTCTGATGAATGAAGAGCTCTCAGAATTTAATACAAAGCAAGATGATGAGCTTAAGCCCTTTGGTTTTAAGGCCTTCAATGATTTGTCATTTTCGGGTAATGGCCACGACATTTATTCAGCTTCGCAAGTGACTTCCATTCCCTCTGATTATGAGGTTGGACCGGGAGATTATTTGGAAATCCAACTATACGGGCAAAAAGATGCGCAATATTCGGTTGTGATCGGCCGAAACGGGATCCTTCAGTTTCCGGGCATCGGGCCATTGAGTGTTCTTGAAAAGGGGAATTCCTTTCAAGCTCTCAAGAGCTTGATCAAGGAAAAGGTTGGAGAACAACTAGGTGATGGTGTTCGAGTTTCCATCTCTTTAGGAGGGTTGCGACAAATCAAGGTTTTTCTCGCAGGAGAATTTATAAAACCTGGGCAGCGCCTGGTAACAGCGGGAAGTTCTCTTTTCAGCCTGCTTCTTGATTGCGGAGGAATTAGTGAAATTGCGTCCCTAAGATCATTAGCGTTGAAACGCGCCGATACCAAGGATCAAGAGTTTGATCTCTATGATCTTTTGTTGAAGGGTGATCGTTCCGAGGTCAGTTTGGAGGATGGAGATGTCATATTCTTGCCGACCGTTAAGAATCGAGTTTGGATCGGAGGAAAGGTTTTGCGCCCGGCGATCTACGAGATTTCTTCTAGTTCGACTCTATCCGAAGCCATTGAACTGGCCGGTGGCTTCTCAGAACGGGCAATGTCATCTGCGATTACCTTGGAACGTTCTGTCGAGACCTTGGATTCGGTGCAATTCAAGACTCTTGATTTCTCTTCGGATGCTGGGTTCGGACTAAGAAATGGTGATCGTCTGGAAATCAGAGAAGTCAGTGAAAGCAATCAAGCTGCGATATCAGTTGAGGGCGAGGTCGAGCATTCGGGCGTATTTGAGTGGAAGGAAGGTCTGCGTATTTCCGGAATTTTGAAATCAATTGCTTATTTCAGCAAGGAATGCGACCTCAATTATGCCTTGGTCAGAAGGCAGGGCATAACCGGGGAAATTTCATACTTGAGTTTCTCTCCTAATCGTATTCTCGCTCAAGCCGATTCCAAGGAAGATCTAATCCTGAAACCAAGAGACAGATTAATCCTTCTTTCCCGAACCGATGCGTTCAAAAGACAGAGAGCGATCAGTCCCTTGATAGATGAATTGCGTTATGAGGGAAAACCCGGTTTGGGAGTGCCTAGCGTTCGGATCTTTGGAATGGTTCATTTCCCTGGTGAATATCCTTATACTCCCGAAATGACTGTTGGAGATATCATAGTCGCGGGTGGTGGCATGACAGGTTCTGCTTACACTGCATCAGCCGAGCTTTCGAGGCAAGACGTCGACCTTAATTCGTCTAACCCAACGGCAACAATAAGTCATGCCAATTTGAAATCCCTTCTTGCTCCGGATACCCTCATGGGGAAACTTAGACCAAAGGACGTTCTTTCTATCAAGCCGATACCCTCTTGGAGTGAAGAGAACACCATTGAGATTTTGGGGGAAGTCCAGTTTCCAGGCTCTTATACTTTTCAAAAGAACGAGACATTGAAGAGCGTCTTTCAACGAGCAGGAGGGTTTACCAAGGAGGCCTTTCCTCAGGGTGCCGTTTTTACACGAGCAAACCTCATGAAACGAGAGGACGAACAAAAGAAAAGATTGATCACTCAGTTAGAAACCGATTTGGCAAACGTCTCTCTTGCTGCTGGTTCAGCAGGAACGGCTGCGAAGGCCAAGTCTGTTGCAGACGGGTTGGTTGCCAGATTGAAAAACTCCAAATCCACAGGGAGACTAGTTATTGACTTGAATGAACAGGTGGCGGAGGAGAACGAGAGTTCGATCGTTGTCAGGAACGGGGATCGATTGTTTATTCCGAGCGTTCCTTTCGAGGTGAGTGTTGTGGGTGAGGTTCAGTTCGCTACGTCGCACCTTTTCAAAGAAAAACTAGATATCAAGGATTATATTCAAAGAAGCGGAGGTTTCACCGCTAATGCGGATGAGAGCCGTGTTTTCGCCGTCAAGGCGAACGGTTCCGTTTTGACCAATGACAATAGTGGTTGGTTCAAGACGGGAAAGAATTTCGGGATACTTCAAGCCGGTGATGTCATTGTCGTTCCTATCAATTTGGAAAAAGGCAAGTGGCTGGAGACACTCACTTCCGGTACCCAAATCGTTTACCAATTGGCGGTTGCTGCCGCTGCGGTCAATTCCTTCTGATTTCTCAAGACCTTTCGTAGGATGAAAAGCCTCAAGGTCAGTTTGTTCAAAAAAACTTGAACAAACTGACCGTTGTGTTATTCATGTACGAATGACGCCTTATTCCATACCTCCTCGAAAGCATGGTTTCGCATCTGAAGAACTTGCTGAGTGGGAAGTTGCTGTAGTCGACCTTTTTCTCAATGCGGTTCAGTCTGTAGGTCTGCCTAAATCACTTGGACAAATCTACGGACTGCTTTTCTGCCGTGATCAACCGTTGGCCATGGATGAGGTAATTAAGTTGCTAGCTATTAGCAAGGGTTCAGCCAGTCAAGGTCTGCGCTCGCTGCGTCAACTCGGGGCCGTTTCTTCGGTATACTCAGGAGGTGATCGCAAAGAGCGATTTGTGGCTGAAATCAGATTACGCAAGCTAGTCGCTGGATTTCTTAAGGAACAAGCGGAGCCTCACATGGAAAAGGGCGTCATCCGATTGGATAATCTGCGGAAACTACTAGCTGAAGAGGAGGACGATGACTCAAAAGAGCGGGGATTTCACAGGGAGGAGATTTTATCCGGGTGGCATCGACAAATGAGTCGGTTACTTCCGTGGGTCAAGATGATAGTGGGAAAGAGCGATCGCTTGGGTAAAAAAAGTTCTGAGTAAACGAAAACTTATTGAATCCGTCCGATTGGCTTTGCTTTTGGCAAAATGCCAAGTGCGGTAGCCTAAAAAATATGAGCGAAGATAAAAAAGTAGATACCGAAAACATAAGGTTCGACCCGAATCAAAGTGCCGAAGAAGAAGAGATCGATTTGTTGGGACTCATTAGAACCCTTTTGCATGGTTGGAAAACAATTGCTGGCATCACAATCCTATGCATTGGGTTGGCGGTTGCCTATGCCCTCTACCTTCCTGAAGTCTTTAAGGCAGAAACTTTGCTAGCTCCTGTCCAAGAGGAAAAAAACAGTGCATCTTCCGCACTCAATCGATTCGGTAGTTTCGCTGCAATGGCGGGAATATCCATCCCCAGCGATTCCAATGTAGAACAAGTGGTGGCGACCTTGCAGTCTCGTAAATTCCTTCGCTTTTTTATCAAGGAGAAAAACCTGCGGCCAATCTTGTTCGAGGAAATTTGGGACGACGAGGAGCAGGCTTGGATCGTAGAGTCCAAAAAAGATGAACCCACTGAGCAGAAAGCCGTCGATTCGTTAAAAATGTTGCTTTCCATTGACGAAGACAAACAATCCGGGCTTATCTCCCTTTCTGTTTCCTGGAAGGATCCGGAAGTAGCCGCCGAGTGGGCGAATGATTTGGTCAGGCAATTGAACGAACAACTACGTGAACAAGCGATTGCCGATTCCAAGAAGAGGGTGGGATACCTCGAACAGGAACTCGCAAAGACTATGTTGCAGGACATGCGTGCCGTACTCTACAACCTGCTCGAATCCGAGAAGCAAAAGGCCATGCTTGCTAATGTCAATGAGGACTTTGCCTTGGAAGTGATCGACCCTGCCGTTGTCCCGGAAAAAAGGGAAAAGCCCAAGCGAAAAATGATTGTCATACTTGGAGGAGCATGTGGTGGATTTCTTGGAATTATCGCAGTGTTCTTCCTCCAGTTTCTTCAAAGATTAAAAAACCCAAATAAGGAAAAAACCTGACCTCATGCCTAAGAAATTCTCCAAAATATCCGTAATCGGCCTTGGCTATGTGGGGCTTCCCTTGTCCCTCCAATTTGCTCGTTCTGGGGTATCCGTCTTAGGACTCGACCTCGATTCCTCAAAGGTTGATGCCATCAACTCGGGAAAGTCTTATCTTAAGCATTTTTCTTCCGAAAGTATTGCCGAGCAAGTGAATGCCGGTCGGTTTGAGGCTACCACGGATCCTTCCCGTGTTTCCGAGGTCGAGGCTATTCTCATTTGCGTCCCTACGCCACTTAATGAGTATCGTGAGCCTGACCTTTCCTTCGTACTTGATACGGCGGAATCCTTGGCCTCGCACTTGTCCAAGGGTGTACTTATTACCCTGGAGTCCACCACTTACCCCGGGACAACGGAAGACGAATTACGAATCATACTCGAGGATGGTTCTGGGATGAAGGCCGGTGTCGATTTTCACCTGGCTTATTCACCCGAACGGGAAGATCCCGGTCGCGAGAATGCCAGTGTGAAAACTATTCCAAAGGTTGTCGGTGGTTACACTCAAGTCTGTGCCGAACATGCCGAATCCCTCTACTCCCAAGCAATTGATCAAATCCATACGGTTTCTTCCTGCCGCGCTGCCGAAGCCACCAAACTTTTGGAAAATATTTTTCGCAGTGTGAACATCGCTCTTGTCAATGAACTGAAGGTGGTATACGACGCGATGGGAATTGACGTTCATGAAGTTATTGATGCCGCGGCCACCAAACCTTTTGGTTTTATGGCCTTCCATCCGGGTCCTGGTTTAGGTGGCCATTGCATACCCATCGATCCATTCTATCTCACATGGAAAGCCAGAGAGTTCGGCAAGCATACGCGGTTCATTGAATTGGCTGGCGAGATTAACACGGCTATGCCAGATTACGTTGTATCTAAGGTCGCTGACGCACTAAACGATCAGGGCAAGTCTGTTAATGGTTCAAAAATCTTGGTTCTGGGATTGGCCTACAAGGCAAACGTCGACGACTGTCGGGAGTCCCCGTCCTTTGTTTTGATTGAAAGTCTTTTAGGCAAAGGTGCAGACGTTTCATATCATGATCCTTACGTACCCGTAATTCCAGAGACCCGTGAGCATCCCGATCTTGCATGCAAGCGTTCCGTCGAAATTTCTGATGATTTCGATCTGATCCTTCTTTCAACTGATCATTCGGAATATCGAAATTTTGATTTTAGTACCTTTTCCAGTCCTTTGGTCGATGCGAGGAACTGTATTCAATTAAAGCCTGAAAAATACTACCAAGCCTAATATGAGTCATTTTTTGGTGACTGGCGCAGCCGGTTTTATTGCATCTAAAGTTTGTGAACTTCTTTTAGAAGAGGGTAACGAAGTGGTTGGCGTCGACAACATGAACGACTACTATGACGTGCGATTAAAGGAATATCGGCTTAATCTTTTGAAGGAGTCTCCTAACGCCTCATCTTTTAGCTTCCGGGAACTTGACATAGAATCTCAGAGTGGACTCCAAAAGCTTTTCAGTGAATTTGATGGTTTCGATGCTGTTCTGAACCTAGCTGCTCGGGCGGGTGTCCGCTATAGCATGGAGAACCCGCATGTTTATTTATCTACCAATACCGAAGGCACCTTGAACTTGCTTGAGCAAATGCGTTTTTCTGGTTGTAAGAAGCTTGTTTTGGCATCCACTTCTTCCCTTTATGCCAGTCAATCCATGCCTTTTGTCGAGGATTTGGCATTGAACCAAACACTTTCCCCTTATGCCGCCTCCAAGAAGGCTGCCGAACTATTGGCCTATAGTTATCACAAGCTCTATGGTTTGGATATTTCAGTTCTCCGGTATTTCACTGTGTTCGGACCGGCAGGTCGGCCGGATATGAGTATTTTCCGTTTCATCAAATGGATAGATGAAGGTGTTTCCATAGAAATGTTCGGAGATGGTTCTCAGTCCCGTGATTTTACATATGTTGATGATATTGCAGCCGGAACTGTGGCAGCAACAAGAGCAGTGGGATACGAAATTATAAACCTGGGTGGCGGTCGTAACCCTGTCTCGCTCAATGGAATCATCGAAATTCTCGAATCCCTACTTGGGAAAAAAGCCAAAGTTGATCACAAGCCTTTTCATGTTGCCGATCAAATGGAATCATGGGCGGATATTAACAAAGCAAAAAGATTACTCGACTGGGAGCCGCGAATCTCACTTGAGGAGGGTCTGAGAAAATCAGTTGATTGGTACTTGGATAATCGAAAATTTCTTAAAAATATAAAATTATGAATGATAATTATATGCCTAATATTGGCCTGGTCGGTTGTGGGTATTGGGGGAAAAATCTCTGTCGAAACTTTCACGCATTAGGCGCCCTTTCTGCAGTAGTAGATTCAACTAAGGAAGGCCAGGCAACTGCCCGTTCAATTATACCTGATGCTTCTATTTATGACGATTTTGAAGATATTCTTGCTGACGAAAAAATTGAAGGCCTGGCTTTAGCCACCCCTGCTGAGACTCACGCAAACCTTGCAATTAGAGCCATGGAAGCAGGTAAAGACGTCTTTGTAGAAAAACCGATGGCTTTGACTTTGCAAGATGCAGAAGAAATGCAACGGGTATCAGAGGAAACCGATCGTATTTTGATGGTGGGTCACCTCTTGGAGTATCATCCTGCCGTTCTTAAACTTCGGGAAATGATAGATTCTGGGGAGCTCGGAAAAATTAATTACTTATATTCCAATCGCTTGAATTTTGGAAAGGTGCGAACCGAAGAAAATGCACTTTGGAGTTTCGCCCCTCATGACGTGGCCGTCATTGTTAGGTTATTGGGGCAATCACCTGTTGAGGTTTCATCTTGTGGTGGATCTTATCTAACAAGTGGTATTGCAGATACCACCATGTCCAACCTTCGATTTTTGGATGGGTCAAGAGCCCACATTTTTGTGAGCTGGCTGCATCCCTTTAAGGAACAGAGGTTGGTTGTTATAGGAGATAAAAAGATGGCAATTTTTAACGATGTCGCACCCTTAGGTGAAAAGCTTCGGGTATACCCACAGAGTGTAGAGTTTGAAGGGAAATTCCCTATTTCCAAAAAAGAAGATGCTATATTTGTCGGGTATGCAGATACGGAACCGCTTCGAGAGGAATGCAGTCATTTTATTGAATGTATCAAATCAAGACGGCAACCCTTGACAAATGCCCAGTCCGGCATCGAAGTTTTAAAAGTTTTGCACGCCTGCCAAAAGAGCATCGATCAAAATGGGAAATCCGTTTCCCTATGAGTGAAACAAATTTAAGAATCCACCCAACAGCAGTAATTGACGAGGGCGCTGCAATTGGAGCAGGATCCAGTATCTGGCATTTTTCTCATATTTGCTCAGGTGCTGTGATTGGAAAAAACTGTTCGCTAGGTCAAAATGTTTTGATAGCCGACAACGCATGCCTTGGTAACCAAGTAAAGGTGCAGAACAACGTAGCGATTTACGGTGGCGTTACTGTCGAAGATGATGTCTTCTTGGGACCATCTTGTGTACTGACCAACGTGACTAATCCACGTTCACAGGTAAGCCGAAAATCTCTTTACGAAAAAACACTGATTCAACGAGGAGCGACTATTGGAGCGAATGCCACCATAGTATGCGGTGTCACTTTGGGTCGCTATTGTTTTGTCGGTGCTGGCGGAGTTGTTACGAAAGAGATTCCCGATTATGGTTTGGTTTTAGGGAATCCTGGTAAATTATCCGGGTATATGAGCCGTCACGGGCACAAGCTCATATTCAAGGAGTCAGGTAGAGCAATCTGCCCTGAATCAAAGTTAAGCTACGTTAAAGAAGGAGGACGGGTTAGATGCTTGGACTTGGATGAAGAGACTTCCCTGCCATCCGACCTTTCCGTAGGGATCCAATCATATGATTCCTTTAAACTAGGTGGATAACTTTTTCCCTTTTGGTTTGAGTATAGTCATGTGAAAGAAAGTAAAATTTTCACAAGTACTGAAAATTTTCTAAAATTATGCAATTCATTGATCTAAAAACTAGGCACCGGCTAATTGGTGATAAGATTAACGCGCGTATCCAAAATGTTATGGATCATGGCCAGTTTATTTTGGGGCCGGAAGTTCAGGAGGTGGAAGGAAAACTCGCACAATATACGGGTTCCCAGCATTGTGTAACAGTTTCAAGTGGTACTGACTCACTTTGTATCGCCTTGATGGCATTAGGAGTTGGAGTTGGTGATGAAGTTGTAACAGTTCCTTATACTTGGATTTCAACTGCTGAGGTCATTGCATTGCTTGGTGCAAAACCGGTCTTTGTTGATGTACGTCCCGATTCCTTGAACATGGATGAGGTTCAACTCGAGGCTGCCATAACAGATAAGACGAAGGCGATTATGCCTGTTTCCATCTACGGACAATGCCCAGATATGGATGCCATCAATGCGATAGCCGATAAATATAATATTCCAGTCATCGAAGATGCAGCTCAGAGTTTCGGAGCAACCTACAAGGGTAAAAAATCATGTAATCTATCAACCATAGGCAGTACCTCCTTTTTTCCCTCCAAGCCGCTTGGTTGCTATGGTGATGGGGGGGCACTTTTTACAAACGATGATGAACTGGCTGAGAAATTTCGATGGATTCGGGTACACGGTCAGGAACGCAAGCACCATCATCCAATCCTCGGTTTGAATGGAAGATTCGATACCATACAAGCTGCAATATTACTTCAAATCCTTGAGGTTTTTTCAGATGAAGTAACAAACCGACAGAAAATTGGAGAAAACTATACATCCGGTTTGTCAAAACTCGATTTTCTGAAAATTCCGGGCGTTGTCGAAGGCAATACATCGGTATATGCACAGTATACAATTCTTTCTGAGAATAGGGAAGATTTGCAGAGGAAACTAAAAGAGGATGGTATTCCATCCGTCTCTTATTATTCTGTACCTCTTCATTTGCAGCCTGTCTTCAGTGCATTGGGATACAGCATTGGGGATTTTCCAATTTCCGAAAAAGTGGCTAACCAGTGCTTGAGCCTCCCAATGAGTCCTTATCTTAGCTCAGAAGATCAACATCGTGTTATTAATTCAATTTCGCTTTGTTGAAGATAAAGATTAAGAAATCCTAAAATTGATGCTGATTTATATTAGGAATGTTGGTTTATATTCTGTAGATTTAGAATTACTTTAAAGAATAATAGTTTTATAGGAAACGTAGCAGTTCTAGTAGGAGGCACTTCAGTTGCTCAACTATTACCTATTGCTATACTCCCATTAATGACAAGGATTTATAATCCTGACACTCTAGGAAAATACGGATATTTTCTGGCTATAATAACTGTTATTTCACCAATATTATCGTTAAGATTTGAACAAGCTATTGTTCTGGCGCGATCAAATAGTGAAGGTCATGTAGTGAAAGATTTTTGTCTGTTTATATTGGTAATTACAACCGTATCTATCTTTGCGATAATCTTTATTGTAGAAAATACTATATTAAATCTTGATATTAATATATTTATAATAATTGGTTTTTTATTATGTATTACTAATGGATTGTTGAATATAACTACTCTGTATTTTAACTCGCGAAAAGAATATAAAAGTATTTCCTCACAGATCATTGCAGGAAGCGTTTCAAATTCTACACTAAATATACTTTTAGGTCTTATTAACCCGATTACTT
>MDSV01224004.1_pt1 | contig 11454 bp, 5 predicted proteins | sample 810851 | NCBI WGS metagenome assembly MDSV01 (sample SAMN05326640, study PRJNA326480) | marine metagenome | isolation source: seawater | place: Atlantic Ocean: North East | collected 2012 | reverse complement strand
GTTTTAGTTAGTGATTCCATTTTAAATCATCAAAATTCTATTTCTCTCATTAAGAAAGATTTACGCTTTGAAAAACAAGAATTATCAAAAAATATATCGAATCATAAAAAAGATATAAAAAAAATAAGATCAAAAATATCTTTGGCGAAAAAAGATATATTTACATTGAATAAAAAAATTAGTGCTACCGAAAAAAGTCAAAGAAAGTTTAATCTGCCATTGAGTAAACTAATTCAATCAAAGGAATTACTGGTCAAGGAGAAAGACCTTGCTGAGAAATCTTTCATTAGCCTGCAAGTAAAGGAACAAGAAAATTTAGATGCTTTAGTTCAAAAAAGAACTGCCTTGGAGGACGAGTATAATAAGAATGCTAAAAAATTAGATAAAATCTATAAGGCAAAATTGAACGAGTTGAAAAATAGAATTAAAAACCAAGAAGATTTAAGATTAATGAAAATAAACCAGAACTCTAGAAATTTGAAAAAGGTTCTTGAAAAAACAGATCAAAGAATGAATAGAATTGATCAGCTTATTGCAACCGGTGAGGAAGTAATTAGAGAATCTTATTTAGCTATCGATGAAATAACTAAAAAAAGGAGTCAATTGGGTTCTACAATTAAAATTTATGATAAAAAGATATTCATGCTTGATAACAAGTTAGAAAAGACAAAATATGGATTAAAGATGAAAATGGAATCCAATATCAAAAAGTTAGATAAGCTGAAAAATCAAATCCAAAATTCTGAAATAAATAAACTAAATCTTGGCAAGGACAAGAATGTAATAGAGCTCGAATTAAAATCTTTTGATAATAAATCTATAAACTTAGGGAGGGACTCTTCTCAAATAGATTTTGATATAATTCAAAATAAGAAAATGGTCGAAGATTTAAAACAAAGAAAAATCAAAGCGGAGAAGGATAAGAGTATAAATGATAATTATACAAAGCATTCAGAAAAAGAACTATTTGATAGCTTAAGTAAGTCAGAAAAGATGTTTGAAAATTTTAGAGAACAGAATTCTAATTTACTAAGTGAGCTTAATACCCTTGAACATAATAAAGCTATATTAGAAAAAGACGCAAAAATGAACGGTTTAATATTATCAAAAACAGAAAAGAAAATTTTAGAAAAACTTTCTGATCTTGATTCATTTAGTGAAAAATTTCAATCTGCAAGAAATAGTCATACTCAAAATTTTTCATTAACGAAAAAAATGTTGAAATCATTACAAAAAGAGTATCAATTGCTTTTTTCTAGTTCAAAAAAAATAAAAGAAAATGAAAAATTAGTTTTTTCTTACACAGATACATTAATAAATGATAAAAATAAAACTTTTGAACTATATAACATTCGCTATAAAGAAGGCGAGAGCAGAGCGAAAATATTAAAAAAAATGAATGAAAACTTTCATATCCTAGAAAGAGAGTCTGAGCAAAAAAATCAACAACTATATGCTAAAAAAGATGTAAAAGAAAATGAACTGCAAAATATATTGCAAGAATTAGATGACAACGATAATAAGATTTTTGAACTAAAAACATTAAAGAAATCAGAGACTCATCAATTGAAAATTTATGAAGAACGAAAAAGTAGTCTAGTTAAAAAAATTGATACTTTAAATCGTGAGCATAAAAAAGATGTTCCAGTCATAGATGACCTTTTATCAAAGAAAGAAAAAACATTATCAAATGTAGATTCAAATATTAAAAGGTGTTCTAATCGTGTTGACACATTAGAGAAATCTTTGCTACCAAGAAAAAGAGAGCTGGAAATAATTGAAGACCGTAACAAGAACAGCTTTTTAGATATTGAAGATCTTAAAATTGAAAAAAAGAGTCTTGATTCAAAAATTAAAAATAGTGCGAAGGCAATACTGAAAATAAAAAAGACAATTAAAAATGATACAAAAAAAATTAATTCTGAAAAAATCAAGAATGAAAATTCTATTCAGAGCTTAAAATTAAATTTAGAGCAAAATAAAAAATCGTTAGAAACTTTAAGGAAAGATTTAAAAAATAGTATTCAAATTAAAGATAGTTTAACTGATGAGTCAAAGAGTCGAATTAAAGAAAAAGATAAAATTAAAGCAAAAATAGATACTGTGAAAAACCGTTTAGATTCTAGCAAGGATCTTAAAAAATTAATGATGGAGCATAAATCTTTGGAAGAAGAATTGAGAAATATGAATCTAAGATTAAATCAGTTTCACGAAAATTTTTCAGCTCTTAGTTCTGCTTTAAATGAACTAAAACAAATAAATCAAGATAACATCGCTCCAATTGAGAAGGATATCTTGGATAAAGAATATGAAGTCTTGAAAGATATTGATGGCATGAAAGAAAATGAAAAAGCTATTAAGGATTATAGTCATAGGATTAAACAAGCACCATCAAAACTTAAGAGCTTAGACATTCAATACAAGGATCAAAATAGAACGAAATTCAAACTTGAACTTAAACTTAAAGAATCCATTAGAAGTCTAGAGATGTTAAAAAAACGTTCTGAAATGTTTGATTCTTCAATGATGTAAATATAGTTTAATGATGAACAAAGTAGAAATATTCACCGATGGAGCTTGTAAAGGTAACCCAGGGCCAGGAGGTTGGGGCGCCATACTAAGGTATGGTGCAACTGAGAAAGAAATTTATGGTGCTAGTAAGAATACTACTAATAATATCATGGAGTTAACTGCTGTTATAGAATCTTTAAAAAATTTAAAAAAGCCTTGTGAATTAATTATCACCACTGATTCAAAATATGTAAAAAATGGAATAACTGAATGGATTCATAATTGGAAAAAAAATGGGTGGAGGACTGCTGCAAAAAAAGAAGTAAAAAATAAAGAGCTATGGATCGAACTAGACTCTCTCATTCAAATTCATTCAATTAGTTGGGATTGGGTAAAAGGTCACTCAGGACATCCCGAGAATGAGCGAGCTGATTTGCTAGCAAACGTAGCAATAGAAGAATTAAAATAAAGATAAATCTTTCTGCCAGATTAGTTTGCAATTAAGAAATTTATCCAACGTTTCCAATATTGACCTAAGGTCAGAAAATGAATTCAAAAAAGGTTCTATTCCTCAAAGTGTAAACATACCAATTTTAAATAATGATCAATTCAAAAAAGTCGGAATTGAATATAAAAAAAATGGAAGTGATGCTGCTATAGCTTTAGGCCATTCATTGGTCAAAGGATCATTAAAAGAAGAGCTAATCTACCATTGGATTGAGCATTTGAAAAAAAACCCAGGATGTTTATTGTATTGTTTTCGTGGGGGTATGAGATCTGAAATAGCAGTTAAGTGGCTAAACGAGTGCGGTGTAAAAGTAAACAGATTAAAGGGCGGATATAAGAATTTCAGGAACTGGGTAATTTCGCAACATCTAGATATAGAAAATTATATTAAAGATTGGATAATAATTGGAGGATTGACAGGATCAGGGAAAACAGATTTTCTAGGTTTTTTTAAACAGTCAATAGATCTAGAGCGAATCGCTAATCATAGAGGATCTGCTTTTGGTGTTAGGGATGGTGGACAACCTTCTCAATCAAATTTTGAAAATATTTTAACTCTAAATTACTTGAATCATAAATATGAGAAATTGATTCTTGAAGATGAAAGTAGAACAATTGGTAGAGCTGGCTTACCTGGGTTTTGGTATCAAAAAATGCAAAGTTCAAAACTTGTAATTTTAGAGGTTGATGATGATAAAAGAGCTGAAAATATATATAATGAATATGTATATGATGAAATAAATAATGGGGTAAGCGAAGATACTTTACTAGAAAAATATTTAGGTTCATTAAAAAATATCAAAAGAAGATTAGGAAATGCAGTTTATGATAATATTATAGATTTAATGAATAGTGCATTCCACCAAAATGAAAAAGAAATTCATAAGAAATGGATTTTGACTTTATTAATTAGCTATTATGATAAAATGTATAATTATAAACTAGATATGCGAAAAGATTTCATTGTTCATAAAGGGGAGATAGAGTCATGCAGGGATTATATTAATACTATGTTCTAGAATTATTATTGATTTTTTGAAAAAATTTCGATGGCGTTTCACCAATATTTTCTGAGCCTATATTTTCGACAAATTTTAAAGCTATGAGATTATTACTTACTTCTTCATTTGCGTTTGTTATGGCAACATTTTTATTTTGGCTTTGAGATAATTTAATTAAGTCTTCTAAACCAAATATTCCTGATAGGTCAACACTCGTCACCTTTTTCATATCAATTATTACGGTATTATCATTTGGTACTTGATTGTAAGAGTTAATTAGTTTTTCTACAGAACCAAAAAATAATGGTCCCGTTGGAGCGAGAATTTTGATATTGCTATAGTTCTTTATATCAGTGTCTAAGTCTTCAGCATACTCAGATTCAGAAAAATCAACGAAAGCATAATTATTTTTTTCTTTAAAAATATTTTTTAAATCTTTTATGGAGCTTAATACTGCAAAGATAACTCCTATTGTAATTGCTACCATTAGGTCTTCGTAAACCGTAATAAACAAAACCATAAAAAATATAATTAAATCTTTTATTGGTAGTTTATTTATTACTTGTATTATACGATAATCTAATATTTCTATTCCAACTTTGAATAAAATTGCAGCTAAGCATGCTGTTGGTATCTTTGCTACTAAGGTTCCTAGACCTAATAATACCGCTAACAACGTAAGGCCATGAACTATTGAAGCAAGAGGAGTTTTTCCTCCGAATTTGATATTTGCAACTGTACGCATCGTGGCGGTGGCTGTAGTAACACCTCCAAATAAACCTGCTGCTATGTTAGCCATTCCTTGACCAAAAGTCTCCCTATCACTACTATGCCTTTTCCCAGTTATGTTATCAGCAACCTTGCAGCTTAATAAACTATCGAGAACTGCTAATACAGCTAAAGCAAATGCAGGGCTAATAAATGAAATAGTTCGACTTAAGTCTGGTAAATAAATTGAAAATATTTGATTAGCATCAGTATTGCCCATTTTATCTCCAATATAAGGAATGTCAAGATCAAAAATTTGGGCAACGCAAGTACCAATTACTAACGCGGTAAGTGGAGCAGGAACTTTATTTAATTTTGAAAACTTCCTCCCTAAAAAAGGCCATAAGAACAGTATAGCAAGCGAGGGTAATGACACGTATAGCGCTTTGATATTAGCATTATTAATTGTATCTAGTAAATTAATAATGACATCATGAATGCTTTTTTTGACCTCAAGTCCAACAAAAGCATTCAGTTGAGTTAATATGACTATTAATCCTATACCGCACATAAAGCCTGCTACGACAGGATAAGGAGTGTAGTGGATGAAATGAGATATTCTGGCAAATGAAATAATAACTAAAATTATTCCGCTTATAAAAATTATTGAAAAAGCTGCAACTAGATCTGGATCATTTGTGCTACCAATAACGAAAAAACCCATATATGCGGCTATTTGTGCAGCTTTCGGAGCAGTAGGACCGCTTACACCAACAAGACAACCACCAAAAAATCCACCTATAATACCACCAGCAATAGCACCCCATACACCTGCTATTGGGCCAAGTTGTGAAATTTCACCAAATGCCAGGGCAAGTGGAAGTGCAATTATCCCAACGGTAATACCAGCAACAATATCTCCCTTAATATTTTTTGACAAAGAATTAATATTAGTTCTTGGACTAATTTCATTTAAAACTGCTTTTATATATGAAATAGCATTCATGCGAAGGTGTTTAAGTTCTAACTTAACTTGGTTTATTTCAAGACACGAATCTATAGATTCATCTAATACTCATTTATACAATTTGATATTATATTATTCTTCATTATACTTAATTCGATTAAGTTTTTATTAAAAATTAAATAATATCACATTATGTTTAACTCAATATAACTAATGAAAGTCTTAAGCAATTTTTTTTTAATTTTAAATGTTTTTTATTTTTTTTCATGCGGTGAAATGAAGAATGAAGAAAAGCTTAATGTTCTTTTTTTAAGTGCAGGAAGTGGTGAGCCCAATACCAGCCATAATGGTAAAATTAATCATCACAAATTGAAACCAAACTTTTTGCGTAATAATATTAATATTACCTACAGTTCAGATCTTAATTCATTAAATGCAAATACATTACCAAAATATGATGCAATTATAATGTATCTGAGTGCTGCAAATGAAAAGCCAGAAAGAATTTCAGCATTAATTGATTATGTAGAGAGAGGCGGGGGATTAGTAGCTATACATAATACTAGTGGTGCTTTTGGTGGTGATAAAGATTTTGTAAATCTTATAGGCGGTGAATTCGATAGGCATGGAAGCGGAATATTTAAAGCAAGAATAATTAATGGTAAGGAAAACCACCCTGCGCTTAAAGGAGTTGCTGAATTTGAAGTTTGGGATGAAACTTACGTTCATAAGAATTTAAATGAGGATAGAATAGACCTAATGGTGCGAGATGAAAATGGGAAGCCAGAACCTTGGGTTTGGGTAAGAAGCCAAGGTAAAGGAAGAGTTTTTTATTCTGCATATGGGCATGATGGTCGTGTATGGGAAAATTTTGATTTTCAACAATTAGTAACCTCTGCAACCGTTTGGGCTTCAAATAAAAAAGTAAATATTAACCACAATATTCCAAACCTCACATACACTTCTGATGCAGATAACCTTTTATATAATTATGAAGACAGAAAAACCCCCCAGCTAATTCAAAATAAGCTAAGCCCTCAACAGTCATCAAATTGTTTAATTTTGCCAAATGGATTTGAAGCACAATTATTTGCTCATGAGCCTGAAATAGTAAATCCAATTGATATGACTTGGGATGATAAGGGGCGTATGTACGTTGCAGTAACACATGATTACCCATATATAAAAGAAAATGGTAATGATAAAATTATCATTTGTGAAGACACAGATAATGATGGTAAAGCCGATAAATTTACTACTTTTGCAGATGGATTTAGTTTATTCACAGGAATGTGTTGGGTAAATGGAGGTATAATTTTAGCACAGGCTCCTGATATGTTTTTCTTGAAAGACACTGATGGTGACGATAAAGCAGATATTATTAGAAAAATAAATAGTGGCTGGGGAACAGGTGATACTCATGGAGGTCCCTCAAATTTAAAATATGGGTTTGATAATAAAATTTACGGCTGCTTAGGTGGTGGAGGATTTACCAGAGGTAAAGATCGTTTTAGTTCTGGGATATGGAGTATGGAAGTCAATGGGCAAAATGTTCAACTTATAAGTAATCTTAGTGGCAATAGCTGGGGTCTAGGTATTTCAGAGGATTTTGAATTATTTGCTTCATCAGCAAATAAAGTCCCAGCGCTTCACATCCATGCTCCTTATTCATATTTTAATTTAGTTGGTCTTAAAAAAGAGCCTGCTCTGCATATTTTTGATTATTCTACATTCTATCCAGTAACTATCACAAGGCAAGGTGATCATTTTGGCTCTTACACAGCTGCTGCTGGTTTTGATTTATATACCGCACGATCTTTTCCGAAAACATTTTGGAATAAAACTGCATTTGTTGGTGCTCCTACTGGAAAGTTGTTAGGTCGCTTTCAATTAGAGGAAGATGGCCAAGGCAGTTATGAGGCGATTAATGAGGGTAGTTTCATTGCAAGTTTTGATGAGAGGACTGCACCGATTCAAGGTAAAACTGGACCTGACGGAAATTTATATATGATTGATTGGAATAACCTCATAATGATGCATGGTGGGCATCTAGAAAATCCTCTTCGTGACAAATCACATGGTCGGATTTACCGTATTACTCATAAGGATGGTAAAAATTTTCAAAGTTTAGACTTGAGGGGTGCAAAAACTGAAGAACTAATTAACACCTTAAGCAATGATAATATGTTTTGGAGATTGATGGCACAAAGTAAACTGGTCCAAGGTAAAAAATATGATGCGGTACCATCATTGATAGAATTAGCTAAAAGTACAAATATGGATGGCATTAATTCGGACCCTGGTGTAATTCATGCGCTATGGACTTTGTATGGCCTAGATCAGTTAGATGGATTTAATAAAGAAGCAAATAATGCTATTAAAAAAGCATTAAGTCACCCTTCTGCTATGGTCCGGAAAAATGCAGTTCGTGTTTTACCAAAAATAAATACTAGTTCAGAATTGCTTATTAAAATGCTTGATGAGAATGACAAAAATACTTTAAGACATATATTATTAACATTATCTACAATGCCCAAAAATGATGATTTTGGAGAAGTTATTTATGGTTTAAAAAACAAGATTGAGGGAATGAAAGCGCTTCAGGCACCTTATAATCTTGCTTTGATTCGCCATGGTTCTAGTCTTGCTAAAAAATTAATTGCTGAAGGACCTCCAAGAATTAAAAAAAATGAAATTGATATAGAGTCAATTCAAAATAAGCCTCAAAATATTTTAGAAAATCCATCTTTTGAAGAAATTGAAAATGGGTTGCCTAGCAAATGGGTCTCTAAAGTACACTTTGGTAAAGCTATTTTAGGTATTGATTCTTTAATATCAAGAACAGGTAAATATTCTGGCAAAATAGAATCAAAGCTTGGAGGAGGTGCAGAATTTCATTTGGTACCACGATTGGAACCAGGCGAATATCTTTTAAGCGGATGGGTCAGAACAAAGGGAGTTGAAGGTGAAAATGGTGTATTATTAAAAGCTGAAGGCAGTGGCATGAGTAAAAAAGAGTCTCCAAGGCTCAGTGGTACAAATGAGGATTGGCAAAAACTACAAATGAATTTTAAGGTTGATTTTGAAAGTGGAGTTTTAATCTATTGTCTTTTTGGAGCATGGGCCGAAGCAAAAGGTATAGTATGGTTTGATGATTTAGAGCTAATACAATTAACCTCAGACAAGTTTGTGCCAAAAGTTGTGGAAGTAGAATCATTAATTGCTAAAGAAGCTTTTAAAAAAGGAGCTGAATCTATAATTCAATTAACAAAATTAATTAATGCTCATGAAGAATCATTTACAAATCCTTTTTTGGAAGGACTAACTGAATTAGAAGGTATAAAGTTTAATGATAAACAAGAAAAACAATTAAGAGATGTAGCAGATGATGCATCTCCAAGAAATAAGATGGCTTTTGCCATTTTTGGATCTAACAACAATCTTGATATTGGTTTAGGCAAATTGGCAACGACTATTAAAGGATTTAAAGCAGAATTATTAGTTGGTGATCCTATAAAAGGAAAAGAATATTCAAAATCATGTGTTGGCTGTCACGGTGGTAATTTTTTAGGACTAATTTCTGAGCGTTCTCCATCTTTACCACAATTGTCAAACTGGTATTTGCAAGGACAGTTACAAAAATATAAGCGGGATATTTTAGGATATAAGGTCGAAGATTCAGATGGATATGCGATGAGTAGATTAATGAAAGCCTATAGCAATCAACAAATTGCTGATATGGTTGCATACATTAAGACATTTAAAATAAAAACTGACTTAGTAAACACTCTTAATGGAGATCCAGACAATGGTAAAATAGAATATCAATTAAATTGTATGGCCTGTCATCAAAAAAATGGTAAAGGGAATGAACAACTATATGCACCAAATTTAGTTGGGCTTTCAGATGTATACATTGTTAATCAACTAATTAAATATAGGGATGAGATTCGCGGAAGTGGTAATGGTGATAAACATGGTAAAATAATGCAATTATTTGCAAAAAATCTTAAGAATGAGCAGATAATGAAAGATATAGCTGCTTATTTAATTTCACTTCAATATTAAGATTTGCAAAAATAAGTACATACTTGAATAATCATAAAAAAATTAAAATAATCATAAGTTTTCTTTTTCTTTACTTTTCATATTTACAGGTAAATGACCCAGATTATATTATTTGGATTTTTGTTTATCTATTTACATCATTATGTACTTTATATTCAATATTTGATAACAACGTTCCATATATTAAATATTTATCAGTTTTTTATCTTTTATATTGCCTTGTTTTAATTATCAATGTACCAGATAACAAAATTACTATGTATATTTTTTCTGAAAAAATTAATGAAGTCACTGGCTTAATCATTTGTTCACTGTGGCTTTATTATTTACCAAGATTGAAATAAAATCATATTCTTTTGATGCTAGTTTCCTTTTAGCTAAGACAGTAAAATAGAAAAACGGATTCTTAATAATAATTGTTTATGGATTGAATTAAGGGTATTTATCATGAAACAAAAAAAATTGCAATTTCATCCTCGACAAGAAACTATTAAAGGAGCAAATGCTCGTGGCAAAATAAAAAATAATTTGTTTATAGCTGGGGTTGGGTTAATTGGTTCTAGCCTAATTGAAATGGTGAGGAATATTGGTTCAATTAATATCTGTGGTTTAATTAATAGTAAAAAAATGATAATCGAATCCAAGGACATTGATTATAAAAATTGGGAGACAGATCTAAATGAAAGTTTAGGTTCAGATTTCGATTTTTTCATAGATAAAGCTTCAGAGACACCAAACTCAATTTTTGTAGATTTAACTGCTTCAAAAAAAATATCGATGAAAACTTCAGAGATTTTAGCTAGGGGTATATCCGTAGTAACAGCTAATAAAATTACAAATTCTATGAATCAGGAATATTACGATGAAATTAGAAATAGCGTATCAATTGGAGGATCTCAATTTAGATATGAAACGAATGTCGGTGCAGGACTGCCAATAATCCACACATTAAAGACATTATTAAGCACTGGTGACAAGATTTTAAAAATTGAGGGAGTTTTGTCCGGAACTCTTAGTTATTTATTTAGTCATTATAACGGATCAATACCATTCAGCAAATTAGTTAAAATTGCCAAAGAATCGGGATTTACAGAGCCAGACCCTAGAAATGATTTGAATGGTTTAGATGTAGCTAGAAAAATTTTAATTCTTGCCAGAGAAACAGGTGAAAAAATTAATATTCAAGATGTTTCAATAAAGAGTTTGATAAATGAAAATAGTAATTTAAATATTTCAGTAAATGATTTTTTGAGTGATTTAGAATATTATGATGACAAGTTTTTAAGGTTGTACAATGATGCTTCAAATAAAAATCAAGTATTAAGATATATAGCCGATTGGAATGGGAAAACAGCCGCGGTAGGTTTAAAAGCAGTCAATCAAGAAAGTCAATTTTATTATCAAACTGGAAGAGAAAACTTTATTTCTTTCACAACTAAAAGGTACAATAAAACACCACTGATAATTAAAGGGCATGGAGCTGGGGCTGAGGTAACGGCAGCTGGGGTATTAGGAGATATATTAAAATGTTAAAAAATGATAACGAATGATTATAAATAAAACAAAAAACCCCCGAAGTTAATCAAGGGTTTTTAGTCGATGAGTGTGGTATACTCTCTAGCGGGACCGACGAGACTTGAACTCGCGACCTCCGGCTTGACAGGCCGGCGTTCTAACCAACTGAACTACGAT